>Ga0335085_10012912_pt1 | contig 12267 bp, 13 predicted proteins | sample Lox_Sample_45_FD_206712 | JGI IMG/M metagenome (GOLD analysis project Ga0335085, IMG submission 206712) | Soil microbial communities from Loxahatchee National Wildlife Refuge, Florida, United States - Lox_Sample_4.5 | ecosystem: Environmental > Terrestrial > Soil > Wetlands | place: USA...
ACCTCGTTTTCGATATGATAAATTAATATATTTGGCTTGAAAGGGATTTTTGCCATTTGCTTTAAATTATTTGGCTTTCTTTATTTGTTTTAAGGTTTTATTAATGTCTACTTTTTAATTTAGTTAATTAAATTTTGTAAAGTTAATAGAAAATATAGTTTCTATCTTATGTTTTCAAAACATATGCTTATTTCAAGCTCATTAACTAGTTAATTATATTATCTCATCAAATTATAATGATAGGATTAATAATATAATATAAGAAATAACAACAGGTTAAAATTTGACCGGTTAAAATATATGGGTCTTCTACTGGTCGGGCTCCAATTCATGTTAATAAGATTACAATTACTAATATAGATCAAAATAGAATTTTGTTAATTGGATAGAACTGAATTCCTTGGAATTTGCTTATATGAGTGTAAGGAATAAATAATAAGATTGCAATTGATATTAATAAAGCAAGTACTCCCCCTAATTTATTAGGGATTGATCGTAAAATAGCATAAGCAAATAAAAAGTATCATTCTGGTTGAATGTGTACAGGGGTTACTAAAGGATTCGCTGGTGTAAAATTATCTGGGTCTCCAAGTAAATTAGGGTCAATTAAAGTTAATAGTGTAAGAATTATTAATAATACAATAAATCCTACAATGTCCTTAAATGAAAAATAAGGGTGAAAGGGGATTTTGTCTGGGTTGCTATTAATTCCTAATGGATTATTAGAGCCTGTTTGATGTAAAAATAGTAAATGAATTATAGTTATAGCAGCAACAATAAAAGGTAACAGAAAATGGAAAGTATAAAATCGACTAAGAGTTGCATTATCAACGGCAAATCCCCCTCATAATCATTGAACTAAGTCTGTCCCTAAATATGGGATAGCTGATAAAAGATTTGTAATTACTGTAGCCCCTCAAAAAGATATTTGTCCTCAGGGTAAAACGTATCCGACAAAGGCTGTTGCTATTACTAAAAATAACAAGATGACTCCAACAGATCATGTTATATGATATAAGTAAGATCCGTAATATATTCCTCGTCCAATATGAAGGTAGATACAAATAAAAAAAAAGGAGGCTCCATTTGCATGAAGGGTACGAAGAAATCATCCAAAATTAACGTCTCGACAAATATGTGTTACTCTATTGAATGCTCTTTCAATATTAGCGGTGTAATGTATAGAAAGAAATAATCCTGTTAAAATTTGAATTACTAAACAAAGACCCAATAATGAACCAAAATTTCATCATGATGAAATATTAGATGGAGCGGGTAAATCTACTAAAGCATTATTAGCAATTTTAAATAAGGGGTGGCTTAGACGTATAGGTTTGTTCATTAGTTAATTAAGTTGAAGGTCGTAAGGGTCCCTTGAATTTATTTGTAATTTTCACAATTACAATTAATGTTAATAAAAGGTAATTAATTAATAAAATTGTAATTATATTTACAGGAAAATTATAAATTTTTCTTAAATCGATAGAATTTTCTTTAATAAAAATATTGTTAGTATACGATAAAATAATATCATGATTATTAAAAATTATGTGGATGATTGAAGAGTCTAAAAATAATAAAATAATGCTAGTTATTATAATTGTAGATATTAAATATGTTCTTAATTTAATTGAAAAAGTAAATATTTCATTTGATGCTAAAGAAGTTATGTAAATAAATAAAACTAATATTCCTCCTAAAAAAATTAAAAATAAAATATATGAGAATCAGAAAGTTTTAGAAATTAATCCTGTAATTATACAAATAATTAAAGTTTGAATTAAAAGAATTATTCCTATAGCTAAAGGATGTTTTATTTGGGTAAAAATTAATCTAATGAATAGTCTACATCTAATTAATAAAAATTGTATAATATCAAGAAGTAGTTTATTTAAAATATTAATTTTGGAGATTAATGAAAAAATTCTTTTTTTTTCTTGAAGTTTTAAAAGAAAAATTCTTAATTTTGATTTACAAGATCAAAGTTTTTTTTAAACTATTAAAACTAATGATAATATTAATATATTGAATATTCCCGATTACTTTATTTTTTTCTGGAGTAATAGTATTTGTTTTTAAATGTAAACATTTATTGGTAATATTATTAAGTTTAGAAATGATAGTATTAGGTTTATTTATACTTTTATTTTTTTCTTTAAATTATTTTTCGTATGAGTGTTTTTTTAGTATAATATTTTTAACTTTTAGAGTATGTGAAGGAGCTTTAGGGCTAGGAATTTTAGTTTCTATAATTCGAACCCATGGGAATGATTATTTTCAAACTTTTAGAATTCTTCAATGTTAAAATTTTTATTTATAGTTGTATTTATGATTCCTATATGTTTATTAAAAAATTTTTATTGAATGGTGCATAATGCCTTTTTTCTAATTGCAGGGGGGTTTATAATTTTAAATTTTTATAGTTACTATTGAATAAATCTGGGGTATTTTTTAGGTTGTGACTTATTATCTTATGGTTTAATTTTGTTAAGTTTATGAATTTGTGGGCTAATAATAATAGCAAGTGAATCAGTAGTAAAAATAAATAATTTTATTCAATATTTTAGTTTATTGATTGTAATTTTACTAATAATGTTATTTTTAACTTTTAGAACTACAAATTTATTTTTATTTTATTTATTTTTTGAAAGAAGTTTAATTCCAACTTTTTTTTTAATTATGGGGTGAGGGTATCAGCCAGAACGTTTACAGGCTGGTATTTATTTATTATTTTATACATTATTAGCTTCATTACCTTTGTTAATTGGAATTTTTTATGTTTTTTATTTTGAAAATACTTTAGAAATATATTTATTAAGTTATGGGAATTATTATTTAACTTTTTTATATTTAAGAATAGTTTTAGCTTTTTTAGTTAAAATACCTATATTTTTAGTTCATTTATGATTGCCAAAAGCTCATGTAGAAGCTCCTGTTTCTGGGTCTATAATTTTAGCTGGTATTTTATTAAAATTAGGGGGGTATGGACTGCTACGAGTTTTCCCTTTAATTCAAGAAGTGGGTAATAAAATAAATTATATCTGAGTAGGTATTAGTTTAATTGGAGGGGTTCTGGTTAGAATAATTTGTTTACGTCAAATTGATTTGAAGTCTTTAATTGCTTACTCTTCAGTTGCTCATATAGGAATTGTATTAAGAGGGCTTATAACATTAAGTTATTGAGGGATTTGTGGATCTTATGCTTTAATGATTGGGCATGGATTATGTTCATCGGGGCTATTTTGTTTAGCTAATATTACTTATGAGCGAACTGGTAGTCGAAGTTTATTAATTAACAAGGGATTATTAACATTTATACCAAGTATAGCTTTATGATGATTTTTATTATGTTCAGGTAATATGGCTGCTCCTCCTACGTTAAATTTATTAGGGGAAATTAGTTTATTAAATAGAATTATTGGGTGATCTTGAGTTTCTATATTTTGTTTAGCTTTGTTATCCTTTTTTAGTGCTGCTTATACTTTATATCTTTATTCGTTTAGTCAACATGGAAAGGTTTATGCTGGAGTTTATTCATTTATAAGAGGAAATGTTCGTGAGTATTTATTATTAATATTACATTGAGTCCCTTTAAATTTATTAATTTTAAAGAGAGACAGTTGTTTATTATGATTATAAAATTTATTTAAATAGTTTAATAAAAATATTGATTTGTGGTGTCAATGATATGAATTAGTTTCATTTTAAGTTATTATAAAAATTTCTGTATGTTTAATTAGATTTATTTTTTTAATGAGTGTAAGAATTAGTTTATTAATTTCTAGTTTAAATTTTTTATTAATAAATTCTGTTATTTTCATTGAATGAGAAGTTGTCACTTTAAATTCGTCATCTTTTGTCATAACATTTTTATTTGACTGAATTAGCTTAATATTTATGTCTTTTGTATTATTAATTTCTTCTTTAGTAATTTATTATAGAAAGGAGTATATAAGTGAAGACTGTAATATTAATCGTTTTATTATTTTAGTTTTAATATTTGTTATGTCCATAATATTATTAATTATTAGCCCTAATTTAATAAGTATTTTACTTGGTTGAGATGGGCTGGGACTTGTTTCTTATTGTTTAGTAATTTATTTTCAGAATGTTAAGTCTTATAACGCAGGAATGTTAACTGCTCTTTCTAATCGAATTGGAGATGTAGCTTTATTGATGGCTATTGCTTGAATATTAAATTATGGAAGTTGAAATTTTATTTTTTATTTAGATATAATAAAAAGTGATAATAATATAATTATTATTGGGGCATTAGTTATATTAGCTGCAATAACAAAAAGAGCTCAAATTCCTTTTTCTTCATGATTGCCTGCAGCAATAGCAGCTCCAACTCCTGTTTCAGCTCTTGTCCATTCTTCAACTTTAGTTACGGCTGGAGTTTACTTATTAATTCGATTTAATGAAGTTTTAAGAAGTTCTTTTTTAGGCCCTTGTTTATTATTAATTTCAGGGTTAACAATGTTTATAGCTGGATTAGGGGCAAATTTTGAATTTGACTTAAAAAAAATTATTGCGTTATCAACATTAAGTCAATTGGGATTAATAATAAGAATTTTATCTATAGGTTATTATAAGTTAGCTTTTTTTCATTTATTAACACATGCTCTTTTTAAGGCTCTTTTATTTATATGTGCAGGAAGAATTATTCACAGTATAAAAAATTCTCAAGATATTCGTTTAATGGGAAATTTATCAGTTCAAATGCCTTTAACTTCTTTCTGTTTTAATTTAGCTAATTTAGCTTTATGTGGAATGCCTTTTTTAGCTGGGTTTTATTCAAAGGATTTAATTTTAGAAATTGTAAGTTTATCATATTTAAATATGTTTAGTTTTTTTTTGTATTTTTTTTCTACCGGACTTACAGTATGTTATTCTTTTCGGTTAGTTTATTATGCAATAACAGGAGAATTTAATAGAAGAGCTTTTATACCTTTATCTGACGAAAGATGAGTAATATTACGGGGGATATTTGGGTTAGTATTTATGGCAGTTATTAGTGGGAGAGCTTTAAGTTGATTAATTTTCCCTACGCCAGCAATAATTTGTCTTCCTTTTAATTTAAAAATATTAACATTAATTTGTTGTTTAATTGGGGGAGTTAGTGGTTATTTAATTTCTAATGTTTCTTTATTATTTAATAATAAGTCATTACAAAATTATTTTTTTAGTTTTTTTGTTGGGGGAATATGATTTATAATTATTAATTCTACAATTGGAATTATTTTTTATCCTTTAAAAAGAGGATGATTGGTTGTTAAAAGTTTTGATCAAGGGTGAAGAGAATATTTGGGGGGTCAAATAATATACCAGTCATTAAAAAAGGGTTCTTTTTATAATCAAATTTTTCAAAATAATAATTTAAAAATTTATTTAATAAGTTTTATTTTTTGGTTAATTATTTTATTAGGGTTTATAAGAATTTATTTAAATAGCTTATATTTAGAGCATTATATTGAAGATATAATGGAGGTTATTGTAACCTTTAAATAAAATTATATAACTTTTTTTAGTTATTTATAAAAAATTATTTTTATTTTTACAGTGAAAATGTAATGTTTTATTTGTTAAACTATATAAATAAAAAGAAATATAAATGGAATTAAACCATTAAAGGAAAAAGTTAGCAGCTTTTACTTGATTCTACATATTTCTTTAATTGGAGAAAGATCTCAGTTTTATCATTAACAGTGATATACCTCTTTTTGGTTTCAATTAAGTAAAAATAGGGTGGTGTCACCTAAGATTAGGTCGAAACTAATTGCAATTTATCGCTTCTATTTTATTATAAGGAAAATTGATGTATTCAATACTTTTTAAATGCAAATTAAATGTTATAATTAACTATATCCCCTTATAGAGTTCATTTTAAAGCTCCTTGGTTTCATTCATGATAAAGTCCCAGAATTAGGATAATTATAAAAAAAATGGCGGTTAATGTTCAAGGAAGTAAGTTAGAGAAGTTTAAAATTATAATTATAGGAAGGATTAAAGCAATTTCTACATCAAAAATTAAAAAAATAATTGCAATTAAAAAGAATCGAAGAGAAAAAGGAAGGCGAGAGGATCTTTTTGGGTCAAATCCACATTCAAACGGAGAGCTTTTTTCTCGGTCATTTGATGCTTTTTTTGATAGTAAAGAGGCTAAAATTATAACAATTAAAGCAATTATTAAAATAATTAAGCTTATAATAAAAGAAGAAAACATTATTTATACTAAAAATTTTAGACCTTGTAATTGGAAGTCACATATACTATTATACTATATAAATAAAATTTTAACTACCTCATCAGTAAATAGACACATATAAGAATAGCCATACTACATCTACAAAATGTCAATATCAAGCAGCTGCTTCAAATCCAAAATGATGAGTGCTAGAAAAATGAAAATTAATATGACGAATAAGACAAATTAATAAAAAGGTAGTTCCAATAAGAACATGGAATCCATGAAATCCGGTTGCTATATAAAAAGTAGACCCATAAACAGCATCTGCAATAGTAAAAGGAGCTTCAATATATTCATATGCTTGAAGACTTGTAAAATAAATACCTAAAATTACTGTAAAGGTGAGACCTTGTGTGGCCTGGGTGTAATTTTTTTCTATTAAACTATGATGAGCTCAAGTAACTGTTACTCCAGAAGCTAAAAGAATGGCTGTATTTAATAATGGAATTTGGAAGGGGTTAAAGGGTATAATTCCAGTTGGAGGTCAAGTAGCTCCTAGTTCAATTGCTGGGGATAAGCTACTGTGAAAAAAAGCTCAAAAAAAAGAAATAAAAAAAAAGATTTCTGAAATAATAAATAAAATTATTCCTCAACGTAGTCCAATTGTTACTGGGAATGTATGAAGCCCTTGGAAAGTTCCTTCTCGGGAGATATCTCGTCATCATTGATATATTGTTAAACTAGAAATAGTTAATCCAAGAATTAAAAGAGATGAATCAGATTGGTGGAATCATTTTACTAAACCAGAAACTATTCCCATAGCCCCAATAGCTCCGGTTAGAGGTCATGGGCTATAATTAACTAAGTGGAATGGGTGATTAGAGTGTGTTGACATTAATTTACTTCGCTAGAGTATAATGTACTTAGTACAGAAAATACATAAGATTGAATAATAGCAACAGCAGATTCTAATATTAAAAGAGCCATTTGACCGATAATTAATAAGACTGCTAAATAATAAGATATTGAAGGGCCGGTATTTCCTATTAAAGTTAAAAGGAGATGTCCTGCAATTATATTTGCTGCTAATCGCACAGCAAGAGTTCCTGGTCGAATCATATTTCTAATTGTTTCAATACAAACCATGAAAGGTATTAAAACAGGAGGGGTTCCTTGGGGAACTAAATGAGCAAATAAATGTTGAGTATGATTTAATCACCCATAAATTATAAATCTTAATCATAGAGGGAGAGCTAATGCTAAAGTAAAGGTTAAATGACTTGTTCTAGTAAAAATATAGGGGAATAGGCCTAAAAAATTATTAAATAAAATTAAAGAGAATAAAGAAATAAAAATAAATGTTCTTCCGTTATATCTATTTGGGCCTAATAAAGTTTTAAATTCCTTGTGAAGGGTTAAAGTAACTGAATTTCATATAATATGGTATCGTGAGGGTATTAATCAGTATATTATTGGGATTAATAATAGTCCAATAAAAGTACTTAGTCAATTTAATGAAAGATTAAAGATAGTAGTTGAAGGGTCAAAAATAGAAAATAAGTTTGTTATCATTTTCAATTTAAATGAAGAAGCTTAATTGTTTTAGTGCTTTGGGACGACTGTATCTTTGGCACATATGAGTAATAATTTAAGATTCTAAAAAGAACTAAAGCAATTGAAAAAACAAAAAATAAAAATAATCATCTAAGAGGGGCTATTTGTGGAATCAAAAAATATCAAAGATTGATAATTTTAGTTTGACATACTAATGTTATGGGGTTTAACTAATTTTTTCATTAGAAGTAATTGCTAATTTACTATAAAATGGTTTAAGAGACCAGTACTTGCTTTCAGTCATCTAATGAAGCTTGTATTGTTATAATTCACTTAATAAAATAATTAATAGGGATGCTTTCAATAACAATTGGTATAAATCTATGGTTAGTTCCACAGATTTCAGAACATTGGCCAAAGAATAATCCAGGTCGATTGATTAAGAAATTAGTTTGGTTTAATCGACCAGGGGTTCCATCAATCTTAACCCCTAATGCAGGGACTGTTCAAGAATGAAGCACATCTGCGGCTGTTACTAAAATTCGAACCTGAGTATTTATAGGAAGTACAATTCGGTTATCTACATCTAATAATCGGAAACCATTTATTTCTAATTCATTAGTTGGAATTATATAAGAGTCAAATTCTAAATTTTGAAAATCAGAATATTCATAGCTTCAGTATCATTGATGTCCAATTGTTTTTAGTGTAAGAGAAGGTCTATTAATTTCGTCTATTAGATATAATAAACGAAGAGAAGGTAAAGCAATAAAAATTAAAACAATAGCAGGTATAATTGTTCAAATGATTTCTATTACTTGTCCATGAAGTAAGTATCGATTAACATAATTATTAAAAAATAATATTATTATTAAATATCCTACTAAAATTGTAATTATTGTTAAAATTAATAAAGTATGGTCATGAAAGAAATAAAGTTGTTCTATAATAGGGGAGGCACTATTTTGTAATCCTAAATTAGCTCATGTTGACATTTGTAAATGATTATTCTAATAAAAGAAATTTCTTTATATATGGGGTTTAAGTCCATTGCACTAATCTGCCATATTAGATTAATTAGTTAATAAAGGTAATTCTGAATAACTATGTTCTGCAGGAGGAAGTGGGTGGAATCATTCAATTGAAGAGTTTAATTGTGTTGAAAAAATTACATTTCGTTTTATAATTATGCTTTCTCAAAAAATAATTAAGAAAAATATAATCCCAATTAATGAAATAGAAGACCCAATTGTGGAAATTACATTTCATGCTATATAAGCATCAGGGTAATCTGAATATCGTCGGGGCATTCCTGCTAATCCTAAGAAATGTTGAGGAAAAAAGGTTAAATTTACTCCAACAAATATAATAATAAATTGAGCCTTTAATCAGGTTGGGTTTATTGTAAGTCCTGTTAATAAAGGGTATCAGTGAATAAATCCTCCTATAATGGCAAATACAGCTCCTATAGATAATACATAGTGAAAATGAGCTACTACATAATATGTATCATGTAGGATAATATCAATTGATGAATTAGCTAATACTACTCCGGTTAATCCCCCTACTGTAAAAAGAAAGACAAATCCTAATGCTCATAATAATGCTGGAGATTGAGTTAATTGAGCTCCGTGTAAGGTAGCTAATCAACTGAAAATTTTAATTCCCGTTGGTACGGCAATAATTATTGTTGCTGAAGTAAAATAAGCTCGAGTATCAACATCTATTCCTACGGTAAATATATGATGGGCTCATACAACAAATCCTAATAGACCAATAGCTAATATTGCATAAATTATTCCTAAGGCTCCAAATGTTTCTTTTTTCCCTCTTTCTTGACTAATAATATGAGAAATTATTCCGAATCCTGGAAGAATTAAAATATATACTTCTGGATGTCCAAAAAATCAAAAAAGATGTTGATAGAGAATTGGGTCTCCACCTCCGGCAGGGTCAAAAAATGAGGTATTAAAATTTCGATCTGTTAATAACATTGTAATTGCTCCTGCTAAAACAGGAAGAGATAGTAATAGTAAAACAGCAGTAATTACAACTGCTCATACAAAAAGAGGTATTCGGTCAAATGTAATCCCAGTTGATCGTATATTAATAACAGTTGTAATAAAATTTACGGCCCCTAAAATTGAGGATACTCCTGCTAAGTGTAAAGAAAAAATGGCTAGATCAACAGAAGCTCCTGCATGAGCAATATTAGCAGAAAGAGGAGGGTACACAGTTCATCCTGTCCCAGCTCCGGTTTCGACTAAGCTACTTGCTAATAATAATGTAAGAGATGGTGGGAGAAGTCAAAAACTTATATTATTTATTCGTGGAAAGGCCATATCTGGTGCTCCAAGTATTAAAGGAACAAGTCAATTTCCAAATCCTCCAATTATAATTGGCATTACTATAAAAAAAATTATAATAAAAGCATGAGCAGTAACGATTACATTATAAATTTGGTCATTTCCAATTAGTGCTCCAGGATGCCCTAGTTCAGTTCGAATAAGAACTCTTAAAGACGTTCCAATTATTCCTGCTCAGGCCCCAAAAATAAAATATAAAGTTCCAATATCTTTATGATTAGTAGAAAAAAGTCATTGTTGCAAAATTTAAAAGTAAAGATTAAATGGCTGAATTATAGGCGGTAAATTGTAAATTTATTTATGGAATTTTTTTCCTTTAATCAAGGCTTTATAGTCAATAGAAAATATGATATTAGACTGCAATTCTAAAGGAACAAATTAAATGTTAAAGCTTAGAAATAAGATTTAAAAGAGTGTAATACTTTCAATTACAGCTTTGAAGGCTATTAGTTTAATTAACTTAAAATCTTATTAATTTATGAAATAAAGATTAAATTAATTACTAAAAGACCAAAGGAAGAAATAAATGTTAAAATAAGTATTATTTTTGAATTTCATTCGTTAGTGTAAACATAATTATTATTTCATTTAGGGTGTCAATAATTTATTATAAAAGCAGCAAAACAGATTCGAAGGTAAAAATAGAGTGTAATTAGAGTAAACGTTACTATAATTAAAACTAACATAAATAAGGAATGAGCAGTTAAAAATTGAATTACTATTCATTTAGGAGCAAATCCTAAAAATGGAGGGAGTCCCCCTAAAGATAAAAGAGTAATGAAAAGTATAATTTTGTTTATTGAGGAGTCAAGCTGAAAAGAAAAAATTTGATTAATGTGGGATAATTTAAAGGTATTGAAAATAAAAATTACACTAAATCTTAGTAAAGTATAAATACAAAAATATAATTTTCAAAGGGTTTCTTGAGATATTATAGCAGCAATTATTCAGCCTAAATGACTAATAGAAGAAAATGCTATTAATTTACGTAATGAAGTTTGGTTTAAACCCCCTAAAGCTCCAATAATAATTGACAGCACAATAATTCATATAAAAAATTTGAAAATTACATTATATGAAACTAATATTATAGGGGCAATTTTTTGTCATGTTATTAATATTAAAGAATTCCCTCATGTTAATCCTTCTATAACCCCTGGAAATCAAAAATGAAATGGAGCAGCCCCTGTTTTTAGGAGTAATGTTGAATTAATCATAATTAATGAAGAATTAATTGTGTAAAAATCAATATTTCATATTGTGAATGTTAAAAATATTCTTATTAAAATTGCAAATAAAAGAGTAGCTGAAGCTAAAGCTTGAGTTAAAAAATATTTTAAGGCAGCCTCCGATGATAAGGTATTATTGTTATTGATTATTAATGGAATAAATGATAATAAATTAATTTCTAGTCCTATTCAAGCTCTTAATCATGAATTAGATGAAATGGAAATAAGGGTTCCACTCACTAAAGTGAATAAAAATAATAGTTTAGCTGAATTTTTAAAAATTAAAAAGAAAAGGAGTAAAACCTTTATAAATGGGGTATGAACCCAGTAGCTTTATTAGCTTATCTTTTTATATTTTAGTGTATGATGCACAAAAGTTTTTGATACTTTTAGAGATAGTTTGAATCTATTAAATATAAATTTAATCAATAAGTGTAAAACTAATTTACATTATCTACCCTATCAAGATAGCCCTTTTATCAGGCAACTTATTATTATTTAATATTAATAGGAAAAGTTTTGAAGAATGGGGCGGTCTATTGATAATATTTTTACGTAAATGGGGGTATTAAATATATATATATATATATAAAATCTTATTAATCAATATCATATTTAGCGACCATTAATTTTACACCATTTTTAATATATAAAATATTAAAAATATTCATCCTTTATTAGACCTAATAGCCCTATAGAAAAAGAGAGAGATTAGATATATAAATCAAGGTTTACTAGTGGTCCTTGACATTTATTTATCATTAGTATACTTAATGATAATAAATATATATTAATATATAAATAATTTATATAATATTATATATATATATATATATGTATGTGTATAAAAATAATTAAATTTAATTACTAATAAATATTATTTTAATAAATATATTTAAAAAAAAATATTTTGTTCCATAATTTTTAT
>Ga0335085_10012914_pt1 | contig 12266 bp, 6 predicted proteins | sample Lox_Sample_45_FD_206712 | JGI IMG/M metagenome (GOLD analysis project Ga0335085, IMG submission 206712) | Soil microbial communities from Loxahatchee National Wildlife Refuge, Florida, United States - Lox_Sample_4.5 | ecosystem: Environmental > Terrestrial > Soil > Wetlands | place: USA: Florida...
AGAACATCGACAACGCGCGTGCCGTTCGGGAACGGGACAGGAACGTCCACGGTCTGATCTTTGGCGCTGTTGTTGATGACGACGGCGACGACTTCGTTGCCGAGCGTGCGGGTGAAGGCGAAGATATCGTTGGTGTCGTCGGTGACGATTGATTGATACATGCCGGTGCGCAACGCCGGATACGTGTTGTGAATCGCGATGAGGCGCGCGTAGTGATTCCACACATCGTCCATCACGGCGTCCTGCGGGTTGTCGTATGGCTCAAGATCTTTCCAGAGCATCGGTTTGCGGTCAGTCGGGTCGTCGGCGCCGAACATGCCGTCTTCGTCGCCGTACCAGACCATCGGCGCGCCGAGGAACGTCATCTGGAACGTCGCCATCAACTTCATCACGCGATAGGCGTCTGGGCCGGGCTTCGAGCCGTTATAGGGCTCGCCGTTTTGTGGTCGATTGCCCTGGTCGTAATCGCGATCGGGATTGATGATCATGTTCACGAGTCGATCGGTATCGTGCGAGTCGTACAGATTTTGCATGACCAGGTTGACCTGCATCGGGTAGGTCGCGAGCAGTTCGCGCAACTGACGGTCGAACTCGCTGGCGGTGATCTTGTGTTTCTGGTTGATGAAATAGCGTACGGCGCGGATCGCGAACTGATAGTTCATCACCGCGTCCCATTCGTCGCCTTGGAGGTGCGATGTCGCGACGCCCCAGTCTTCGCCCGTGATGTAGGCGTTGGAGTTGATGCCCTTCACCTGTTTGCGCCAGTCCCGCCAGAACGGTGCGGGCACGTCGGGCGCGACGTCGAGCCGCCAACCGTCGACGCCGTCGGACGGGTCGCCGTTGCCGTTGGGATCCATCCAGCGATGCGTGATGTCGAAGATGTACTTCTTTGCGGAGTCGGACGCGTAGCCCTTCTCGGGATCTTTGCGGAAATTCGGCATCCAACCGCCGCTGTCCCACGATTTGTATCTGACAGGTGGTCCCCAATCGGTCACGTCAAACCAATCGGCGCACACAGAGTTCACGCCGTTGCTCAACACATCCTGCAGGGCAAACGAGTTTTTGCCCATGTGATTGAATACGCCATCGATGACAACCTTTAATCCTTGCGCGTGCGCTTTCTTGATGAATTCGAGAAACAGCTTGTCGGATGGCGTCCACTGCCACGTCGCTGGATCGAGGGTTTCCCGCGCGATCACGTTCGTGTTGTCGCCCCTGAAGCCGAAGTACTGCGAGATGTGACGGTAGTCAACCGTGTCATAACCGTGATTCGAACTCGATTCAAACACGGGACAGAAATACAACGCCGTCACGCCGAGGTTGTGTAAGTACGGCAGTTCCTCAATCACGCCTTGAAAATCGCCGCCGAACCGCCGGGAATACCAGCCGCCGGAAAATGTCTTGGTGTCGTTCGGCGTTTCCCCCGGGGCGAATTTGTACCAATCCCACCGCCACGGCAGCGTGTGTGGCGGATCATTCTCGGTCGTGCCGTTGCGGAAGCGTTCCGGAAAAATCTGATACCACACCACGTTCTTTGCCCACTCGGGCGTCGGAAAGCGCACGGTGAGCGGCCGGACGAATGGCACAACGGCGTTGGTGCGACCACTGTCCCCTGCCCCGTACATCCGCGTCGTCGGGCCGTCGGTGAGCTTGAAATCATACGTAAGGTTCGTCTGCGACGCGTCGACGAACCCGTTCGCTATCCAGTAATCGAATCCGACCGCCGTCCCGGACTTCTGCATCGGGATCGCGTGTGCGCCTTTGCCATTGATGATCTCCAAGTTCACTTGCTTGGCGTCGTTCTGCAATGTGCGCAGCCCGATTTCGACGAAGCCGCTGGACACGACGTTGAAGTAACGCTCTTGGTCCGGCTGGTGTCTGACCGCTGCGAGTGTGACATCGTTCATCGGCTGCGGGCCGTAGTCCTTACCCTGTTCGCCCACGTAAATGCCGGAGTTGAAACTTTCGTGTCCATCATCAACGCGCAAGCTAGGGTCGGCGTTCGGGTCCTGCACCCAGGTGTCACCGTTGACCACGAACTTGTATTGATATAGCCCATCATCGAGTTTCAGAAGGGTCACGTACGTACCGTCGCCGCGGTCCGTCATCGGTGTGACGGCAGCGCTCCAACCGTTGAACGTGCCCGCGAGATTGACCGATTCGACAGGCCCGCGGCCTTTTAGGGCAGGATCATCGCCGGGCCGATACGTGAACTCGACAATCTGTTCGGGTTCACATTTGAACTGCTGGCTCTTCTCGTCAAAACCCGCGCGCCAGAACTGCTGGTGCGACTGCGTGACGTCCACGACGAGATTCGTCAGGATGTTCCCCTGCTCGTGATCTTTGACGAGCATCAGTTGTCGCTTGCCCGGTCCGGATGATTTGAGAATCTTCTCGAATCGCGTCGAATCGGCCCGCTGCATGAACGTCGCTGGCGCGAGCGGATCGTTCGCCGTCCAATCTCCAAGAATCTGGTAACTCGCCTGCGGCTTGAGTGTCGCCTCTTCAGGCGCGCTGGCGATCCCGTCGTTGACCTTCAACCAAAAGTGATAAGCACCTTCCATCGTCAACCGCACAACGGCTTGCGGTGAATTCACTCCCGTGAGACCGAGCTTCACCCTGACGGAGTCGTTCGTATCCTGCCAGAATTCGTACGTGCGAATCACTTGGTTCGGACGCGCGAGACTTTCCGAGCCGTCGAGCGTAATCGGCACGTTCAACTCGACTGGCCCGCGCACGACGATCACGGAATGTGGAGATGTGACAGGCACCTGCTCGAATCTCCAGTGGTGCGTGTTGACGTCGAGTTCGATGCGGTAGTCGCCGGGCCTCTTGATGTTCAGATCAATCTCCCGACCCGGCTGCTCGAGCATGCCGCCACGCCCGGCGCCGAGGTGTTTCCCCCAGCCGCCATCAAACGTGAATTTGAATTGGTATCGACCCGCCGCGAAGAACTTCGTGAGGCGGTAAACTCCATCGCCGGCGGCTGTCATCTGATACGCGGAATTGGTCGGACTCCAGTCGTTAAAGGTTCCCGCGAGATTGATTTGCGCCGCCGCAGAAGGGTTGGTTTGTACGAAGGCCGCAAGCGACAGAAACACTGTGACGAAAAGCCAGCGTGTAATCATCATATCAATCCACCGCCAGGATGATCGCCTGCCGCGCGGGGGCGGTCACGCGATCACTGTTGAGCTCTCTGCCCGAAAGCAATTCTTTCCCTTTGATTCGTGCGTCCAATTTCAATTCGTGGCCGTCTTCACTTCGATTCAACACGACGATGCAGTGATTGCCGCCGGTCCGCCGCTCAAAGGCGTACAACTCTCGCTCGTTGTCCACGGCGAACGGGCGGAAGGTGCCGACACGCAGCGCGGGGTTCGTCTTCCGAATCGCGATGAGTTTCTGGTAATACGCGAAAAGCTCGCAATTCTGAAGCTCAGGTTTGTGCCAGGGGTAACACCGTCGGCATTCGGGATCCTTGGCGCCTTCCATGCCGATCTCGTCCCCGTAATAAACGCACGGCGCGCCCTCGAACGTGAATTGCAGCGCGACCATCAGTTTCAACGCATCCAAATCGCCTTTTGTTGCCGTCATCGGCCGCGCGGTGTCGTGAGAGCCGAGCAGGTTCAACATCACTGCGGTCGCTTGCTCGGGGTAATCCAGCATGATCTGGCGCAACATGTGGTCAAGCCCTTTCGTGTCCAGCGTTTCCTCAGCAAAATAACCCAGAAGCGCTTTTTGGAAACGATAATTCATCACCGCGTCGAATTGGTCGCCTTGCAGCCACGGCGTGGCGTCGTCCCAAATCTCGCCGACGATGTACGCCTCGGGATTCGCTTCCTTCACCGCGCGACGGAACTTCGGCCAGAAACTCTCGATGACTTCATTCGGAACATCGAGCCGCCACCCATCGACGTGCGCTTCGCGCAGCCAGAATTGCGCGACCTCGAGGAAGTATTTCTCGACCTCGGGATTGTTGAAGTTGAGTTTCGGCAACGTGTGGAAGCCCCACCAGCACTCGTACCATTCGAGCGCGTCCTTGTGCTTTGCGAATCGATTCGGGATCGGCCACTTCTTGATGAAGAACCAATCCCAATACCGCGACTTCTTTCCGCGCTCCTTGACATCGAGAAAATACGGATGCAGGTGCGAGCAATGATTGAACACCGCATCGAGGATGATGCGGATACCACGTTTGTGGCAGGAGTCCACCAGTTTTCGCAACAGCGACATGCTGCCGAAGTGCGGATCGACGGCAAAATAGTCAATGGTGTCGTACTTGTGGCTGCTGTTGCTGCGAAAGATCGGCGTGAGGTACAACGCTGTCACGCCGAGTTTTTCCAGGTAATCGAGCTTATCGAGAATGCCCTGCAGGTCGCCACCCATGAAATTGCGAGTCGTCGGTGGCGAACCCCACGGTTCGACATTCGGCGGGTCGTTCTTCGGATTGCCGTTGCAGAACCGCTCGGGAAAAATCTGGTAAAAGACCGCGTCGCGCACCCACGCGGGCGTCTCGAACGACTCGTGCTGCTTTGCGTCGTACGTGAACCATTCGCTCGGCATGTCGGAGTCGAGTTGCAGTCCGCCGGGCGTGAGCCAGCGTGGCCGTCCGCACGAATCCAGTTTGAATGCGTAGCGGATCTGTCGCCCGGCCTCGACGGTGGCGGCGAAATACTCGCTGCCGTTGACGTGACCCAGACGATGGAGCGGTCGTTCGTTGTAGGCCGCGGCTCCCGACGCGGCGCCGCGTGAGGTCACGCGGCCTACAGAAGACCGCAAGACGAGCTTTGCATCCTGCACATCGTCGCAACTGCTTTGCAGTTTGAAGACGACGCGGCCGTCACCGAGCCGATTCACAAAGCGGCGCAGCTGCGGATCATGCCGCATGCAGGACGTGGTTGATTGCGAGGTGTTGGTTTCCACGAGGGTTGCTCTACGGTACCAACCTGACTCGGTAAAACCGAGCGTCTATCGCTGTGCTGTTTGTGTAGCTGGTGCCACTGCCGGCTGCCGCGATTGTTCCCGAGAGATCGGCGAACGGGTTCGCCAATGAATCGGCCGACTGCACCGCGTAGTTCTTGCCGGTGACACTCTGCCACGTCACGACGATACCGCCGTTACCAAGCCGCGTGATGTTGGTGATGCGCAGCGCCGAAACGGAATTCGTCGGATCCGTGCCCGCCATGTATTCCTGCAAATTGTTCAAACCGTCACCGTCGGGATCACCGGTCGGGCCGTTGATCAACCCGTCGTCCACCGGACTCACGCCGTACTGTAGCTCCCACGCGTCAGGCAAACCGTCGCCATCGTAGTCTGAACTACCGTACGTCACAACGAGCAAGTTCAACGTCGCACTCGATGCGAGCGCGCACTGGATGTGAACACGTCCCGTGGTTGTATCGTAGTTTGCCGGCGACGGGACGTAGTAGGTACTGTTGGTGACGACCATGACCGGAGTGACGGCCGCAGGAATGCGCAGGTAAAGATCGACGTTGAGTGGACCAGTGGTGAGTTTGTTGATGTCGGCGCGAGCGGTGTTGTTGGTCTCGCTGACCGTGATATTGAAGCGCTGACCTTGGGACTGCATGTTGTTGAACGTCATCGTGCCCCAACCGGTCGGCAGCTTCGGCGCGAAGTAGCACATGTTGTTATTCGTTCCAGCAGGTTTGTAATCCAAGAACATCATCATCAGGTCGATGAACGTCGAATGCGACTCCCACACATTCGGCCACGCAGCCTGATGCCAAAACCCGGGGTATTTCTGCGCGTAGTCCGGCGCAATCTGCTCGGCCCCAAGTCCGACCGGGCCGAGACGCGCGACGATCTTATCGAGCATGTCCTTGCCCACGTCGACCAGCGCCTTGCCGCCGGCGTAGTCCTGCCAGCGCATGTTGTACTCGCCGTACCAAGCGGTCGACAGATGCCACGGGCCGCCGTTCCAGTAATTGTCGATCGCGCCACCGACGTTGTGGTTGTAGCGGCACCAGTAACCCACGTTGCCGCCGCCGGTTTCCTCCAAGTTGTCGTTGAATCCGCCTGCGGGTGCGCCATTGCCGTGAATCCATTCGTTGACGGCCACCATCACGCTATCGGTTGGAGTGAACACTTCATAGGGCACAGCCATCCCAAGGTGACTGATGTCTGCGGGCTCGACGCGCGCATTCACGCGCGGGATGATGCCGTTGGTGCGGATGATTTCCGCCTGCCCCCTCCATGTACTGGCCTCGCTGGGTGAATTCATCAAGTCGGCAAGGTTTGCGGCGTCGCGCAGGCCGCGCACGACGCTGGAATTGGAGTAAATGAACAAGCCGAAGGAATCTTCCCAGACGTTGTTGCCGTTCATCAGATTGTACGCGAAATCGTAATGCGCACGACTGTCGTTGGTGCTCGACCAGTAACTGGCATAGGCGCTCTCGCGAACGAGACTCCAATAGTTGGTCAGGAACGCTCCGTCCTTTGTTGTCAAATAATGATAGTACGCGCCCCACGGCACGCTGGCGGTCTCGTCAATCTGCGGCGAAGTCCAAGCGAAATAGCCGTCGGTCGTGTACTTCTGGAAGAAAAACGATTTGCCGCCGGGATTGTCGTCAGGATTACGGTACGCCACGTCGCGCAGCCAGCGGTAAAAGTTTTCGGACTCCTGTGTGTAGCCGAGGCGGTCCAATGTGATGGCGGCGTATACACCGTCGCGCGGCCACACGAACGGATACGCGCCATTGTGCATGCCCGCGATGATCGAGCCCGTCTTCGCGTCGATGTGCAGTGCGGTCACCAATTTCGATCGGTCGAACAGCTTGTCGTAACCACTGCCGGGCAAGTCAACGTTCACGCCACGCGCAAGCCACGCCGTCCAATACGCCTCGGTGGCATTCTGCGCGCCGGCCATGTCATTGGCGTAAAACCAGTTCACCAGCGGTCGGCCCCAAAAATCGTGGACGCCAGATTGACCTGGATTGTCGTCCCACGAGCCGACAATCATGATGTCGATTTCCTTGGTCTCGTTGGCTACGAAGCTGACGCTTTTGCCGATCCAGCCTTCCTGATGATCGGTGCTGCTGCGGTCGCGCCAACTGCCATCAAAGGCGACGCCGGCTCCGGTAACGGCGTTGGTGACTTCCTTCATGCAGACGCCAAAGGTCACCGTGGCCGATTTGTTGTAGCTGGCGGTGGTCTTGGGATTGTACTCCTTGGATGAATCGCCGAGATCGCCGTAGCCATCGGGACCGCAGCCGCCACCGGTTGCCAGCGTATTGTTTCCATCGACGACTACCATGGTGTGGTTGGTCTGGCCGGCGCCGAGCGCGGGCACGGTGTAGTCGTAATCCATGTACATGAAATCGCCAACGTTGTCGCCTTTCACGTTGAAGTTCGCGTCGAAGTAAAACTTGACGCTCTTGGGGGAGTTCTCGAGGTTGGTGATCAGGTAGCGTTTGACGTACACGCCGTAGTTCGTGCGCCCGCCTCCGGTGGCCACGGGAGGAATCGTGTTCGTCGTCGGGCAGAAATCGTATTGCACGATCCGCATCGTGTTACCCGCGACGTTGAGGCGGTTCGACGTCACTAGCACGTTGTTGTCCGTGACGTAGCCTTGACTAAAGCTGTCGTAACCGGCGGGTCCGGGCCCGGTGGGGGCATCATTCTTCATCCAATAAATGTTGGTGCCGATCTGGATTCCGCCCATCGCGGCGATCATGTTCATCTGTCCGTTGGCTTCGAGCCGCGGGCCTATGGCCGCGGAACCACAGTCGTAGCATGGCGAGCTCGAGCACGGACCGCCAACAAATCCCTCCGGCCCGTGGTAACCTTCGTTGGACGTGCCGGAACCGTTGAGAAATCCGCTGCTGGGGTAGTAGATGTCATAAACGGTGCCGTTGGCGTCGAGCTGTACCGTCATGTACTGGTTGCCGACGATGGCTTCTTCCATCCAGTGATGAATGCGGCTGGCAGGATCGCTCGGATAACCGTCCGGGCTCGGGGCGCCCGGCCATTCGATGAACGCAAAGCTCTCTACGCCGGCCAAGCTAAATGTGACTACCACGACCATCGCCGCTGCGTGATAATAAATCTTACTCATGGCCAACTTCGATTGGCGCCGTCTCTCTTCGCAACCCGGATTCAGGAGAAAGCATTGCGTGTGTCTCCACGGTCACTGAACCGTTTTGAGGGAGTTGATGTTTCCCGAGCCGTCATCAGTCGAGTTGGGATTGGCCGGATCGACTCGCCAGTCGCCATCCACGACAAACTTGTATTGATAACGGCCCGGCTTGAGAGTAATCGCGACGCTCCACACGCCAGCATCGTCTTTGCGAAGTGCCGTGGCCGTGGGGCTCCAGTTATTGAATTGCCCCGCCAGAAACACTTCCTTCGCCGACGGGTCCGCGTACGTGAATGTCACCTGGCTCGCGGTCGCAGATTGCGACGAAGCCGCTGTCCTTCCTTGATCTTTGACTTCGATGATCGAGTTTCCGTCGTCCGATGGCGGCAGAACCGGGTCCTGTTGCCAAATCGCGCCGCCGTTGATGACGTACTTGAACTTGTAGCGACCTGGTGGCAGCTCGGTCGTGTATGTCCAATTGCCCGCACCATCGGTCTGCATTTGCCACTCGGTCTTGCCCGACACTTTGCCATCGACATTGTCGAGCCAGTGGTTGAACTCACCGGCTACCTGCACGGAATTGGCCTTCGCGTTTGCATACTGGAAAGTCACTGGCACGACCTCAGATTGCGCCGCGCCCGCAACGGGCTGTACATTCCCAACAGTGATCGCGGAGTCCTCGATTTCGTTGACAGTCTTGCGGGCGGGGTTGGCCGGATCCAAGCGCCAATCGCCGTCGACCACGAATTTGTAGCCGTAGATGCCGGGTTTGAGCTGGAGTGTCTTGGCCCACTTGCCAGTGGCGTCCTTGGCCATCGGCACAATCCGCCAATTGCTGAATTCTCCAGCGAGAGCTACAGTGGCGGCATTCGGATTGTTATAGGCGAATGTCGTGGTAATCTCCTCGTCGGCACAGGCGATGCGCTGGTAAAACGTTAACGCAGCCAGGGCGGTAACGACAACGGTAGCGAAGCTCTTCCTGCTCATGACGGAATTTTCGTTTTTTCTCAGACGGGCTGCGGCGCCAGTTCCTTCAACTTCGCTCCGCAAGATTCCCGAACAACTAGATAAATTGGGATAACCTCTTGCACACGGTCGACCTTGCCATGGATCAACTCGATCAGCCGCTCGCAGCTCAGCTTGCCAATCTCATACAGTGGCTGATGAACAGTGGTCAGCCCGGGGATCGCGTAACTTGCCTGCGGAATGTCGTCGAACCCGACAACGGCCACATCGTGCGGCACGCGCAATCCGAGCTCGTTCAATTTCTTGATGGCACCAAGCGCCATTTTATCATTGAGAGCAAAGATTGCCGATAGTTGGGGATCCTTCTGCAGGAGCTCCTCGGCGGCCTTCATACCGCCTTCCTCGGTCAGCCAGCCGTCGACGACCAGCTCCGGATTCTGCTCGATGCCGTGTTCACCCAACACTTCGTGGAACGACTCGAAGATATCACGGCTCGTCTGAATCTCCGCGAGACCACCTGAGATGAACCCGATGCGCTGATGGCCAAGGTGCATCAGATGCTGCGTCGCCTGCCACGCGCCGTACCTGTAATTGGAGACGACGTAGTCGAGGTCGAATTCTTTCGAATAGTTATTGACCAACAGAAACGGTCGCGTTCGATCACCGAAGTCCTGCAAGAAATGGTGTTTGGAGTTCGCGCCGATGAATAAGATGCCATCCACGAACTTCTGGTCGAAGAGCTGCAGATACTCTTTACTTTCGGTAAACTCAGTACGCGCCACTTCGAGTAGGATTTTGTAGCCGAGCTTTGATGCGCGATCATAAATGCCGCTAACGATCTCGCCAAAGTACACATCGGCGAATGCGTGTCTCAACTGTGGCACCAGGACCGCCAGAGTGCGCGTATGGCGCCACGCCAGTGCCCGAGCCATCCGGTTTGGCTGGTAGCCAAGCCGCTCGATTGTCTTGTGCACACGTTCGCGTGTCGCCCCGCTGATGCGCGGGTTCCCGTTGAGCACGAGGGAAACCGTCGAAAGCGAGACACCGCTCTGCTCGGCGATGTCTTTAATCGTGTAGCGTCTTTTCTGTGCTGTCATGGCCCACGGGCTCGTAGCGTTTAGTCGCGTGCAACCGTTTTCAACATCATTATCTCAAGCTCTCCCTGTAGTTCAAGCCCTTTTTGCTACGTAAGTTTGGGAACTCGAGAGAAATTCAGCTTGCTATTGTAAAACGGTTTTGCTTTACATCGTTTCTGGCGTGTGATTAAGTGTCGCCAGGTCAGTCTGACGGGGGATTGAACTTATGAAATATTCCGACAAGACTAAACTGTTCCGCAGTGCGAGAGCCCATCTGCGAGCATTCACTTTGATCGAGCTGCTGGTGGTAATTGCGATCATCGGGATCCTTGCGGCGATGCTCCTGCCGGCATTGAACCAAGCGAGGGAAAAGGGACGACGTGCTGTGTGCGCGAGCAATCTACGACAGATCGGCTTGGCAATGGTTAGCTACGCCGGCGATAATCCCGACGGCTACTTCCCAACGTGCCGCTCCGCGACGGACGATTATTCGAAGAGAAACTGCGATGCATGCGCGGGGACCGGCACCACTGGAGCTACTCAGTTCTTCCGGTTGCTCATCAGAGATAAGTATCTCCCTAGTCCGAAAGTGTTCGTGTGCCCCAGCGATCGGGAAGGTGGAGATCCTGCGGCACCTCTGGGTGGGCCGTTGCACAGGCTGGTCTCTGTCGCCGCGACTTGGGACACAATGAATAAGTGGAATAAAAGTTACTTTTATGTTACCAGGCTCAATAGCAAAGTGGGGTATAGAACTTACGCTCTACTGGCGGACGATACGTGGGGCATGTATGCCAACTGCGGGAACAATGCAAATCCGTGCGGCCAAGTGACACCTCCAGTGTCCTCATCCGATAACCATGGCACAGCCGGTCGAAACGCTGTCTTCACTGACGGGCACGTCGAGTGGGTCAATGGTGGTGGCTGCGACACTGGAGGAGGCACTCCGAGCGACATGAGGGATATTGATAGGTACTTGGGCCCTGGCAGCGATCTGCAGCTCGACTACGATTCCATGGGTTTCCACTTCGAAACGACCGACTAGAGTTTGAGCCCGTCACTCCGTTGTTTTTCGCGTTATTTTGTTATTGACAGGTCAATCGGTTTAGCAGTATAAGAGCGGCGACAGTTGAGGCGAGTCCAACTGTCAGGGCGAGTTGAAACAATCTAAGAGGTGAGGAGAAATAGGTATGAAAGGGTCATTCCGTTCGGTTTCTGTCGGTATCTCATTAGCTGCTGCATTCATTCTGTCCGCTTCACAGGTGCGAGCAATCACCGTCGACGGCACGCTCGATGGAGCCTACGGCGGCGCTATTGCTGTCCAGACGGTTCAGACCGGGTTTGGCGACAACCAGAGTGAGTTGGACGCCGGCTACGCCACAATTGATTCCGGGAGGCTGTACATTATGCTGACCGGCAATATCGAGAACAACGGCAACAAGCTGGAGGTCTTCATTGATTCCAAGCCGGGGGGCCAGACCGTCTTCACCAGTGCAGGGAACGATCTTTCGTCAAATATGAATGGCCTGAAATTCGACGCAGGTTTCGCTGCCAATTACTACTTGGACCTGCGACACAGTCCTACCGCGTTTAACGTCGATTTCTCAGACCTTGGCGCATTGACATTCTCAAGTTATCTCGACGTCTTCGGTGGCACGGATCAAGGCGCTGGGAATACTGGGACTGGAGTGAACGCGAATCCGATTGGTATTGGCTTTAACAACAGCAACGTGGCTGGCATAACGGGTGCAAATCCAGGTCTAGCCGCAGACCAGACGGCTGCTCAAGCGGTGACGACTGGATTGGAGTTGTCGATTGCCTTGTCGGATCTTGGCTATGTCAGCGGCCCGATCAAAGTGATGGTGGGCCAAAACGGCGGTCAGCATGATTACTGGTCGAACCAATTCCTGGGCGGTTTGCCGGCACCGGCGGCCAATCTGGGCGGAGACGGGACCGGCGCCTACATCGGGGGGCCGAGCGGCATTGATATGACGGCTTCATATGCTGGTGGCGATCAATTCTTCACCGTCGTTCCTGAACCATCCACGATCGGCCTTGTCGGTGCTGGTCTGCTTGGCTTATTGACGATTCGCCGCCGCAAAGTCTGATAGATCTTCGCTTGCCAATTGGTCATA
>Ga0335085_10012915_pt1 | contig 12266 bp, 10 predicted proteins | sample Lox_Sample_45_FD_206712 | JGI IMG/M metagenome (GOLD analysis project Ga0335085, IMG submission 206712) | Soil microbial communities from Loxahatchee National Wildlife Refuge, Florida, United States - Lox_Sample_4.5 | ecosystem: Environmental > Terrestrial > Soil > Wetlands | place: USA...
GTAGTAGAAGCTTGCGTTATGGGTCCCGTCATTCAGAGTCAGCGCGCTACCCAAAGTGTGCGCGGTGGTGGTGAAATCCGCAGGATTGGCGGTGAGGTGCGCAGAGGTGAAGCTCGTGGCGAAGTCGGTGGAAACGTCGTTGCTGTACACCGTGACACCGCCGCTGCCGTCGGTAAGCGCGGTTGCAACACTGCTCAAGTTGCCGCTGCCGCCAGCGCCGGCGTTCAGCACGCTGATCAGGCCGGCAGCGTCCGAGAAGGTGTTCGACGCGGTAGTATCGGCGGTGCCGAACGTCGCAGTGACGGTATGCGCGCCGAGCGTGTAAACCAGCGTGTCGCCGGACGCGAGGGTGGCGATGCCGGCTGCGTTAAGATTGACGTTCGACTGCACCGACGCCGTCACACCTGCGGCGGTGACCGCGTTGGCGACGGTCGCCGTGCTAAGAACCTGGGTCGTGTCGTTGGCGATCGCAGTGGTGCCGGAGATCGTGGAATAGTTCACGGTACCGAGCGCCGACTGTTGCGCCTGTTGCGCGGTGGACAGCGCCTGTTCGAGCAGGCTGGTCAACGACGTAAGGCCGTTATTGGCCTCCTGCAGCGTCTGCTGCGCCTGTCCGATCTGGTCGAGCAGGGCGCTCAGGTCGTTGGCGCGGTTAGTCAGCGCCTGCGAGGTGAAGTAGGAAGTCGGATTGTCGAAGGCGGTGTTGACCTTTTTGCCGGTCGAGAGACGCTCTTGCGTCGTGGTCAGGTTGGCGGACGTGTTTTGCAGCGACAGCAAGTTTTGCCGGATGCCCGCGGTTAAGGTAATATTGGACATTTCGATACCCTTCTGGTTACAGGCCGTACTGGCTTGCACTTGCCGTACTGGCGCGTGCAGTTCCGATCGAGACGACCGGCTGCCGAATGTTTGCCGCATTTCGTTTAAGGACGCGTAAATCTAGGCTGGGCGCTGCAAACCGCGCGGCGTCATCGGCAGCACCTGCTGCTGTTATTTTGCTCAGTTTGGCGTTTCACATGGCCGCTTAATCGGCCATTAACCATTCCTCTTTGTTATGTGTTAACTATAATTGAGCGTAGGTCTTCGCATGCCTGCCGCCACGACGTCCAACATCGTCAATCTCGCCATCGCGACGCCCTGTTTTGGTGGCCAGGTTTCCGCTCTTTACGCCACGTCGCTGTTCAAGCTGCAGAAGCAAATAAGATCCTACAGCGGTGTTAGTCTGAAGATCTTTTTCAAAGATGGCGACGCGTTGATCACCCGGGCGCGGGCGAGCCTGGTGTCACAGTTCCTCGACGACCCCGACGCGACGCATTTGCTGTTTATCGATGCCGATATCGGTTTCGAGCCGGAACAGGTCTTGCGTCTGATCGAATGCGGCGCTGAAATTTGCGCGGCGGTTTACCCGATCAAGCGGATCGACTGGGACAAGGTCGCTTCGACGATCAAGAGCGCGCGTCCCAACCCGGCCGCAGCGGCGCTAAAATACGTTTTTGAAGTCGACGACCCGAGCGCCGTCACCGAAAGCGCCGGCTTCGTCAAAGTCCGCTACGCCGGCACCGGCTTTCTTATGATTCGCCGGAGCGCTCTTGAGAAGATGTGCGTGCGCTATCCGCAGCTCCAGTACAAGCGCGATCATTCCGTTGACGCCGCAACCGAAAGTAACAACCGCTTCGCTTTATTCGAATGCATGATTGCCGAGGACGGCACCTACCTCAGCGAGGATTTCGCCTTTTGCAAACGGTGGACCGACATCGGCGGCGAGATCTGGGCTGACCTCAACAGCAAGCTCAATCACGTCGGTCAGATGATGTTTTGTGGCGAGCTGTCGTCGCAGTTTGTCGGGAGCTGAGGCGCCATTGCAGCGGGCGGGGCAACAGCCGGGATGGCCGCAGATGGTGGGCTTTGATAACGCCGAAATGGCTGCGCACTACAACAAATCGCTGGCGATCATCGTGCCGTACCGTGACCGCGCTGAACATCTGGGCAAATTCGTGCCGCATCTTACGTCGTACTTTCAGCGCGACAAGCTCGACCGTCATATCGCTTTTTCGCTCCATGTGGTCGAACAGAGCGGAACCGGTATCTTCAACCGCGGCCGTCTCCGCAATTGCGGTTATATGCTGGCGCGCGACAGCGCCGATTACGTCTGCTTCCACGATGTCGATTATTTGCCGCTGTGGGCCGACTATTCCTGGTCGGCGCGGCCGGCGCGTCTGGCCTGGCACGGGCTGACACTGCCGGAGGACCCGGAGTTTTTTTTCGGCGCCGCGGTTTTGTTCGACAAGGCCGCGTTCGAGCATGTCAACGGTTATCCGAACGTCTATTGGGGATGGGGCTTCGAAGATCTGGAGCTGGGACGCCGCTGCCATCTGGCGGGACTTGGTTTCGACAAAAGAGACGGCACCTATCTGGCGCTGCCGCATTCGCATGCCGGCTACACCAAAACCGGTGCACGTACCGAAGAGGCCGAGCGGACGCGCGCGATTTTTCTGCAACGCCGCAACCGCCTCGCCGAACTGATGCTTAGCGATGGGTTGTCAAGCCTGAAATTCGAACTGTGCGACAAACGGCCGATAGCGGTGGACGGAAAGGTCCTGCCAGGGTCGTTTCATTACCTTGTGGAGATTGGGAAGCCGGAGCCCGACGAATCCGGATTACCGTAGTTGCCGGTCGGCGCGCAGCGCAAAATCTCAGGCCGCCGAGGCTTGCGCGGTCGTGGAACGGCAATAATCCTGCCACATCCTGCGGTATGCCGTTTCGACCGCTTTGGTATAGAGGACGTTGTTGGTCGCCGGATAGCTTGAAAGCCTGACGGGAAGTTCGTGCCGCAGCGCTTTGAGATGATCCGGCATGGCTGCGAATTTCGCCGCGATGGCGAGATAGCCGTCGGCATCCTCCGCCACCCAGCCGCCCAGGCCGACCGCGGTGAGGATCGCCCCGGCAATCCGGCTGGGTATGGTCTTGCCAAGCATCGCAACCGTCGGCACCCCGACCTGCAGGGATTCGAATGTGCTGATGCCGCCATTTAGCGGGAACGGATCGAGCGCAATATCCACATTCTTGAACGCCGCAAGGTGCTCGGCGCGCGACGTTGCGCCGAGAAAGCCGATACGGTCTGACGCAACTCCGTGGCTCGTGAACTTTTCCAGCATCGTCATCCGCACGGCCGACTGATTGAAACCGTAGTGCTTCAGCAACAGGCAAGATTGCGGTACCGCATGGAGAAGGCGCGCCCATAGCGCGACAACCTCGTCGGTGATCTTGGTCGAGCGATTGAAAGCCCCGAAGGTGATATGCCCTTTCGACAGAACCGGCGGATCCGATGGCAGCGGCTCGCCCGGCGGTTGTTCGATCGTGATAGCGCAGGGGAGATCGACTACCTTCTCCGCGAACAGGTGTCGGACCTCAGGCGGGCATGTGACCGGATCCGAAAACAGATAATCGATTGTCGGCAAGCCGGTGCCGGTTGCGTTTCCCCACGCGGTAACCTGGATCGGCGCAAGCTTGCGCGCAAATATGCCGAGTCGGTTACCGGCTGTATGGCCGGACAGGTCGACCAAGATATCGATTTCATCGGCTACGATTTGCGCACTGAACTCGTCGCCAGCCAATTGCGTGACATTACGCCAGCGGTCGGCGGCGGCGCGGAAATCCTCGGTGTGACTGTCCTGCTGCAGCGACGATGAATAACACGTAATCTCGAACTGGCTCTTGTCGTGATTGAGCAGCACCGGCTTGAAGCAAAACGCCGCTGAATGCGTCCGGAAATCGGCGGAGACATAGCCGATTTTGAGCCGGCGGTCGGGATCGCGGTTGCTGAAGTGCTCGCTCTGCATTTGTGCGAGCCGATCGCTCTTTGCTTGTTCGAATATTTTTGCACCGACCGCCTGCCACCATTGGCTGCGCACCTTTTGTTGTTCCGCGATGCCAACGTCGGTTGTGAAGTCGAGCACGAAGATGCGGTATGAAATCGCCGGGTAAAAATTGGGCTTGATCGCCAGGGCCTTGTCGATTTCGGCAAGCGCGTCGGAGATGCGATTGGTTTCAAACAGTGAACGGGCGCGACCGAGATGGGCTTCGGCAGAACCCGGCTTAAGCGCCAGCATTCGGTCAAAGGCCGCCATGGCGTCCTCGTGCAGCTGGCTCCTGCTGAAGACCATGCCGCGTCCAAGCCAGGCTTTGTCAAAGTCCGGTTTCAGTGCGAGCGCCCGGTTGTAAGCGCCGAGCGAGTCCTCATGGCGGCCAAAATCGCCAAAAACATTACCGCGACCAAGCCAGGCGCTGGCAAGGTCGGGGTTCAATGCCAACGCCCGGTCGTACGCGGCCAGCGCTTCGTCATGATGCTTCATTTCTGTGAGCGCGTTGCCGCGCCCGAGCCACGCTTCGGCAAGGCCGGGTTGTAGCGCCAGCGCCTTGTCGTGAGCTGTGAGCGAATCGCTAATGGCGCCGAGACTGCTGAAAATGTTGCCGCGTCCGAGCCAGGCCTTGGCGAGGTCCGGATTCAATTCCAGCGCCTTGTCGTACGCCGCCAGCGCTTCGCTATGGTTATCGACCACGTAGAGAGCATTGCCGAGCCCGAGCCAAGCTTTAGCGAGATCGGGGTTCAGTTCCAGCGCTTGGCCGTATGCGGCGAGCGTGTCGTCTTGGCGTCCGACTTCGCGAAGAATGTTGCCGCGCCCGAGCCAAGCCTCGGCGAGGCCGGGATTCAATTCCAGCGCCTTGTCAAACGCCGCCAGCGACTCATCGAGGCGTCTGAGTCTGCCGAAGGCATTGCCGCGGCCAAGCCATGCCTCGGAGAGGCCGGGGTTCAGGGCCAGCGCCTTTTCATAGGCGGTCAGCGCTTCGTTATCGTGGTTGAGTTCGTACAATGCGTTGCCACCACCGAGCCAGGCGTCGGCAAGACCTGCATCCAAGGAGAGCGCTTTGTCATAGCTGGCGATCGCTTCTTCATAACGCTCGAGCCCGGCCAGAATCGCGCCGCGCTCAAGCCAGATTGTGCCGAGTTCCGGCCGCAACGCCGACGCCCGGCCGTAAGCGGCAATTGCCTCCTCGTATCGCTTCATTTCCCGCAACGTGGCGGCTTTGTTTAGATGTGCTTCGACGCAGCGCGGGTCGACGAACAGTGCCGCGTCGACGGTCGCGAGCGCCTCGTCGTGACGCCCCATCGCCGCAAGCACAGCCCCGCGCTCGTGGAGTGCGGCGACATGTTTGGGCGCGAGCAGAACAAGCCGATCGAACTGCGCCAGAGACTCGTCGAATCGGTCGAGTTTGAACAGGGCCAGCGCGCTTACATAGAGCAGCGCGACGCTGCTAGAGTTGAGCTTTAACCCGCCTTCGCAAACGTCGAGCGCAGACCTGTAGTCACCAGCCTGGAACAATATCGTGGCGTAGTTCTCGATAAACAGCACATTGGGCGGCTGTATCGACAACGACCGCGCCATGAGCCGTTTGGCTTCCTTGAGATTCCCCCCACCCGCCTCGGTAACGCCGAGAAAATGCAGCGCGTGAAAATTATCGGAATTTTTGCGTATCAGCTTGCGGTACAGCTTTGCCGCTTCGCCGAGTTTGCCACTGCGGCGCAGCTCATGCGCTGTTTGCAGCGTCTGGGCGGTCTCGTAGGTGTCTAACATATGAATTGGTCCGCACCTCGATTTGTAGATTTCCAGACGAAAACTGAATCGGCGGTGATCTTTGTGCGTTTGGAACCGCAGGGTAGGTCGTATTTTTTGCCTGCTCGGCGCTTAATCGCCGAAGCCGCGGTTTGGGCCAGCGCGCGCGGCCGATCAGGCGAGCACATTGAGCAGTGTCCCCGCCAGGCCATTGCTAGCCAGTAGGATTTCCGCAGTGCCGCTGGTCTGCAGCGCATAAGAAGAATTGTTAGAAATGGCCTTGGACGAACCGGTCGATGTGCCGGTCGACGAACTGGCGGTCCCGCTCGCAGATGAAGCCGTCGAGGAACTGGAAGAGCCCGAGGTGCCGGAGCCGTTCGAACTGTTGGTGGCGACGGTGGGCTGAAACGTATTGTTGCCAAGACCGAAACCGATGACCGGCGCGAAAGTTCCGCCAACCGTCACGGTATCCGAGTTGTATTTGCCGGTGATGACCAGATTACCGCTGCTGTTGAGTGACGCGACCACCTGCGCGTTACCATAGATGTTTGTGTTGAGGGCACTGATCAGACTGGCAACGGTGTCGGTCCCTGTCGAGCTATAAGTCGTGACATTGGAGCCGTCGCTGACGGTAATGGTGCCGTTCGGCGGAATCAGGAGGGACGACAGCGGGGTGCTGGCCGCCAGCGGCACCGTACCGGTGCCGGTCGCTGGCAGGTAAGTAGGATTGGACGAACTTGGCGAGCTGGCGCTCGAGGTGGAGGATGCGCTGGAATTGCCCGCCGACGAACTTCCCGACGAGGATGTCGAGTTGCCAGTTGCGCCTTGCAACGCATTTTGTATGGCGGCTGTCAGCTGGGTATTGGTGCGATCCAGCGCCTGCTGGTTGGCAATGCTTGCCAACCCGGCGGCCTCGCTGGTCATGGCCGAGCCCATTACCGAAATCAACGCGTCGCTGTTGGCCAGAGACTGATCGCGCGATTGCGCCTTGTTCCAGTAGGCTTGGTTCTGCTGCCAGAACGACAGGCTTTGGATGCTCACAGTGCTCGACCTTGTCGCGACTTTGCCGCCACCACTCATTACTCATTGTCGGCCAGAGGTTAATTTAGCGTGTTCAAACCGCCGTTTTTTACGCTTGGTTAACCCTGCTGCCGGACTGTCAGAATGTCCGGCTGGTAGGTGCGCGCGCTGACGCCGATGCGGGGCAGAGGGTAGAAACCGGCATGGCGAGGCAGGCTGCGGCGCGGCGATTGCAACTCGCACGCTCTTTTGAGCAAGCGTTAGCGTTGCACCGGCAGGGGCGGCGCGACGAAGCGGAGCGGATTTACGAGGTCATTCTCGCGGCGGATCCTAACCATTGCGAGGCGCTGCACCTGCGCGGCGTGCTCAGATATCAGCGGGGAGAAGCGACAGAAGGCTTGCGGCTGGTGGCGGCGGCGCTTCGCGCGCAGCCGCGGTCGGCGGATGTGCTTTCCAGTTACGGCGTCATTCTCGAAGCGCTGAAACGCCATGAAGAGGCGCTGGCGAGTTTCGACAAGGTGCTGGCGATCCGCAGCAATGACGCCGGCGCGCATTACAATCGCGGCAATGCACTCAAAGGACTCGGCCGCAACATCGAAGCGCTGGCAAGCTTTGACCGCGCATTGGCGCTGGCGCCCGGTCTCATCGATGCGCATTACAATCGGGGCAATGTGCTGCGGCTACTTGGCCGGTTCGAGGAGGCGATGTCGAGCTATGAAGCGGCGCTCGCCGCTGCGCCTGGTCGTCCCGATATTCTGACCAATTGCGGCGTTGCCCTGTTGGAACTGGATCGTTGCGAGGAGGCTCTTTCGTGCTTCGAAAAAGCGCTCGCGCACGAGCCCAAAAATATCTTGATCCTGACCAATAGGGGCAACGCCTTCCTTCGGCTCAAGCGCCTCGCCGAGGCGATAGCGAGTTACGATCGGGTGCTCGCGCTTGATCCTGATCATGCCGAAGCCTTGACCGGGCGCGGCTCCGCCCTCGCTATTCTTGGCCGGACGGATGAAGCCCTGGCAGCTTTTGACCACGCGCTTCGGATCGAACCGAGAGCGGTTGCGGCCCATGTCAACCGCGGCAACATCTTCTTGGCATCGGCGCAGCTGCACGAGGCGTTGGCGAGCTACAGCAGGGCAGTCGAGCTCGACCCGGAACACGCTGACGCCAATTTCAACGCCGCCCTCGCTCGGCTTTGTCTGGGCGACTTTCGCGACGGCTGGCGGCAATACGAGTATCGCTTGAAGAAAAAAGAGTTCGCGACGCTGGTGCGCGCGGTGCCGCAACCGCTTTGGCGGGGCGAGAAGGATTTGCATGGCAAAACAATTTTGCTGATGGCGGAGCAGGGCTTTGGCGACGCCATTCAGTTCGTGCGCTATGCGCCGCTGGTCGCCGCGCTGGGGGCCAAAGTGCTACTCGGCGTGCGGCGTCCACTGGCCGATCTGCTGGCAACCGTTCCCGGCGTTGCGGCGGTGTTCGGCGAAAACGAGCCGCTGCCTGAATTCGACCTGTACAGTCCGCTGCTAAGCCTTCCGCTGGCGTTCGAAACCGAGCTGGCAACCATACCGGCAAACGTTCCCTATCTTCGCGCCCCTGAGGAGCGGATCGCTAAATGGCGCGGGCGGCTGCCCGATGGCCGCCGGCTGCGGGTCGGAATTTGCTGGGCTGGCACCAGCGCCCATTCCAACAATCGTCGCCGCTCCATGCCGCTTGAAGGCTTTGCCGCAGTCCTTTCCGCTGCGGATGTCGATTTTGTCAGCCTGCAAACTGACGTCAACGAGGCCGATGCGGCAATGCTGCGTGCTGCTGGCGTCCTTCAGCTCGGTTCGGAATTTGTCGATTTTGCCGATACCGCCGCGGTGATCTCGATGCTCGATCTGGTGATTTCCGTCGACACGTCGGTTGCGCATCTCGCGGGCGCCATGGCCAAGGCCGTCGCCGTCCTGATACCGTTTTCGCCGGATTTCAGATGGCTGCTCGATCGCACGGACACGCCGTGGTATCCGACCATGCGGCTGTTTCGCCAACCGGCGCCGGGCGATTGGGACGCGCCGCTTGGGCGGCTGCGGGATGAACTCGCCGGTCTCGTCGCCAGCCGACAGGCCTAAAAAAGCTACAGCACCCGGCTGATCGCGAGCGGCCGACCGCTTTTCGGATTGGGCGCCACAGTGCGGCCCGAGGCGCCGTAGACTTGCGGCGAAGCCTTGCGCAAGAGATCGCCCGAGAGCCTGCGCACGATGCCCTCCGAGACGGCATGCGAGGTTGCGAGCACAATCATGTTTTTCTGTAACACGACTTGAAACGTCTGCTGCATTTGGTGCAAGGCGGCAGCGCTCGCTGGCGCGGCGCGCAGCAGAAATTTCGCATTTGCCTTTAGCCACTCGGTGGCGGTGAACAGCTGACCCGCAAGTTGGTTCTTTGCCGGACCAAGGCCGGCGGCTTTGCGAACGTTCCCCGCGTGCACCAATGCGGTTTCCTGTTCGATGACGCCACGCAGCTTGGTGATCAAATCGGCCACTTGGGCGATGGCGTTCTCTGCCTCCGCGGTTGTCGCTATCTGACTCATTGGGCGCTCACTCCTTGCTGCTTCAACAGTGCGTCGTAAACATGCGACGCGATGCCAATGCCGCCGTTCTGGGCGAATTCCTTGGCGTATTGGTCGGTGAGCATCGAACGCCACACCTTCAGCGCTCCGCTGCCGCCGAACGGCCCTTCGCCGTTTACGCCGGCGAACATCTGCTGGAACATGGTGTTCAGAAACATCGCCTCGAACTGCTGCGCGGCGGCTTTTGCCTTGCCCTTGAGCTTGAGGGCTGCCTGGGCCTGCGCGTTGCTTGCGGCGCCAAGAGCGGCGACCGACTGGCTAAGTCCGGCTGCAGCTGAGCTTGTCATCACATCACCTCGATGTCGGCCTGGATGGCGCCTGCGGCTTTGATCGCCTGCAGGATGGAAATGAGATCGCGCGGACCGATGCCGAGCGCGTTAAGCCCATCGACGATCTGTTGCAGCGACACGCCTTCTTTGACCATTGCGAGCTTCTTGCCCTCCTCGGTCACTCCGACGCTGGTGCGCGGCACGACCACGGTGCGGCCTCGCGACAGCGGACCAGGCTGACTGACCTGCGGCGATTCCGAGATCGTCACCGTGAGATTGCCTTGCGCCACGGCGACGGTCGACACGCGGACGTCGCGGCCAATGACGATGACGCCGGAGCGTTCGTCGATGACGATTTTTGCCGCCGTGTCCGGCTCGACTTGCAATTGCTCGATTTCAGTCAGCATCGCGACGAAGTTTTGCGGAAACTTCTTCGGCAGCGACAACTGGACGGTCGACGGATCGAGCGGCTCGGCGACCGGCGAGCCCATATAGTCGTTGATGGCGATGGCGATGCGTTTGGCCGTGGTGAAGTCGGCGTTGCGCAGCGCCAGGCGCAGATGGCCGAGCGTTGCCAGCGAGAAGTCGATCTCCCGCTCGATGATGGCGCCGTTTGGCAGCCGCCCGACCGTCGGCACGCCGCGCACCACCTTGGCTGCTTCGCCCTGGGCCTCGAAGCCGCCGATGGCGAGCGAGCCTTGGGCTACCGCGTAGACGTTGCCGTCGGCGCCGAGGAGCGGCGTCACCAAAAGGGTGCCACCGAGCAGGCTTTTGGAATCGCCCATGGCGGAGGCGGTAACGTCGATGCGTGTTCCTTGGGTTGCGAACGGCGGCAAGTTGGCAGTGACCATGACGGCCGCGACGTTGCCGGTGCGAATCTGCTGGCCGCGGATGTTGACGCCGAGCCGCTCCAGCATGCCCTGCAGGGACTGCTTGGTGAACGGCGTATTGTTGAGGGTATCGCCGGTGCCATTGAGGCCGACGACGAGGCCATAACCGATGAGCTGGTTCTGGCGGATGCCCTCGATGCTGGCGAGGTCTTTGATACGCGAAGTTGCCGTCGCCGTTGACACGGCGCACGCAAGAATCCCCAGCGCGACGAGCGCTGGTCTTACCGTCCTTTTCATCTCCTGCTCCCCAAGAGGTCGGACGGTGACCTCATTGCCAATAGCGTGCCAAGGCACCGAACGCGGACAAGCCATTGTAATTACTTGATAAATTATTTGAGGCGAGGCCGGCGCCGGGGTTGGGTGGTGCAGCCATTGCCGGTTTTCGGCAATTGTTGCCGGGGCGGCTGGGCAAAGTTTTACCGCCCATTAACCATCAGGGCCCACCTTCTTATTTATGCGTGTCACGGGACCAAACGGAACGGCAGTTGCAGGGCCGCCGGTCGCAGCGCGGCGCGCCGCGGGCGGGACCTTTACGCTGTCCGAAGCGAGTTCACCGCAGGCACAAAGCCCGGCCGTGGCGTTGCGAACGCTGGGCGGTATCGACGCGCTCATTGCATTACAGGGTATAGAGGATCCGCTGGAACGGCGGCGCCGAGCGGTCAGACACGGCACCCGTGCGCTTGACGCCCTCGATGAGCTTAAGCTTGGCCTCCTGTCCGGCACGCTCGATCAGACGACCCTACTGCGACTCAAAGCGGTTGCCGCTGACCTCAAGGACGGCTCCGGCGACGCCGGACTCGATCAGGTCTTGAGCGAAATCGACCTCCGGGTCGCGGTAGAACTGGCTAAGGCCGGCCTGAACTGACGCACCTCGCCGCCCGGCGGCCTTCCAAATGAACGTTATTGTCACCGTCACAGACCCGCGGTATATGGGCGCGCCTCCGGGGAGGACGTAACACGTGCGTAGAGTGGCGCGGAGTAGGGGACATTAGGTTCATGCAGTCGGTTAAGAGCAAGAACGGTCGACCCGACGAAACATTGATCAAGAACGGCAAGCACATCCGGCCTTTCGACAAGATCTATCGGCCGACGGACCGCGAACCGTTCATGAATGATCGTCAGCGTGAATACTTTCGGCTCAAGCTGCTGGATTGGCGCGAGGACATCCTCAAAGAAGCCAAAGAGACGCTGCAACACCTCCAGGACGATAACCAGAACCACCCTGACCTCGCCGATCGGGCTTCGTCGGAGACCGACCGGGCCATCGAGTTGCGCGCCCGCGATCGCCAGCGCAAGCTGATCGCCAAGATCGACGCTGCGCTCCAGCGCATCGAAGACGGGACTTACGGCTATTGCGAGGAAACCGGCGAGCCGATTTCGCTCAAGCGCCTTGAAGCCCGGCCGATTGCGACACTGTCAATCGAGGCGCAGGAACGCCACGAGCGTCGCGAGCGCGTCTATCGCGAGGAATAGGCGGCTTATCTCGGCTCCGCATCACCGCGGGAAAAATCAAATTTGCTGGTAAATGATCGACGGCGACTCTCGGCGCTGCCATGCATGGCGAACCGAGTGTAACGCAAACAGTTACAACGTTACTTCTTCAGGCCTTCCGTTCAGATTTTGTCAACCACCGGCGCAAGGCCGCGCGTGGATTTTGATGTGCCACGCCATATTTAAGCGAAAGCGCTACGTTTTTAGGCCAATGCTGAGGACTACGGGGCACCTTGCCGAGGAAGCCGCATCGCGATGATCGAGCGCCGCACACTTGTCCGCCATAAGACGTTTTTCAGGGGACGAATCTATTTCAATAACAGACTGTCCAGCATGGATTGCATGGTCCGCGACGCCACCGCGCACGGCGGCCGCCTCGAGGTGTCGG
>Ga0335085_10012917_pt1 | contig 12265 bp, 6 predicted proteins | sample Lox_Sample_45_FD_206712 | JGI IMG/M metagenome (GOLD analysis project Ga0335085, IMG submission 206712) | Soil microbial communities from Loxahatchee National Wildlife Refuge, Florida, United States - Lox_Sample_4.5 | ecosystem: Environmental > Terrestrial > Soil > Wetlands | place: USA: Florida...
GCGAACCCGTACGGATCGTGGTCGGTCACGCTCAGCTGGAGCACGAGCTGCGCTTCGACGCGGAAGCCGCCGCGGATCTCGGTCACATCTTGCACAGTGAGTTTCGCGGCGCGCGCGCGCTTGAAGATCCTCGCGTAGTACACCTTGATCTGATCCCGCCGCGCGATGGTCATGCCGTCTGCGAGCGTGATCACGGCGCCGTCGGCGTACGCGCTCGCGGCCCATCCCGGGTTCCGCCGCTCGAGGTCCTCGCCCCAGTCGTGGAGGAGCGTGTCGACTTGGGCGCGCATCGCGGAGGCGTACTCCGCGCGCTGCGTCTCGATGGACGTGGGGTGCCCGCCGGGGAGGGTGCTCCCCTGCGCGGCGGCGGAGGCCGAAACGAGCGCGAGCAGGATGGGGATGGCTCTTCGCATGGACGATCTCTCACCGAGGCACGACGGGACGCCGGGGAGCGAAAGGTACTGCGGCGGGCGCGCGGTAGTTGCTCCCTCCTCCGCGCGCGGGCATCTTTCGGCTATCCCCATGATCAAGAGCCTGCTGTCCCGTCCGGTCACCAAGGTGCCCGATCGCGTCCGTTTCCCCGGACGCGTGCTCTTCCTGGCCACCGATCCGGCGCTCGTGCGCCGGCAGCTCGCGGGCGAGGACCTCGCCTGGGATCCCGCGCATCCGTTCGCGCTCCGCGACAACATCTCCACGGACGAGATCACCCCGGCCTACATCTGCTACTACTTCGACGAGACGCTGGGCGACTTCCCGTACCTGGGTCTCAAGTGCGGCGAGGAGTTCCCGATCGAGCGCGGCGCGGTCAAGAAGGGCGGCTTCTCGGTGAGCGTCTCCGGCAAGCGGCGCGGCAAGGGCTCGAGTCGCGAGCAGAGCCCGTACGCGGAGATGATGGCGGGGATCAAGCTCGTGATCGCCGAGAACATCGAGCGCATCTATCGCGAGAACTGCCAGAACCTGGGCGTGTTCACGAGCACCGACTTCGGGCTCATCGCGCGGGTGCGCCGCGGCGAGGAGATCGCGCTCACCGAGTTCACGAAGGGCGAGGGAGCGATCACGCGCGGGATCATCGAGCACGGCGGGCTGTTCAATTACAACGTGGCGCGCCTGCAGGGCTCGGTGCAGGTGCCGGCGGTCTCGACCCCCACGCGCCCGATGACGATCGCGGAGAAGATCTTCGCGCGGCACTGGGTGTCGGACGCGAAATCGGGCAAGCTCGGCGCGCCCGCCGTGAAGCCCGGCGACGAGGGCTTCGTGCAGACCGACATCCGCTTCAGCCACGAGTACGTGACGCCGATGTCGGCGATCTTCTTCGAGGAGCTGGTGGGCAAGGATGAGCCGGTGAACGACCCGGCATCGGTGTTCTTCTTCCGCGACCACCTCACCTTCCTCGACCAAGTGATGCGCCCCGAGCACGTGCAGATGGGGCTGCTCGACGTCGCGAACCAGCTCGAGGCGAAGCAGCGCACCTTCGCCGCCGCGAAGGGGATCAAGCTCTACGGACAGCTCGAGAAGCGCATGAACGTGATGGGCGCGCTCAACTCGGCGGGCTCGGAAGCCATCTGCCACAGCAAGATCCTCGAGGCGCACGCCTTGCCCGGCCAGGTGATCATCGGGAGCGACTCGCACACGCCGCACGCGGGGGCGGTGGGGTGCATCGCCTTCGGCGTCGGGACCACCGCGATCTTCAATTCGTGGATCACGAAGGACGTGCGCGTGGAGGTGCCCAAGTCGTTCCGCGTGGTGGTGCGCGGCAAGAAGCCGGAGAACGTCACCGCCAAGGACTTCATGCTCGAGATCCTGCGCCATCCGTACGTCAAGAACGGCGAGGCGATCGGGCAGATCGTGGAGTACGCCGGCGATGCGGTGGAAGCGCTGAGCGTGGACGAGCGCGCGACCATGACCAACATGGCCGCCGAGGTCGGCGCGTTCACGGGGATCATCGCGCCGGACGAGAAGACGGTGGAGTACCTCGTGGCGCAGCGCGGGATGACCGCCGCCGCCGCGCGCGCGCTCTGCACGGGGCTCTTCTCCGATCCGGGCGCGGAGTACGTGAAGGTGATCGAGATCGACGCGAGCGCGCTGCGCCCGATGATCGCGCTCCCCGGCGACCCGGGGAACGGCCTGCACGTGGACGAGCTCCCCGGCGAAGTGAAGGTGGACATCGCCTACGCCGGCTCGTGCACCGCCGGCAAGAAGGAGGACATGGACATGTACGCGCGCGTCTTCCGCGACGCGCTCGCGCGCGGCGAGAAGGTCCACCCCGACGTGCGCTGCTTCATCCAGTGCGGGAGCCAAGAGGTGTTCGCCTACTGCCGCGAGCGGGGCTACGACAGGATCTTCGCGGACGTGGGCGCGACGTTCATCGAGCCGAGCTGCGGCGCGTGCATCAACGCGGGACCGGGCGTGTCGCGCACCAAGAACGAGGTGACGATCTCCGCCATCAACCGGAACTTCCCCGGGCGCTCGGGGCCGGGGCAGCTGTATCTCGCGTCGCCGTACACGGTGGCGGCGAGCGCGATCGCCGGCCGCATCGTGGAATGGGAGCAGACGGAGGAAGCCACCGCCGGCGCTCGCTAGATGCGCGGCGAGTTCGTCGAGGTCGATGGCGCCCGGCTCTACTACTACGCGGCCGGCACGCGCGGCAAGGGCGATCCCCTCATCCTGCTCCACGGCTTCCCCGCGTCCTCGCATCTCTGGCGCGACGTCATCCCGCACCTCCCGCGCGGGCATCGCATGGTGGTCGCGGACCTCCTCGGCTACGGCCGCAGCGACCGGCCGGGAACCCATTCCGTGTCCATCGCCGCGCACGCCGCGCGCGTGCTCGGCCTCGCCGACGCACTCGGCATCTCGCGCTTCGCCATCGCGGGGCACGACCTGGGCGGGGGGATCGCGCAGCATCTCGCGGTGCACGCGCCCGACCGCGTGTCACGGCTCGCGCTCATCGCGAGCGTGGCGTTCGACGCGTGGCCGCCGCGCGAGCTGCGCATGGCGCGCTCCGCGCTCCCCTTCACGCGCAAGCTCCCGCCCAAGCCGCTGCTCAACATGCTGCGGCGCGGACTCAAGGAGGGCTACGAGGACGTCGAGCGCGGCACACACTCGGTGGACATGTACCTGAGGCCGTTCGAGACGCCGGGAGGGCGCGAGGCGATGGTGGAGCACATCGCCGCGCTCGATCACGCGGACACGGAGGCGCTCGCGCCGAAGCTCGGCAAGATCGCCGTCCCCACCGCGATCATCTGGGGAGAGGAAGACCCGTTCATCGTCCCCGCGACGGGCGTGCGTCTCAAGAAGGCGATCAAGGGATCGGGATTGTTCATGCTCCCCGGGGTGCGGCACTATCCGCCGGAGACGGTCCCCGAATCGGTGGCCGAGATCCTCGCGGGCTGGCTCGGCTAGCGCGCGCGCTTGGGCTCGAGCGCGCCCGCCGTGTACGCGCTCTTCGAATTCCAGAGGAGCCAGCTGTAGACGCCGAGCTTGTAACCCGCGTCGATCTGCGCGCGCACCTGCGCGGCGCCGTACTTGGGAGGGCCGAGCGTGAAGTCCTGGTACCACGGGCGGATCGCGGCGGCGTTCGGTATGCCGGCGCTGCGCCGCAGCGCATCCTGCAGGCCATGCCGGATCGTCCGCGCGGGATGCGCGTTCGGATCCTCCATCCCGTACATCCCTTCCGAGTAGTGCGACGGGTACATCATCGGGAGCACCACGTCCACGGTGTTCACCACTTGTTCCCACTGCTGGCCGATGCCCATGTCCGACGTGTCGCTCGTGGTGAGACCGAACACATCGGCGGTCACCGCCACGTGGAGCGGACGCAGGCGCTCGCGGGTGAGCGCGAGCTGGTCGTGGATCACCTGGGCGCGGCCGCGGCCGTGCGCGAGCGGGAACACGGCGTCCCGCTGGAGGCGGTCGTCGTCGGGGAAGCGCACGTAGTCGAATTGGACCTCGCTGAAGCCGAGTTGCACGGCCTCGCACGCGAGCTCGGCGGCGTAGCGCCAGGGAGCGTCCTGGTGCGGGTCGAGCCACGGATTGTGCGCCTTGTCGAGCCACGCGCGCGCCGTGTCGCGGCGTGAGCGGATGGCCCACTCGGGGTGCGCCGCGGCGAGGAGGGGGTCCTTGATCACCACGATGCGCGCGATCGGATAGATGTTCGCCGCGCGCATGCTGTCGAGGAGCGCGCGCAGCCGGTCGCGGTGCATCGGGCGATTCGTGTCCGCGGCGATGGCGCGCGCGAGCGGCACGCCGCTGCGATAGAGCACGAGGCCGCGGTCATCCTTCACGTCGATCACGAGCGCGTTGATCTCCGTGCGCTCGGCGAGGGCGAGGAGCTCGTTCATGCGCGATCCGATCGCGGCCCAGCGGCTCACGTACAGGCCGCGCACCGTGTCGGGCATGGGGACGAGCGGCACCGGGAGCGTGGCGATCGAATCGGCCGGCACCGCGGCGCTCGGGCAGAAGGAGCCGGCAGCCCGCTGGCCCAGCGCGGGCGCGGACAGCGCGCCGATCGCCGCGAGAAGCGAGAGTGTGGCCCGCCGCATGGGCGCGGAATCTACGCGGCGCGCGCGGCGCGCGCGCGTCTTGACCACGACGACGCGCGGGCTACGTTCTCACGGCTCGATCCTCACTCGGAGATCCAGATGCGCCGCTTCGCCGTGCTCGCCACGCTCGCCGCCACCGCGTTCCCTCTCCTGGCGCAGCAAGCCGCGCCGCAACCCGCGCCGCGCGACTGGGCCGCGCGCTACAACGCCATCGCCGCGAAGAAGGGTGAGGTCGCCGATAGCACCCGCCTGCACCAACTGTTCGACCTCGATTGGGAGTACGGCAACATCGAGTATCCTGAAGGGGCCACGTACACGGGCTACCCGGGGCAGAACGGGCGATGGACCGACATGTCGCTCGACGCGATCGCGCGCCGCAAGAAGGAGCTGCAGCTCCCGGTGCTGGTGCTCAACACCATCGACCGCAACGCGCTCTCCGCCAACGACCAGCTCAACTTCGACCTCTTCAAGCGCGACCAGCTCGAGGCCATCGAGGGGACGCGCTTCCCCAACGAGCTCCTCGCGATCAGCCAGCGCGGCGGTCCCCAGCAGCTCCCGGAGGTCCTCGCGGACAATCCGACCGCCACCGTGGCCGACTACGAGGACATCCTCTCGCGCCTGAACTCGATGGCCGCGCGCATCGACCAAGAGATGGTGCTGTTGCAGAAGGGGCTCGCCGCGGGGGTCACGTGGCCGAAGATCACGCTGCGCGACGTGCCGAAGCAGGTGCAGGACCTCCTCACCGACGATCCGCTCAAGAGCCCGATCCTGGTGTCGCTCACCAAGATGCCCGCCACGTTCAGCGACGCGGACAAGAAGCGGATCACCGACAGCGCGGTGCTCGCGTACACCACCAAGATCAAGCCCGCGTACCAGCGGATGCACGACTATCTCGCCAACACGTACGTGCCGAAGTCGCGCGAGTCGATCGCCTTCACGGCGCTCCCCGACGGCGAAGCCTGGTACGCGTTCCGCGTGCGGCGCGAGACGACCACGGACAAGACGCCGAAGGAGATCCACGAGATCGGGCTCGCGGAGGTGAAACGCATCCACGGCGAGATGGACTCCCTCATCGCGGCGATCGGCTACAAGGGCACGTTCCAGGACTTCGTGAAGTTCCTGCGCACCGATCCGCAGTTCTACTACACGGACTCGGCGCAGCTCGTGCAGGGGTACCGCGACATCGTGAAGCGCGTCGACCCGATGCTCGTGTACCTCTTCGGCAAGCTCCCGCGGCTCACCTACGGCGTGGGCACGATCCCGAACTACATCGCCCCGTCGGCGACGATGGCGTACTACCAGCCCGGGAGCCCCGACGCGCCGCGCCCCGGCTACTACATGGTGAACACGTACGCGCTCGACCAGCGCGCGAAATGGGAGATGGAGGCGCTCTCGCTGCACGAGTCCGTGCCCGGCCACCACCTGCAGATCGCGCTCGCGCAGGAGCTGCAGGGGGTGCCGAACTTCCGCCGCTACGGGGGCTACACCGCCTTCGTGGAAGGGTGGGCGCTCTACTGCGAGGGACTCGGCCCGCAGCTCGGCTTGTACAAGGATCCCTACTCGAAGTTCGGCCAGCTCACCTACGACATGTGGCGCGCGGTGCGCCTCGTGATCGACACCGGGATGCACGAGTTCGGGTGGAGCCGGCAGCAGGCCATCGACTACTTCACGCAGAACTCCGCCAAGACGGACCACGACATCATCGTGGAGGTCGACCGGTACATCTCCGATCCCGGACAGGCGCTCGCGTACAAGATGGGGCAGCTGAAGATCAAGGAGCTGCGCGACTACGCGATGAGCGAGCTGGGGCCGAAGTTCTCGATCCGTGAGTTCCATGACCGGGTGCTGGAGCAGGGGGCGCTGCCGTTGAGTCTCTTGGATTCGCACATCCGGGCTTGGGTGGCGGCGAAGAAGGGGATGAAGTGAGAAGAAGCGGACAGTCGCAAACGTCGGACAGTCGCGAACATCGGACGGGTGCAACAGCGGACGGGTGCGACATCGGACGGGTGCAACAGCGGACAGGGGATAGGGGAGAGGGGGCAGGGAGAGTGACTTCAACAAAGGGGTTCATGTGAGGATCGCGGGGGTCACATTCGCGCTGCTGCTCGCGGCGGCGTCGGCGGGGGCGCAGGGAATGTTCGATGCGACGGGGCTCGATTCGTCGGCGTTCGGGGCGCTCAAGTGGCGGGAGGTGGGGCCGTTCAGGGGCGGACGCTCGGTCGCCGTCGCGGGATCGGGGGCGCGGCCCGCGGAGTTCTGGATGGGCACCACGGGCGGCGGCGTCTACAAGAGCACCGACGGCGGCTACTCGTGGGCGCCGAGCGGCGAGAAGTATTTCGGCGGCACCATCGGCGCCGTGCAGGTGAGCGAGTCGAATCCCGACATCGTCTACGTGGGCACTGGCGAGTGGGACATCCGCGGCAACGTCTCGGCGGGGAACGGCGTGTGGAAGACCACCGATGGCGGCAAGACGTGGACGTCGATGGGCCTCGAGAAGACCCTGCAGATCTCACGCATCCGCATCCACCCCACGAACCCCGACATCGTGTACGTGGCGGCGGAAGGGGATGCGTACGGTCCGAATCCCGATCGCGGCGTGTTCAAGAGCACCGACGGCGGGAAGACCTGGCGGAAGGTGCTCTTCCGGAACGACAGCACCGGCGCGGCGGACCTCAGCATGGATGCGACCGATCCCAACGTGCTCTACGCGTCGCTCTGGCAGGCGGGGCGGCGTCCGTGGGCGCTGATCTCCGGTGGGGGCGATGGGAGCGGGCTCTTCAAGAGCACCGACGGCGGCGAGCACTGGACGGAGCTCACCGCGAATCCCGGCATGCCGCCGCGTCCGATCGGCAAGATCGGCGTCGCGGTGTCCCCCGCGAATCCGAGGCGCGTGTACGCGCAGATCGAGCAGGCGGACGTGGGGGGCGTGTACCGCAGCGACGACGCCGGCGCCACGTGGAAGTACGTGAGCGGCGACCACAAGATGCGCGAGCGCGCGTGGTACTACACCATGATCTACGCCGATCCGAAGAATCCGGACGTGGCGTACGCGCCGAACGTCGGGCTCTACAAGACCACCGACGGCGGCGTGACGTGGCGCTGGCTGCAGGATCCGCACGGCGACAACCACGACCTGTGGATCGCGCCGAACGATCCCATGCGCATGATCGAGAGCAACGACGGCGGCGCGAACGTGTCGTACAACGGCGGCGCGACGTGGTCGCTGCAGGACTTCGCGACGGCGCAGTTCTATCACGTGTCCGCCACGACCCACTTCCCGTACCGCATCTGCGGCGCGCAGCAGGACAACAGCGCGCTCTGCGGGCCGAGCCGCTACGAAGGGGGGATCCCCTTCGACCAGTGGTACGATCCGGGGGGCGGCGAGGCCGGTTGGGTGGTGGCGCGTCCCGATCGTCCCGACGTCACGTACGCCGACGACAACAGCGGCCTGCTCACCTGGAAGGACCATCGCACGGGCTTCCTGCGCGTGGTCAGCGTGTGGCCCAACGATCCCGACGGGCATCCGGCGTCGGAGAGCAAGTATCGGTTCCAATGGACCTCGCCGATCCTCATCTCGCCGCACGACCCGAGCGTGGTGTTCGCGGCGGGGAACGTGCTGTTCATGTCGACCGACCAGGGACAGAGCTGGAAGGCGATCTCCCCCGATCTCACGCGCAACGATCCGAAGACCACCGGGATCTCCGGCGGGCCGATCACGCACGATCAGACGACGGCCGAGTACTACGCCACGATCTTCGCGATCGCGCAGTCGCCGGTGAACAAGGACGTGCTGTGGACGGGCTCCGATGATGGCCTGATCTACGTCACGCGCGATTTCGGCAAGCAGTGGATGAAGGTCACGCCGCCCAACTTCGGCGACTTCACGCGCGTCTCGATCATCGAGGCGGGGCACTACGACGCGGGCACGGCCTACGTCGCGGCGAACCGCTATCAGCTGCAGGACGTGGCGCCCTACCTGTACAAGACCACGGACTACGGCAAGACGTGGACGAAGATCGTGACGGGCATCCCCGCCACGGAGTTCACGCGGTCCATCCGCGAGGATCCGGTGCGGAAGGGACTCCTGTTCGCGAGCACGGAGCGGAGCGTGTACGTGAGCTTCGACGACGGCGCGCACTGGCGTTCGCTCAAGCGGAACCTGCCGTGGGTGCCGGTGCACGATCTCATCCTCAAGGACAACGACCTCGTCGCGGCGACGCACGGGCGCTCGTTCTGGATCCTCGACGACATCTCGCCGCTGCGGCAGATGTCCCCCGAGACCATGCAGAAGCCGTTCGCGCTCCTCGCCCCGGCGGACGCGTACCGCATCCAGTGGGGACAGGTGGATGAGCGCCAGGAGTCGTCGCAGCCGATCGGGATGAACCCGCCGAGCGGGCCGATCATCTACTACTGGCTGGCGAGCGGCAACCAGACGGTGACGCTCGAGATCCTCGACGCGAAGGGGAAGCGCATCCGGTCGTTCACGAGCGGGATGGATTCGCTCGCGGCGGCGGATTCCGTGCGTGCCGAGGGCCTGAAGGCCGCGCGCGCCGACAGCCTGCGCAAGGCCGGCGCCGCGGTGGACACCGCCGCGCTCACGGCGTGGGTGGAGGGACTGCAGGAGTCGTACATGAACCCGCCGTACCCGCAGCGCGTGCCGGCGGATCCGCGCGCGCCGAACAAGGCCGGACTCAATCGCTTCGCGTGGAACATGCTCTATCCCTCCGCGCGGCAGTTCGTCGGGGCGATCGGGATCTTCAGCGACGGTCCGATGGCGCTCGCCGGGACGTACTGGGCGCGCCTCACCGTGAACGGGAAGAGCGACTCGGTGCGCTTCCGCCTCGTGAACGATCCGCGCGGCACGGCGGATGCGGCGTCGTTGCGCGCGCAATTCGATTTCCAGATGAAGGTGCGCGACACGGTGTCGGCGGGGGTGACCGCGCTCCTCACCGTGCGCAACGTGCGGCAGCAGCTCGACGACGCCATCGCGAAGATGAGCGCGTCCGAGGCCGCGAAGGTGAAGCCGGCGTCCGACGCCTTCCGCGCGAAGCTCACGGCGGTGGAGACGGCGCTGTACGAGGTGCGCACGCGCTCGGACGAGGACAATCTCGTCTACGCACCGGGACTCCTCGAGCGCACGAGCTCACTCGGCGCGAGCGCGAGCACCATGCCGATCCGGCCGACGGATCAGATGATCGCGGTGTACGATGTGTTCGCGCCGCAGATCGCGGCACAGATCGCGGCGTTGAATGCGGCGCTGAAGACGGATCTGCCCAAGGTCAATCAGGCGCTGAAGGCGGCGGGGGGGACCGCGATCACGGTGAGTTCGGTGGATGTGTTGAAGCCGGTGTCGAGGTACTGAACTGCCAGGGAGCAGGGAGCAGGGGCTAGGGTCTAGGCGCAACTACCAAGAAGGGGAGAGGGGATCGACTCTTCGGACGGGCGGTGGAAGGGCAGGATCTTGAACGGTGAGCGCGAACGGGGAGCAGGTGCGCTCTGCCCCCTGCTCCCAATGACCGTTCGAGATCCTGCCCCCTCACCGCCCGTCTGAGGAAGTCGATCCCCTCTCCCCTTCTTGGTAGTTGCGCCTAGACCCTAGCCCCTGCTCCCTGCTCCCTAGATTTTCCGTATTTCATCCGCCGCCTCGAGCACGTGCCCGATCTCCTTCGAGAGCGCCCGCGCCTCGACCGTCGCGCTCGTCACGTCGTTCAAAGCCGCTTGCACCCCGGAAGACCGCAGTTTCAACAGATCGTACTTGAGATTCTGGAGCGCGATGCCCGCGCTCTCGAGCTGCGTATCGAGTCGCGCGCGGCGGGTCGAGAGCTCGGCGAGCGACGTGCGCTGGCGCTCGAGCAAGGAGAGTCGCCGCTCGTGGTCCGCTTTGTCGGCGGGCTCCGCCTTCACCGCGGCGATCCGCGCGTCCAGCTCCTCGAGCGCGCGCGGCGACATGTCCGCATCCAAGTGATGGAGGAGGAGGGCGACCGAGCCCACGCGCTCGGCGAGCGCGTTCACCGTGGGCACCACATCGGGGATGAGCTCGCGATCGGACTTCGCGAGCGCGTTCACGATGCCGAGCACGGCCGCGCGATCGGACGCGGCGCGCCGCACGGCGGCGCCGCGCGGGCCGGCGAGCACGTCGGGGGGCGCGAGCGCCGCGGCGAGGGCCGCGGCATCGGGAGGGGGCGGGAGCGTTGCGGGGGGCGGCGCGGCGGCGGGCGCGACGGCGCGCTGCGGCTTGAGCGCACCGGCGCCGAACATCTGCTTGAGCGTCACTCCCTCGCTCCAGAGCGTCGCCCACTGCGAGAGCACGCCCCCCAGGATGCCGAACGCGGGGAAGATCACCCACGGGAAATGCGGGCTCGCGAAGTAGTTGATCGCGCCGAGGAACGCGACCGTGGGGAGGCTGGAGATGAGGCTGCGGCGGAAGCGCGCCACCCGGTACTCGAGGGGCATCGCGTTGAGCCGGTCGCGCCGATACTCCTTGCGCAGCTGGCGCCGCTCCTTGCGCGACAGGTAATACGGGATCGCGGGAAGGCCCGGCACGCCGGGCGCGGCGAGCAGCGGGCGCATCTCCATCCCCCCGTACGCGAGCGGCGGCGCGGCCGCGGCCGGCGCCACCGGTGCATGCTGGAACGGGATCGCCGAGGCGTCGCGGGCGTCGAGCGCATCGCGGAACGCTCCCGCCGAGGGCCAACGGTCTTCGGGGCGCTTCGCGAGTGAGCGGTCGATCGCGGAGGCGAGTCCCGCCGGCGCGTCGGGGCGCTTCTCGCGCACGGGGATGGGGATCGTGCTCACGTGCTTCATCATCATCGCGGGGGTGTTGCTCGCCTTGAACGGCAGTTCCCCCGCGAGCATCTGGTAGCCCACCACGCCGAGCGAGTACACGTCGCTGCGGCCATCGAGCTCGCGTTCGCCCAGCGACTGCTCGGGACTCATGTACGCGGGCGTGCCGACGGCCACGCCGGTCACCGTGAGATGCCCGTCCGCCTCCGCCGCGCGCGCGATGCCGAAGTCGGTGACGAGCGGGCGTCCGCCGTCGCGCTCGATGAGGATGTTGTCGGGCTTGATGTCACGATGGATCACCCCGTGCGCGTGCGCGAAGGCGAGCGCGTCGGCCACGTCGCGCAGGATGCGCTTCGCGTCGTTCACCGCGAGGCGCGGCGTGCGCGCGAGCATCGCGGCGAGGCTCTCTCCCTCCACGAGCGCCATCACGAAGTAGACGAGCCCGTTGCGCTCGTCCACCGCGTAGATGGGCACGATGTTCGGGTGCGAGAGGCGCGCGGCCATCTCGGCTTCACGCAGGAAGCGGCGGCGCACTTCGTCCCGGAACGCGAACTCGGGGGGGAGCACCTTGAGCGCCACTTGGCGGTGGAGCTTCACGTCGGTGGCGCGATAGACCACGGCCATCCCGCCGCGGCCGAGCTCGCCCTGCACGTCGTACTGGTCGCCGACCGCGGCCAGCACGCGGTCGCGCATCTCGTCGGTCACGACTTCCGGCCCGGAGTCCGGCGCGAGGATTTCCCGGCGGCCGCGAGACGCGCTTCATCCACGCCGAGCACCGCCGCGTCCACATCCTCCGCGAGCGCGCGCGCGCGGTTGGTGAGCTGCGTGATCTGTCCGACGTTCTCGGCCACGCCGCCGGCGCGAAGCCGCAGGATGTCGAGGCGCATGTTCTGCAGCTGGAGCCGGCAGCTCTCGAGCTTCGCGCCCGTCTCGTCGCGCTTCTT
>Ga0335085_10012918_pt1 | contig 12265 bp, 14 predicted proteins | sample Lox_Sample_45_FD_206712 | JGI IMG/M metagenome (GOLD analysis project Ga0335085, IMG submission 206712) | Soil microbial communities from Loxahatchee National Wildlife Refuge, Florida, United States - Lox_Sample_4.5 | ecosystem: Environmental > Terrestrial > Soil > Wetlands | place: USA...
ATCCGATCGTCCTCGGGGGGCCGCGTCACCATGCCCTCTGCCGAAGCGAGCCATCAGGCCTGATCATGCGAGCACCCGAAGACCTCGCCTGGCTCTTCTACACTTCCGGCACCACCGGACGCCCGAAGGGCGCGATGATCTCGCACCGGAACCTGGTCGCGATGAGCCTCGGCTACCTCTCCGAGGTGGACCCGACCTCGCCGGGAGATGCGTTGTTGCATGCGGCGCCCATGAGCCATGGATCGGGCCTCTACTGCGTGCCGCACGTGGCGCGCGCCGGACTGAACGTGGTCCCCGAGTCAGGACGGTTCGAGCCGGCTGAGATCTTGAAGCTCATCGCCGCGCACCCGCGCACCTCCCTGTTCGCGGCGCCGACGATGATCAAGCGGATCGTCGAGTGTCCTGACGATCTCGACGCGCGATCGATCCGCACGATCGTGTGGGGAGGCGCGCCGATGCACGTCGGTGACGTGCTCGCGGCGCTCGACCGCTTCGGGCCCCGCCTCGCTCAGATCTACGGGCAGGGAGAGACTCCGATGACGATCTCGACGCTCTCGAAGCGAGACATCGCCGCCCGTGAACATCCGCGCTGGCTCGACCGGCTCGGCTCGGCCGGACTGCCGAGTTCCGTCGTCGAGGTCACCGTCGACACCGGAGAGCAGCCGCTTCCGCCCGGCGAGGCCGGCGAGGTCCTCGTCCGCGGTGACACGGTCGTCTCGGGCTACTGGAACGACCCGGGCGCGAGCTCGGCGGCGCTCGCCGGTGGCTGGTTGCACACCGGCGACATCGGCCGATTCGACGCCGACGGGTACCTCACGCTGCTCGACCGGGCCAAGGACCTGATCATCTCCGGCGGCTCGAACGTCTATCCCCGGGAGGTGGAGGAGATCCTGTCCGAACACGGCGGCGTGCGCGAGGTCTCCGTCGTCGGTCGCCCGGACCCCGAATGGGGCGAGGTCGTCGTGGCGTACGTCGTGGGTGACAGCAAGATCGCACCGGAGCTCGACGGCCTGTGCCTCGACCGGATCGCGCGCTTCAAGCGTCCGAGGGACTACGTCTTCGTCGAGTCGCTGCCGAAGAACGGCTACGGGAAGATCCTGAAGACGGAGCTACGGGAGCTCGACCGCCGGCGCAACGCGCTCGCGGTCGACGCCTGACGTGGACGGCCGCCTCGCCGGCAAGACCGCGCTCGTCGTCGGCGCCGGCTCGATCGGCCCCGGATGGGGCAACGGCAAGGCAACGGCAACGCTTTTCGCGCGCGAAGGCGCCTCCGTCCTCTGCGTCGACATCGACGCTGACGCCGCACGCGAGACCGCGACGATCATCTGCTCGGAAGGCGGGGTCGCGGAGCCTTTCCATGCGGACGCTTCGGTCGCGCGCGACATCGAGCGCGCAGTGAGCGTCTGCGTCGAGCGGTTCGGGAGTCTCGACGTCCTCGACAACAACGTCGGAATCACGTACGAGGGCGGTGTGGTCGAGATCTCGGAGGAGGACTGGGATCGCGTGTTCGCGGTGAACCTGAAGACGTGCTTCCTCGCGATGAAGTCTGCGATTCCGGTCATGGAGGAGCAGGGCGGCGGCTCGATCGTGAATATCTCCTCCATCGCCTCGATCAGGTACACAGGTGTGCCCTACTCGGCGTACTACACGACGAAGGCCGCGATGAACCATCTCACGCGGACGACCGCTGTCCAGTACGCACCGAAGAACATCCGCGTCAACGCCGTGCTCCCCGGGCTGATGAAGACACCGATGGTCGAACAGTCCGCGCTGCTTCGCGGAGCCTACGGGCACGGCGACGTCGAGGCGATGTGGCGCGACCGTGACGCACAGTGTCCGATGGGCCACATGGGAGACGCATGGGACGTTGCCCACGCCGCGTTGTTCCTCGCCTCCGACGAGGCTCGCTACGTCACCGGCATCGAGCTCGTCGTCGACGGTGGCATCACGCTGAAGTGCGCGTGAGCTGCGAACGCCGAGCTCAGTAGCGGCGCTCGATCAGCCGTTCCTTGTGCGCCACGCGCTCGAACGTGTTGCACGCCACGATCTCGATCTCCGGGCGGACGCTCAGGCGCTGGTGCATGAGCGACTCGATCTGCTTCGCGAGCTGGTTCCCCCCGGCCTCGTCGACGCCCTCGCCGCGCTCGACCGTGAGGCGAAGCGGCGGCACGACGCGCGGGCCCGGCTCGTCGAGGACGATCCGGAACGTGCCGGACGCAAGCGGGATGAGCTCGGCGATCAGGTTCTTGACCGCCGCCGGGTAGACCTTGACGCCCTTTACGATCAGCAGGTCGTCCGTGCGCCCGAGGACGCGCACGCGCGGGCCGGGGACGCCGCACGTACAGGGGGCGGTCTCGACCTGGTAGATGTCGCCGACCGAGGCACGCAGCTGCGGCTGGGCCTGCCAGCGGAGGCTCGTCTTCACGCGCTCGCCGATCGCGCCGTCGACGAGCGGGACGGGTTGCTTCGTCTCCTGGTCGACGAGCTGCGTGATCACGGCGCAGTCCTCGCCGAGCACGTGCATGCCTGCATACGGCTCGGCGTCGCAGGAGCAGCACATCACGCCGTGGGCGCCGCCGAGCATGTCGTAGACCTTCGCGCCGAAGGCCTCCTGCAGGGCTGACCGCACCTCGGGCAGGCCCGCCCCTGGCTCGCCGGCGCAGAGGATCAGCTCGATCCCGAGCTCGCTCGCCGGCTTCCCGAGGAGCTTCGGCGCCTGCTCGGCGAGGTAGCTCGCGTACGACGGCGTGCAGGCGAGCGCCCGCGGCCGCACGAGCTCGCCGATCCGGAGCAGCCTCTCCGAGCCGGCCTCGGCGCCGACCGGCACCGGCCGCGCGCCCATCCGCTCCAGGGCACGCACGATCGGCACACCCGCGAGGAACATCGAGAGGCCGAACCCGTGCAGCACGGTGTCGCCGGGGCGGACGCCGGCGAAGCGCATCGCGCGGCCCCAGAGCTCGTCCGTCGTGGCCACGTCCTCGGGGGTGAAGGCGTAGAAGGTCGGGACGCCGGTCGTGCCCGAGGTCGAGGCGACGGCGACGACGTCGTCGATCGCCGCGCAGAGATGCTCGCCGAACGGGTGGCCGAGCTCGGCGCGCGACCGCTCCTGCAGCTCGCGCTCGTCGTCCTTCGCGAGCAGGATCGGGAGCTTCTCGAGGTCGGAGACGGTCTGGATGTCGCCGGGCTCGGCGCCCGCCGCCTGCATCCGGCTGCGGTAGAAGTCGCTGCGCGCCCAGCAGTACGCGACGGTCTTCCGCGTCAGGTCGTCGCGCCGGCCCGCGAGATCGTCCATCGCCGCCATTTCTACAGGAGGGCCTCTCCGGCGGCGGCCGCGTGCTCCTCGAGCCACGCCTCGTCCTCGCCGTAGAGCGGCGGGCACGAGCCGGGGCGCGCGCCGCCCGGCGCCTCGACGAGGAGGTCGATCTCGAAGCCGAAGAGGCGCGTGCGCTCGTTCGCGTCCGCGACGACCTCGCGCGGGACGATCTCCTCGACGGTGACGACCGTGACGCGCGAGGCGCGCGCGACCAGCACGTCGGCGTCGGCGAGGTGGTCGGGCGGCCACGGGAACTGCACGTTGCCGTCCTCGTCGGCGCGCCAGGCGTGGACGAAGCCGACGTCCGGGTGGATCGGCGGCACGGCGAGGAACTCGTCGCCGGTATAGGGATCGGTCACGGTGCGAAGGCCGCGCTCCTCGACGAGCTGCGAGCCGAGGGCGGCGCGTGTCGGCAGGAACGGGATCCCCATCACGGCGGCGCGGAGCCCACCGACGAGCATCCACTCGGAGAGCTCGCGGTCGTCGATCGCGCCGGCGGCGACGGCGCGGCCGAAGCCGCGCGCAGCACCGTGCGAGCCGAGGCCGACGTACGAGGAGGTGACGGAGCGCAGGGCGCCGGCGGCGAGCAGGAGCTCGACCTCGAGCGAGCCGGTGAACGCGATCAGGTCGAGGTCGCGCTTCGCCGTGAGCGCCTGCGCGGCCGCGACCGGCTTGCCGCGCAGCACCGCACCCGAGAAGGCAACCGACGAGCCATCTGCGACCAGGGCGGCGGCATCGGCGAGGGTGCCGACTCTCACGGGTGGAACCTCGGCTCGCGCTTCTCGAGGAACGCCCGTAGGCCCTCGCGCGCCTCGGGCTCCCCGAGCGCCTCGATCGCTGCGGCTCGCTCGACCTCGAGCCCGCGGGCGAGGCTCGGGTCGTAGCCGTCGTTGAGGCAGCGCTTGATCAGCCGCACGCCCGGCGCCGGCATCGCCGCGAGCCGCGTCCCGAGCTCGCGGGCGCTGGCGAGCAGGGCGTCACGGTCGGCGAAGGTCTCGTCGACGAGGCCGGCTGCGAGCGCCTGCGGCGCGCGGAGCCGCTCGCCGAGCAGCAGCATCCGCGTCGCGCGGGCGCGTCCGACGAGCCTCGGCAGCCGCTGCGTCCCGCCGCCGCCGGGGATGATCCCGAGCCGGATCTCCGGCAGCCCGATCAGCGCGTCCCCTTCGGCCATCAGCCGGAAGTCGCACGCGAGCGCGAGCTCGCAGCCGCCGCCGAGCGCATGCCCGGCGAGCGCCGCGATCACCGGCTTCGGCAGCCGCTGCACGCGGCCGAACGTCCCCTGTGCCAGGTCGACGCGGCGACCGGTAGCCTCGGCGCCGAAGTGCTCGTCGGGGAACTCCTGCAGGCGTGCGCCGGCCATGAAGATCGTCTCGTGGGCGCTTCCGATCACGACGGCGCGCACGCTCTCGTCGCCCTCCACCCAGTCGAGCAGCCGCGCGAAGTCCTCGTGCAGTTCCTCGTCGAGCGCGTTCGCCGGCGGCTTGTCGAGCAGGCAGACGGCGACCGCGCCGTCGCGCTCGACGCGGAAGAAGCGGAGGTCGTGGGGAGAAGAATTCAAACGCTTGTTTGGTAAGCTCAGGCGGAGTCTGCCAGATGCCCGCCGCTGCCGACAACGGCGCTTCGCTGATCGACGCCGAGCTCGTGCTGCCGCGGCTCAGCGAGGCCGACCCCGACGAAGACGCCGTCACGCTCGCGGCCGAGGCGGCGATGGCGCTGCTCGAGCGCACGGACCACCGGCCGGACGCGCTCGTGCTCGCGACGACGGAGCCCCCGTACGACGAGGGCGGCAACGTGCAGCCGCTCGCGGAGATGCTCGGCCTCGCCGGCGACCTCGTCACCTTCGAGCTGACCGCGACCGACCGCGACGGCCTCGCCGCACTGCGTCTCGCGTGCGCGCTCGGCTCGATCGTGCTCGTCTGCGCCTCCGGGCGCGCGGGCGCCGTGGCGCTGCTCGTCGGCGCCGGCGGCGTGGCGCGAATCGTGCCGCTCGGCGCGCGCGCAGAGGAGCTGCGCGACCGGTGGCGGCTCGCGGGGACGAAGGAGCGCGAGGAGGCGGATCCGAGCTTCGTGTGGGATGCGGGCGTGAAGGCGTCTGCCGGGCTCGTCGACGGCGCGGCCGCCGTGGTGACGCCGAGCCCGCGGATCGCCGCGCGCGCCGAGCGCTCGCGCGGCGGCCCCGGGGACCCCCTCCCCACCTACCTCGGCGCCGCTCATGCGCCGGCTCGGCTCGTGCTCGGGCTCGAGGCGCCGCAGGCGATCCTCGCCGCCGCCGGCGGGCTCGCCGAGGCCGTGCGCGTCGAGCCCGGGCACGGCGCAGCTGCCGTCGCGGCCCGGGCGCGCGAGGTGCTCGAGCGGCCGCGCGTCGAGGGCGCGCCGCGGTCGATCGACTGGTCCGGCATCGACCCCTACACCTCCGGCCCGCGCTCGTGGCGCGAGCGCGGCCAGGACCTCCGGCTCGAGGGGGCCCGCTGCGGCTCGTGCGGGCGGCTCGTCTTTCCTTACCCCGCGCGCTGCCCGAAGTGCGGGTCGGGCGACCTCGTCACCGAGCGGCTCGCGCGCTCCGGGGTCGTCGTGACCGAGACACGCGACCACGCGTTCCCGATGTCGCGCTCGACGCAGATGGCGGTCGTCGAGCTCGATGGCGGCGCCCGCTTCTACGGGCAGGTCGTGCCGTCGGGCTCGGTCTCGATCGGCCAGCGCGTGCGCCTCGTCCCGCGCCGGCTGCACACGGGCGGCGGCGCCGTGCAGTACTTCTGGAAGGTGAGCGATGCCGATCGCGGGTGAGGTCGCGATCGTCGGCGCCTACGCGACCGCGTTCGGCGTCCACCACGACCGCGGGTACCTCGACCTGCTCGCCGAGGCCGCGACCGGCGCGCTCGCGGACGCCGGGATCTCGCTCGACCGGGTCGAGTCGGCCTGGCTGGGGACGGCCGAGCCGGGGCTCACAGGCCTCGTCGGCGACGCAGGCACGGCGGTCGCCGAGGCGATCGGCTTCGCGCCGCGCCCCGTCACGCGCGTCGCCAACTTCTGCTGCACCGGCCACGAGGCCGCCCGGTGCGCCGCGCTCGACGTCGCCTCCGGCGAGCACCGGCTCGTGCTCGCGATCGGGGCCGAGAAGATGCGCGACGTCCCGAGCCGCGGCAGCCTCGTCGCCCGCACCGTCAACCTCACGCATCCGACGATCGCGAAGGGGCGCACGGCGCCCGGTCAGTTCGCGCTGCTCGCGAACCGCTACATGGCCGAGCACGGCGTCGCCCGCGAGACGCTCGCCAGGGTGTCGGTCAAGAACCACGAGCACGCGACGCGCAATCCGAAGGCGCACTTCCGCAAGCCGGTCACGGTCGAGGAGGTGCTCGCGGCGCCGGTGATCGCGGAGCCGTTCGGGACGCTGGACTGCACGCCGACGACCGACGGCGCCGCCGCGCTGCTCCTGGCGCCGGTCGAGTGGGCACGCGAGCACGCCGACCACTACGTCGTCTTCCGCGGCTTCGGCCTGGCGGTGACGAACGGCTACTACTCGACGTTCTTCGACGACGGCTGGGACTACCTCGGCTTCCGCCCGACCCGCGAGGCGGCGAAGATCGCCTACGCGCAGGCGGGGATCACGAACCCGCGCGAGCAGCTCGACCTGGTCGAGTGCCACGACTGCTTCACGGTCACCGAGCTCGTGAACTACGAGGACCTCGGCCTGTGCGGCCGCGGCGAGGGTGGCCCGCTCCTCGAGAGCGGCGCGACCGCGTTCGGCGGCGACATCCCGGTGAACGTGTCGGGTGGCCTCCAGTCGTGCGGCCATCCGGTCGGCGCGACCGGCGTGCGGATGATGACCGAGCTCACCGACCACATCCTCGGACGGGCGGGCGAGCGACAGGTCGAGGGCGCGCGGCTCGGGGTGGCGCACACGCTCGGCGGGCCGGGCGTCGTGTCGGCCGTTGCGGTGATCGGCGCTCCCTAGCTGCGATACACCGGCTGCGACTCGAGCTCGTCGACGACCGGCTTAAGCTCGTCGAGGAGCGGCCGCGGGTCGTCGACGCGCGGGTACAGGACGAACTTCGTCGCGCCTGCCTCACGGAAGGCGTGGAGCAGCTCGCGCGTCTCGGCGACGTCGTCGGCGAAGAGGACGGTGCCGAAGTGGTCCTCGGGCACCTTGCGCCCCGCGGCCGCCGCTGACTCGCGGAGCACACCGAGGAGCTCCGCGAACTCCGCAGGCGTGACTCGGGCCGTGAGCCAGCCGTCGGCGACCCGGCCGACGCGGCGGACGGCCGCGCGCGTGGAGCCGCCGAGCCACGGCTCGATCGCCTGGCGTGTCGGTCGGGGGCTGAGCGTGACGCCGTCGAGGCTCGTGAAGCGGCCGTGGAAGGTGACCGGATCGCCGCGCCAGAGCTCGCGGATCACACGGAGGCACTCCTCGAGCCGCGCGCCGCGCTCGTCTCGCTCGAGGCCAAGGGCGGCGAGCTCGACGGGGTCCGCCTGGCCGATGCCGAACGCGGGGAAGAAGCGCCCGCCGGAGATGACGTCGAGGGTCGCAAGCTCCTTCGCGAGCAGCAACGCGTTGCGGGGCGGGACGTTCAGCACGCTCGTCCCGAGCTTCAGGCGCTCGGTGCGCGCCGCGACCGCTGCCAGCATCGGCAGCGGCGCGACGCCGGGGCCGGTGGCGATGTCGCTCAGCCAGAGCGAGTCCCAGCCGTCGCGCTCGAGCAGCTCGACGGTCTGCCAGAAGAGCGGGCCGCCGATGTTCGCGCGGTCGAACGGGTTCCAGCCGACGCCGACCCTGACGTTCAGCGGCTCCGGCACTACTCGCCGAACTCGCGCCTGCGGACGCCCTTCGGGTCGACGCGCTCGAGCACGGCGAGCGTCTCCGCGTTCGGCTCCTTCACGATCGGGAGTCTCGACGGCGTCTCGATCGCGAACTCAGGCGTGTCGTTGATCATGTCGGCGCCGTCCTCGGTTATCCACGTGAGATGCCACACGCCTTCGCGCAGCTCGAACCGCCCCGCCGCCGTGAGCAGGACGCGCGGCCCGCGCCCGCTCGGGGCCGGGCCGCAGACCATGTCGACCCGTGCGACGAGCGTCCGCGGCGAGTGCTGCGGGACGAGGTACCAGAGCGGCGAGGGCGTGTCGTTGTTCTCGGGGAGCCCGCGCGGGCCGATCATCGCCGCCTTCGGGCGACCGACCGGGCCGATGCCGGAGAGGTTCGTGCGGCCGGCGGCGTCGAGCTGGATCGGCGTCACGGCGACGCCGAGGCGGCCGCGGTTCAGGAGCGTGAAGACGTCGAGGACGGAGCCGCGCTGGCCGGCGTCGAGGTCGGTGAAGCCGCGGGCGAGCGCGAGGCGGGCGGCGCCGAGCTCCCGGGCCGCCCTCGCGGCCACGTCGGTGGCCGGCGTGGTCGGAACGAAGACACGTAGGTCGGGCGCCGCGGCGATCTCCTCGGCCAACGCCGCCGTGAGCAGGTCCGCGATCACAGCGACCCGATCCCGTCGCGGTCGACCTCGTACAGCCCGGGCATCGCCGTCGGCGCCGCCCCGCCCTCGGCCTGAACGGTGTCGTCGACGAAGAGCCGCGCGATCGACGTGCGCGCCCGGTCGACCGGCACCTCCCGCTCGTAGGTCACGACGACACGGCGCGCCGCCCGCGCGAGCAGCTCGTCGGCGACGAGATCGTCGTCGATGTAGACGTTTCCCTCCTCGTCGACGCCGTGGGCGTGGATGATCGCCACGTCCGGCACGAGGGCGCGCACCGCGAGCACGGGCGCCCCGCTCCAGGGATCGGCGACCTCCTTCAGCCACGGGTTGACGGCCGGCAGGTCGGTTCCCGCCCCCGACGGCCACAGCATCGAGTCGGCGCCGAGCGCCGCGGCCTGGAGCGCGGCGACGAACGTCCCCTCCGACCACTCGACCACCCGCGGCGAGCCGGACTGCCGCGCGTGGCGCCACCGCGGCGCGAGGCCGAGCAGCATCACCCCCGCCGAGTGCACCTCGGCAAGGCCGTCGCCGCCGAGCAGCACCTCGACCTCCGCGCTCCCGAGCATCGTGGCGATTCGCAGGTCGCGCCGCCCGAGCGCGACCAGCTCGCGCGCAGCCGCGACCGGCTTGCGCTTCAGCTCGCCGCCGCCGAAGGCGACGAGAGCGCCGTCGGCGACCGCCGCCTCGAGGACGTCCCGAAGCGCTACTGGGGATCCCCCGGCACGGGCACCCACTCGTCGCCCTCCACGTCGTACCGCTGCGCCACCTCGATCAGGACGCCGCCGACGTAGTCCGGCGGGATGAAGTTCCACTTCAGCCACGGCATCGTGTCCGGCGCCGTGTTCTCCTCCTGCAGCACGGGGATCTCGGCCGCGCGCAGCTCCTCGACCGTGGTGTCGACGTCCGAGGAGAGGAACGCGACGTGGTGGCAGATCTCGCCGCGCTTGTCGAGGATCTTCTGCAGGAAGCCCTCGCCGACCGGCTGGAAGAGCTGGATCGAGGTGCCCTTCGGATTGACGAATGTCGCCCAGCGCATGCTCTCACCGCCCTCGACGCCCTCGCCGTAGGTGATGCGCTCTGCCTGGCCGGGGTCGAGGATCCCCAGCAGCCTCTTCCACTTGGCGATTGCGGCGTCGAGGTCGCGGACGAGGAACGAGATGTGGTCGAGCCGCATCTCAGGCATGTGCTCTCCTTTCGGTGGCTGCGGCACGGAGGTGCTTGAACTCGAGCTCCCGGAGGCGGGCCGGGTCGACCGCCTCGAGCGCGGCCAGCTCCTCGTCGGTCGGCGGCGGCGTCTCGGGCGGGTCGTCGACGGTAAGGGCGAAGCCGGTGGCGGCGACGACGGCCTCCGCGTCCTCACCGGGATGGACGCTCTCGAGCAGCGGGCCCTCCGGCCGGAAGCGGATGACGCACCTGTCCGTGACGAGGACGGTCGGGCCGGCGGTCCGGTAGCCGCCGCGCTCGATCCCTCCGCCGGCGCCGGTGCGGAAGCCGACCGCCGGCGGGAACGCGCGAGCCTCGTGGGCGGTGTGGTACAGGATCACGCGCGGCATCAGGTTCGGGACGTCGGCGAGCGCCAGGCTGCCCGGGAAGCGGATCAGGCGGTCGCCCGCGCGGATGCGGCTGACGTTGACCGACCCGTCCGGCCCAACCTCCGCCGGCCGCAGGAACTGCAGCGTCATCGCCTGCCGCTCCGCCATGTCGATCGTGTCGAGGTGCTGGATGAAACCGGGCGTGCGGCCCGTGAAGTCGTTGCGCAGCGCCTCGGCAAGCGTGACGTCAGGCGAGACCGCGCCGCCGACGAGCACCTGCGAGCCGGGAGCCGACGTCCGCCGCGCGACGAGGCACGCGCAGAGCGCGAGCGGCGTGCCGAGACCCACCCCGACGACGTCGTCGTCGTGCACCTCACGCGCCAGCGCAACGGTGACGACGTCGGCGACGTTCACGCTCGACGCCGGAAGCAGCGCAGGGCGAGGATGCCGGGCTCGGCGCCCTCCTCCCACACCGGCTCGACGGCCGTCCCGGGCTCGAGCGGCTCCTCGAGGTGGTGCAGCATCGGCGTCGGGCTGCCGCCCACGCGCACGAGCCCGAAGACGCGGCCGCCGAGGTGCTTCGCGGTGGTGCAGGCGACCACGACCCCCTCGGCCGGTACCTCCTCGAGCTCCGGCAGCCGTGAGCCGTCCGGCGCGAACGCGCGCGCCGGGACGTAGCGCGCCCCGCCGGCGTGAGAGCCGATCAGCTTCCCCTCCGCGAGCCCGCGCAGGAACGCGCGCTGCGCGCGGCCGGTCGTGTAGGTGTACGGCAGGTCGATCACCTGCTCGAAGATCAGGCCGGTCTCGACGCTCATCCCGCACCGTTCCGGGGGCGAAACCAGCGGATATCGGCGAACGACCCGGTGCGCTCAGACTCGTCGCGCCAGACGGGCTCGAGCGGCAGCCCGATCGAGAGCTTCTCGGGGTCGGTCTCGTCGATCAGGTGGTACACGTTCGTGTCGCAGCCGTCGAAGCGGACGAGGCCGAAGCCGTACGGCACGGGCCGCTGGACGCCGGTCATCGGATCCACGAACGGGACGTAGACGACGGTGTAGCCGGCGAGCGTCGCCGTCGGCCCGACCTCCACCCACTCGTCGTTCGTCGGCACGTTGCAGAGCCCGCACACCGGTCGCGGCGGCAGCAGCACGTGCCCGTTCGGGCAGCGGGTCGCGAGGATGCGCTGCTCGTCGCGGAGCGCGCGGAAGAAGATCGACGCGTGGTGGCCGCCGGCGAAGCGGTAGTCGAGCGTCACCTGCTGGGGGATCCGCAGCGGCTCGTCGCTCTGCCATTCCGTCATGGCTTCTCCGCCCCGAGCACCATCAGGTCGGTCCAGGCGTTGCCGCCGTAGCCGGTCGCGAGCGCGCGCCTCACGTCCGGCACCTGGTGCTCGCCCGCCTCGTTCATCACCTGCAGGCTCGCCTCGGCAACGCGGATCAGCGCGGTCGCGCCGACCGGGTTCGTCGAGAGCACACCGCCGGAGGGGTTCACGGGCAGCGCACCGTCCATCTCCGGTGTGCCGGCGTCGATGAACGCGCCGCCGCCGCCCTTGGGGCAGAAGCCGAGGCACTCGTACATCGCGAGCTCCGCGTAGGTCGCCGGCTCGTAGATCTCCGCCACGTCGAGATCGCGCACCGGATCCTCGATCCCGGCGATCCGGTAGCCCTTCTGGCGCGCCTCGATCAGGCTGCGCATCTCCGCGAGCCGCTTCGGGCTGTCGCCCATGTACTGCTGGTCGTGCGCGGTGACCGCGGCGTGCACCCAGGCGGGCCGGGGCGAGAGCGAGGCCGCGTCCTCGTCCGCCGCGAACAGGACGGCACACGCGCCGTCGGAGCTCGGGCAGAAGTCGAGCTTGCGGACGGGGTGGGCGAGCATGTCCGAGGCGAGCACGTCCTCGACGGTGAGGTCCGGCATCTTCAGGTGCGCATGGGGGTTGCGGGCCGCGTTGCGGCGGGCCTTAACCG
>Ga0335085_10012919_pt1 | contig 12264 bp, 23 predicted proteins | sample Lox_Sample_45_FD_206712 | JGI IMG/M metagenome (GOLD analysis project Ga0335085, IMG submission 206712) | Soil microbial communities from Loxahatchee National Wildlife Refuge, Florida, United States - Lox_Sample_4.5 | ecosystem: Environmental > Terrestrial > Soil > Wetlands | place: USA...
ACCCGAGAACAGGGGTGAAGTGGCGGTAACAACCCCAATGTAAATCATTGAAAAGCAAAGACGGGCTAATAATTCTCACAGCTCATAACCCGAAGGTCGTCAGTTCAAATCTGACCCCCGCAACCATCTCCAGAATTCTTAGGGCGCCACCAGGGCGCCCTTCGTATTTTCCGAGCAGATCCCATTCTCCTTCAGCAATATAGAAGCGTTCGTCGCCGGCACGTGTGGGACGCATGACGATTCGGTCGACGTGTTTTGCGAGCATCATGCGCGCCTCGGCCGGCGCCGCTCCGGCCGCGCTTCTGATATCCCTTAGCTGTTCCCGGGCGAACTCATGGGCATCCTCGGCTGCAGCTTTGATCGATCCAGGACCCGAGCCCAAAAGCGAACGCTCAATCGCCGTGCGCTCCGCCTCCCGGGCCGAAATTGCAGTCATCAAGGCGCGCGAACTGCCCTGTATTGCCACTGCTTCGGCCAGGCGCCCCAGTTCAGCATCGATCGCCGCGAGGCGCTCGCGGTTTTTATCCAAGCCACCAGTGACGGCAGTGAGCTGCTCGTCCAGGGCCTTCTCGAACGCGGTCAGAGCGTATTCCACTGCTTCCGGGTGCAGGACGGCCCGTTGTAGTTCGCCGAGCAGTTGTTTCTCCACATATTCGTTGCGCTCTCGTAAATCATTGCTGCATGTTCCCCGATTGAAATTTCGGGGGCATCCCCACCTTGGGTGGTCGTTCTTGCGCGTGCCGGTAACGATCGAGAGGCGGGCGCCGCATTCGCTGCAAACCAGAATGCCCGAAAAAAGATATCGGGAGCCGGCTCGCGGCGAGCACAGGCCGCTCGGTCGCCCTCCGCGATAGTTCTCCTTCAGCCAACTCAGCCGTGTCCGCACACGCTCCCAAAGCTCATCTGAAACAATCCGGAGGTGAGGCTGGACTCGGGTTTTCCATTCACTTTGAGGTCTCAGTCTCGCTACCCGCTTGTTCGTTCCTGGGACCTTCACGAATTTTGAACGGTTCCAAACAATTCGTCCCACGTATCGTTCGTTGTGAAGCATCTCTCGGATGCCCGTCGGGCACCACCCGCCAACACTTGGTCTTCCCTTCCTCGCCCGCGGCGAAGGGATCCCTTCTGCGTTTAGCGTCTTGGCGATGGTCTTGAGCGCAGCGCCAACGGCGCTCATCTCGAAGATCCTTCGCACGATGGCCGCCTCTGGTTCGAACACTCGGAGCTGTTTGCCTCCATCCGCTTCGGTGGTTCTGTAGCCAAAGCAACTGCCCCCAGTGTGGAAACCTCTAAGGAGCGCCCCTTCCATTCCCCGGTGTGTCTTCTTAGCGAGTTCCTTCACGTACATTGAATCCATCAGGCCATGGAACGTCACCAAAACGTCAGCCTGATCGTTCTGGGAGTCAATCCCTTGCGAAACGGCAACAACGCGCACGCCAGCAAAATTCAGGCGTTCGAAGATGCGCATTGCGTCGCTTAGACTGCGGGATAGCCGGCTGGAGTCGTCCACGAGGACGACGTCGAAGGGGCGCGGCCGGGATTCAGCGGCAGCCATCAGTCGCGTGAGGCCTGGGCGATCAGCGCCAACGCCGGAAAGTGCCTCATCGGAATAAATCTGGGAGTCAAGAACCGCCCAATTCTCTCTCGTTGCAAACTCCCGACACTTGCGAAGTTGATCTTCTGGCGAAAGTGGGTTCTGTAAACTGGTCGAAATGCGAAGGTACGCGGCGCAGCGGAGTTGGCTCACTGGCTTACCTCGGCTGAGGACTTGTGCTGACCGAAGTTTGGCATGACTCTAAACTTTAGAGAATCCCCTTTCTTTTGCTGGCTTAGGAAAACTCGCACCATCCCCGGAACGATAACCCGATCAATCCACTCTTTGAGAACGGGGTTGAGGTTCGCTCCCAGCTTTTTGCTTTCATTCACATATTCCTACTTTTTCCCTTTCATGATTCCCGCTGCCCCGCGGTCCACGCAGCACTTCAGGCTGGCGTGGTCAGCCTCAAAAAACTTGGACTTCTCTTGTCCCCGGCATCATCCAGGGCTTTGTTGTCGAGTGATACCGCCCCAAGAATCGCCCTTTCGGCGCCCAGGTTCTGCAGCACCCGCTTGGCAATCTCAGCCATTGGTCGGGGACTTCATGGGTGGGAAACTCAGCCAAGTGGATGGATCTCGGCGGGTGGCATCCGAAATTCCTTCTCATCCTCCCGCCCTTCAACTTCCCGCTTTGCGTCATAGAAAGGCTTCGGCACAGTGATCCCGGTTGAACGAGCACCTTGAATGCATCGCTCCATTACGTCAGAAAGTTTCTCGGAATCAACACTCTCACCATGAAGTTCTTCCCAGAACGTCTGAAATTCGGTTGACCCACATGGCGAGATCCCAAGGTCCTGCCAGGGGTTTTCTTCTTTCTTTTCTAAAAGCATTCCTGCAGCAGAAGAAGCGGCAGCAATCTTTGCCTCTCTTTCTGCCTCTGCTTCTTTCTCTGTACTTTTTCTCTTACTCTGGGCGGGAGTTGGTCCCGAGTAACTCGGGAGTTGCTCGGGAGTTGCTCGTGAAGACTTTAACCTCTGACGGCGTTGCGTCCATTCGTCTAAGTACTCAAGCATCTGCGGGATGCGAATCAGTCGCTTTCGGTAAGCCTTCGGGTCGATCAACCGAACTGAGGCAAAAACTTCGAGGGTGCGCTCGGCTTCTTCTACAGGAATTCTCAGCTCATCGGCGAGCCAATCAAGGCTTGTATAGGCATTTTTAAGGTCAAGCACCGGGGCAAATTTGTCCGCAGTCCCACCCCGCTGTGCCACAATTTCAAAAAGTTTAAACGCTCTGGCATACCCCGCTTCGCCGAGTTGTTTTTCAATTGTCCGAAATTTCGGGTTGGTGCGTGCATCATTGTAGTGCTTGAACCACTGCATGAAGTCTCCTATCCGTTCCCTAGCCTCAGGAAGTGCGTCGTTTCGCTTCCCACATCAAGTCTCGTGTGCGCTTCTGGGCCGCGGCATATTCGCTGGCGGACACCAGGCCACCGTTGTAGAACTCGCGCATTGTTGCTTCGGCGCGCTGCTCGGAATCATTGAAGATGAATATGGCGGTGGCTCCGTCGAGGTCTACGCGCGCGATCTGGAATCCGCGGACGATGAGGAAGGCTGCGACGTCAAGGCGGGTGGTACGGCTTTGGGGGATTTGTGGTGGGTTCGTTCTTTTCATATTCCTTCCTATCCGTCCTTCAAAAACACTTGTTTCTGGAGCGCTCTAAAAGCCCTCGGAGCGCACTAGCTAATTCAACGATTTGCGGAAGTTTAAGATCGAGGGTTTTTGGCGGGAACGTAGGCTGTGCCGTCCCACACTAAATCGGGATCGTTGTCTGGCGGCAATTCATGACCAGCATCCTTCGCCTCCCGATGCCCCTGTTTGCAAACCCTCAAGTAGTCGCACAGAGATTCATCGGAAAAATCGCGCACTGTCTTTTTGTTCTCGGGCAAGGCGCCCGCGTCGAATCCTTCTGGAAACTTCAACCAAATCCTGGGGGGCGAAGTTTCATCATGGTATGTGCCAGTGCACGCGCGTACGTCCTCCTTGAGGGCGTTAGACAAGTGCCAGATTTCGGTGGCGCGTTCTAAACCAAGGAATGTGAGATCCACAACAATGTCCCCGGGTTGCGGACCTCGCTTGGTTGTAAGTTGGTGGACGGTCGCACGGGCAGCGGCTCGAGACTCGGCGCTACCTAGGGCAAAATCACCGGGCTTGGGTCCGCGCTTTGTTGCAGGTTGGACTTGACCCTGCTGGTTCGTTTTCAATAAATTAGCCCTCATCTTCGGATTCCTCACCTTGCTGCACCGTTGCGGATTGCCCAACGGTCTGCTCAAACCAATCCGGAAGCTTGCCGGTTTCGGCGTAGGTGAGCATTTCGTCCTTGCTCATCTTTTCGAAGAGTGCATTCAAGTCCACGCGCTCGCTGCGCTCGACCAGCCGCCCCTCGGAGTTGATCTTGGCATAGGCCACGACAGCCTGGACAACCGCAGCCGCTGTCACGTCAACCTCTGTGCCTCGCTCGATGATCGATTCAAGTGCGACCCGAACATTCCGCCGGCGCTTCTCCATTAGCCCCGTGGCCCACGCGTGGCGATAGAGAGTTGTGCGATCCCGTAGGCCCCAGTCTTCGGCAATCCGGGCCGGACTCTTCCAAGCGAGGAACTCTTCCTCGATGGTTTTGCGGTCGGGGTGCTGGCAGACCTTGCAAAGGTTTTCGTGCCGTTGGCGATTCACAGGCTTCGAGGGTCGTGGGGGCTTACTGGCACGCTTCAGCATGGAAGCACCTGCAGGACCGCTTGCATCGCGGCAAGGATGACCGGCCATGACCCTTTGTCGATTTCGATTGAGCCCAAGAGTTCGTCGTCTGGCATTTCTTGCTTTGTCGCCTCAACAATTCTCACCGCAAGAGCGGTCACTCTTGGATCTGGTATTGTTTGAGCCTGGCGGCTTTTGATGACTGTCGTCGAGGTTATCATCAGGGCCAGAGCGTGATTTCGAATGGTAGATGCCCTACTTTTGTTCATTCCAAGTTCCTATCCTGTTTGAAGAAGGCTACGATCTTCATGCAAAAACCGGGCCGATTTCCTTTGTACCCAGAATCTCGATCGATTCACCCGGTGCCAATGCGATGTGCTCTGACAGAACGTGCGCCACATCCTGAGGCTCGGCCGCTTGGACGAGTGCCACTTTTGGATCCCGCCGGTATTGAAACGCTCTGGAACTCCCTGCCGCATTGGACTTCACTACTTGGTAGTGCACTTCAAACAACCGCACCGTTGTCGCCATTTCATCTCCATCGACTCTAAACTTTAGAATTAGTCTGAAATTCCCGAAAACGAATTAGGGGCGTTTTCAGCCACGGAAAATCCGCGCACGGCGGTTGCTACCAGCCGTGTTTGCAAGTTCTTTGTTTCCAACCGCAATTCCGCGATATTTTCGATGGTCCGAGACTTTCGCGTGTCGCGTTTGCGGCATGTGCCAGAACAGAACCTTGCGCCACGCCGCAGCCCGGCCAAAGAAGCCCCACAACCACGGCAAGTCCCCGGTGTGCTGGCCTCTCTTCCATCTCGGCATTTCCGTGAGCACCACACACCAGATCCGTTCGCCAAGGTGTAACGAACCGGACCCAAAAGTCGACCACACCGATCGCATGCTTCCCGGACGAACACACCGCGCTGATCGAGCAGTTGTCGCCGCACTTCGGATGGAAGTTCCACGCTTCCTATTTGCCCTCAGTCTTGCGCTTTACGCCCGATGGAACGTGGCCAATGTGCTCGACGCCTTCGGACATTTCGTGTCGTCCGACGCCAACAGCCATTGGACCGTGGCTCGGCTTCGCATTGTCTTTGGGGCGGACCTTGCCGCCAGTTTTAGCACTCTTCATTTTCCCTCCGAAATTTGCAGTTACTGAATCACCCCGAGATCGCGTTTGCCATCGCTCCAGTGCATCTTCCCATCACTTCCGGGAACACGCATCGTCGCACCAGCTGGTGGCTTGGCCTGTCTGCGGGAAGCGTTTCTCTGTGCAGTTGGCGGATTATCTAGGTCAACCCCCATTGTGGCCGCGAAGTCTCGATACCGTTGTTTGATCGCATCAACCTGCCCTTGAAACGCCTGGTTGATCTCGTCGAGGCGGAAGGGGGCATCATCTTTTTCGAGCTCGCGCGTATGCGCCGCCCCAGCCTCCGCGAGTTCACGATTTTGCAGAGTCAAAATCTGGGCGCGCGTCTTTTGCAGTTCAGTGGGCGTCGGCGTACCATCGCTCTCGGTTTTTGTGCTTCGAAGCTTGGATACTGCACTGAGGACCTGCGCGTCATCCCAGCCTGGATGTTTCTTGCGAATGTCAGCCACGGCCGCGTCTTCGAGGCGACTTGTCGCTGAGCCTTTCGGTGCAAGCGAAAGTAGCATCCCTCCACTCATCTTGACCGCGCTTGGCGATGGCGCGCTGGGTGGCGTCCGGGGAATGCCAGCGTTGCGCCGGATGATGTCGGCGGCAATTGGAGTTCCTTCAGGAAGACCGGTCTGCGATTCATCGGTCGCATTGCCTCCGGAATTCTCCATCGTAACCGGACGCGCCGTTCCTTTTGTCCGGTCAACAACCACGGCGTTCCCATTAGCGTCCGTCGTCAGTTCCGTTTGGTCGAGTTTTGTGTTGGTTTTCTGCTGTGCTGGAACGCCTGTATCCTCGAGCTGCCGGGTAACAGGGTTGAGGCTCCAATAGTTCCCGTTTTTGCCGATTACAGGCTGCGATTGGCGTACTGGGCCGCCGCGGGCGTAATAGTTCGCTTCTGCTAATCGTTGGGCGTTCTGGATTGCCTCATTTCGCAACTGCTGTTGGAAGAGGGCCATCTGCATTAAATTCTGTCGGCGTCGGTCAAAGAAGTTCTGCGCCGCATTCCAGCCGCCACCAGGCGCTGCCTTCCCTCCAGCCCATCCGATCAGCCCTCCTTGGATTGCTGGTGCCAGGAACTTGAGCAGTGTGCCGAGTTTCGTTGGCGTCTTCTGTGTCCCAATCTGCGTCTGCGCACTTCCGCCGAGGTCTGTGATCTGGCCGGGATTAGGGGCCCGTAATCCCGTCTGCGGGTCAACCGTGGTTCCTTGACCAGGTGTATAGCCGATTTGTGGCCCCGTGGCGTTTATCGGTGCCGTCTGTTCCAATGCGAAAGTGTCTTTGCACATGAATCCCCTGTCAGTTCCTGAATAGAGGCCCAAACCGAAAATAAGATGGTTGCGGATTGGGCGAGACGAGCTTTCGTACTTCTTCATCATGTAAAGAGGAAACTTTGCCCAGGATTTCACGTAGCCACCCACATAAGGCCTGTGCACTTAGGTAGAGAAGGATTCCGAGCACACCGAGCGCCGAAAGCGCAAGTGCGATCCCGCAACCGATCAAGTTGGTCCGGTCCAGTAAGACTCCAACGACGGAAGCAAGTACCCCTGCGAAGATCAGTCCGAGTGCGATGAGGGGACTGCCGCAAAAGAACAGTGTCCGCATTCCGAGGGTTGGTTGCGGAGACACGGGTGCATCTGGCGTTTTCTCATTCATTGGTGGTTGCCCCCGCGTCTCAACGGCGCAGGTGTCCGTGCTCGCGCAAAATTTCAATGCAACGAGAGTCGCCGAGTTTGTTGAATCGTCGGACGAAGGCATTCTGGCTCCCGATTGTCCTGATGGGCGCGCGCCGCGCTTCTCGAACGGCCTCGGCGTCAAGCCGCTCAAGCGCTTGAGCGGCACTCCGCTCACAGGCCCTGGCGAAACCGCCGGAAGTTCCGTCGCCTCGCACCAGTGTGCCGTGGTCGGGATTTTGGCCGACCAACTCCGCCACAGCGGCGGCATTCTCGGCCCGCGCATTCCCACCCTCGAGTCCGCGAATCCTTTGGCGAAGCTGCAAGACTTCGTGTTCCAAATCATCAAATGTCGCCATTGTTCCTCCTACGTGTGCGCCTGCAGGCTCGCAGCCCTCTGTCGGATATCGGAGCAGTGTGAGATGAGGTCTATGCTTTGCGCAGTCTCAATGACTCGACGCACTTGGGAACGCAAATCGCCCAATCGCTCGATAGCTGCCAGCACAACTTCGTGTTCTGCGTCGGAGAGTGCAATCAGACCCCGTTCCGCGATCGAGAGTCGCGCGCGACTGAACCCCGGTCCTAGGGCGGCAGCTAGCTCGTCAAGACTTAGTCCCAATTGTTTTCTGCGTCCCTTCATCCCCTGTTGCACAGTGCTTGTCCCTTCTCGGCATCGGTAGCCGTCGCATTAAAAAAAAACCGCTCATGCGGATTGGAGTGGCATTTTCCCTAGAGTGTTCGCTCCAGCGCTGCACTTCTTCCAGTTTCTGGATTCGGCGAGAATCTACCCAACGAGCCACTGGCCGGAAATAGAGTTTGCTTTCTGAGTCGCCTGTCATCTCGCGCGCCTCGGAGCACTTTACATGGCGATGCTTGGAACAATCTGGCTGCTTAGCTGACTCGATCAACTCACGTGCTTCCAGCATGGAAAGCACACAAATTCGAGGTTCCATTAGATCTCCGAGGGGCTATTCCATCGCGGTTTAGCGTTTGCGGGGGCCGGGCTGCGCCCCATATTTTCAAACGAAGTGTAGAGACGTAACCGTCATTCTGTCATTGGGGAGTGAATGGGGATTCGGTGGGGATTACTTCTTCTTGCGGCTAGGTTTAAGAAGGGTGTCGATTGTGGAACGCTGCAGCTTCAAGGCTTTTCCCAACAAGTTGCGGGCAAAGTCGAAATTCGAGGGGCGGTTCTTCAGGAATTCCTCGATGTCGTAATGAGTTGCATACCCTACGAAGGTGCCATCCCCAAATAAGCAACGCAATTGGCTGCACGCCTGGATTACCTGATAGGCCGTAATCGTCTGGTTACGCTGAGTTTTGATCAAAACGTAGTGGTCAAGTTGCCGAACCTCATCGAGCAGGATTTGATGGTCGTTCTGCACGTCGCTGACTGTGTTGGCGCTATTCTCCGCTTGAATCACTTCGTCGCCGAGACGTTTTAGTTTTGCGACAGGGCTGCGATGATGTTTGAGCGCAACATTCCAGGCCGCACCGCCCTTGCCCTTTTCTTCCATTACCTTCCTCTCCTGTGGCCACACTACACTTTTCTCTTGACACGTGCAAGTACTTTTTGTATAAAATCGCGCATGGGTTCAAAGCTCTACGCCACGGGGCAGGCTGCGGAGGCAGCAGGGATCACTCGCGCAACCCTGCAGGAATGGATCCGGAAGGGTGTCGTGGAAGCTCCGAAGCTCACTATTCGCAACGGACGTGCTGTGAGACTTTGGACCGCCTCAGACATCGCCAAATTGAAGGCCGTCGAGGTCCCGATTGGGCGTCCGAGGAAGGCGAAGCACTCTAAAGTTTAAAATAAAACGGGACGCCCCGGTGGGCAAACACCGAGACGCCCCAATTCCAAAGCGTCCTACCAAGGAGGACACCATGGCAGTCACAAAGGTAGCTCGTTTTACATCCGCTAAGCAATCCGTTATACATCCAGCTTTACAATCTGCAGTACGCGCCAGGCTGCGGAACGTGGCACGTTTTGGGCTGTGCAAGCCCAAAATTCTGGACGTCGCAATCATGGATGAAACGATCTCTGTCTTTTTGGGTACCGCAGAGATTAACCTACAGCGGGACGAAGCCCTTGATCGGGCCATCCTCGAGCACCTTCTAGCGTCGGCCTAACACACAGGCCGAAACGCCCGGGCGATCATCTTGCCCGCGCGTCTGCCGGTGATGCCGGCACCGAAGAGGCCGAGGAGGCACAATCATGCGAGTCGCCGTCTACGCGCGGGTCAGCACCGCAGAGCAAAACGCTGGAATGCAACTTGAGGAGTTGCGTGCCTACTGCGCGCGGCGGCAGTGGGAAATCACTGAGGAGTTTATCGACGCCGGCATCTCAGGGAGCAAAGAATCCCGGCCAGCACTTGACCGCCTGCTCGCAGGGGCACGGCGCCGGATGTTCGATGCCGTACTCGTCTATCGCTATGATCGCTTCGCGCGCTCGCTCCGTGCCTTGGTGAACGCTCTTGCCGAATTCGACTCTCTTGGGATCCACTTCGTCAGCCTCCACGAAGGCGTGGACACGTCCACGCCCAACGGGCGTCTGGTATTCGGTATCTTCGCCTCGATCGCAGAATTCGAACGGGAGCTTATCCGTGGACGTGTCCGCTCTGGGCTCGCTTCCGCCCGGGCCCGCGGGAAGCGGCTCGGGCGTCCTCGCGTAGTCGCGGATCGCACCAGGATCCTTGCTTTGCGGGAAGAGGGACTGTCGTGGGCGAAGATCGCCGACCGGCTTGGCATCGGCGAAGGTACTGCCTACCGAGTCGCTCAGGCATCCTCCAAAAACCCCTCGGAAGCCGCCCCTGCAAGTTCTTTCCAATCAGCCGCCGACTGAGGTAAATTCTCACCCGCCAGAAAGAATTCCTTTTCGCGGAGACCTGGCTATGACGTTCGCTGTGGTGGTTGCGTGTACTAACTTCGACTGCCCTTCCCGCGCGAAGCCCAATCTGCTCCCTGTTCCCATCCATGGAGAAACACTTGAAGATCCGTCATCGAAATCCATGGAAGCGTCTGCTCTAATTTTTGCATGTCCAACATGCGGGCTCGTGTTCGGTCACACAATCTCGGCCCTTCAGATTCGTGAGTTTCCACCAGAGGACCCACGGCTAACCCGTCTCTGTACAGTGTGCGCAGGGATCGGATGCGGTGAAAGAAACTGCGGAACTCGCGTACGAATCCATACGCAGTTGGCCAGGGACCAATCCATCGACACAATTCGCGCCAAAATCGATTCATGGTCTTTTTCACCAACAGCGAAATGCCAGAAGGGACATGCCCTTCAGAAGATGCGCTCGGCTGATTACTCACTTCGATGGGTTGATGAGGTAGACTTTCGAGCATTGGGATGACTCCTTATATGGCTCTTTAAACTTCCGGGGCAAATTGAGACACAAAACCGATCGGCCAGCGCTTCGAAAGCTCCTGGACTTCCTGGTGAAGTACGGGCAGCAAAAGGTGACTGAACCAAGAAAACGGGCACTCGACACTCTGGAGAGGGTTCGGGCCATAGAAGACAAAAGCGAATAAGCGACGGTTGCCCTCTGGCTACAGAAGATATTTCTCGTAGCGCTCCGCATTCAGGATCACGCTGCCGTGACCGTCTGGGGCTTGCTTAAGAGTCGCCTCCAGGCGATCAAGTTCGCTCATCGCTTCATCGTCGGCATCTTTCCTTACGATTTCACGAATGTGCCCCAGGAAGGCCAGGTGGTTGTGAGGCGGCGGCTTAATACTCTTTAGAAGCCGGTCGAGGCGTTCACATCTGTTGAGTATCCACGTCTTATGGGAACTCACGCCAAGTGAGTCTACCATCTGTCCTGGGCGGGGTTCGATTCTAAAGTTTAGAGTTCAGGCATGGCTATTCGGCTTGGGCTAGCCACCCGAACGTCTGCCTCCGTCATAAAAACTGCCCTTGTCGAAAGTAAAGTTGCATTTCGGTCGCCAAAAGAATTCCCGTTCAAAGCTGTGAACCTGTCGGGGTAAACTATATTCTGTGTGGATAGCGAGCAATCCTTCCGCGATCCAACACCTTCAAGACTGTGCTTTTCTGATTGGGTAGCGGGCAGCTACTATGGCGAATAAACCCCAGAAGTCCCGAAAAACTGAATTTGCTGATCCTGACGAAGTCCGCAGCACGCTCGCACGGGCAAAGCGAATTCTCCGATGCTATGGCTCTCTAAAGCTTGGTGAGGTCCGGGATTTGAAAACGGCCGTTTTGCGGTCCTTGCAACGGGACTCGGCCTTGTTCGCTTGCGGCAAGCTCACGGAACACCGCTATCGCGAGGCCCTCATCGACTATCTGCGCATTCTCGGGGTTGACCCGGGAAAGGATCGGGCTAATTGAATGCTGGCCTCCCAAGCAGACGGATCCGCTCGACAAACGCTCCCTCCAAATCAGTCCTCATATGTCTGCGCATGATCACGGGCTCCCGCAAGATTACCGTTCTGGGCTCCCGCGGCCCCACCGTGTGGGAGCTTGCCATCGAGTTGGGGAATTTCGGTTGATTCATTTGCACGAGAAACTATAACCCTTGAATTCGATTTGTCGCTCGAGGTTTGGATCGGAAGGATATGGAGCGTCCTTGCAAAGTCGCTTAATTTCTTCGGAGTCTTCGGTGGCTATTTCATCACGCTCTGCTGAGCTGTACCACTGACCACCCCGGATGTGCCATATTCTTCCCGAGAGTCGACCGACTCTGATCAACTGAGGGTGTTCACTCGGGATGACGAAATATCGATACGGAGTTGGCCAGACAAGATACCAAAAGGCACACAACACGACGACTAGGGCAATGATGCCGCAACGACGCACTGTCGAGCTTAGGCTTGACATGTTGAGCCCTTACCACCGTCACAGGAGCATGCCAGACTTTCGCAAAAAAAACAGGTTCGGTTTGAGCATCTGAACGCGAAGGCGTGCCATGGCACCATACGAGTCTCTAGGCGGCCAGTCGATGAACCTGTATCGAGAACGGGATCATTGGAATCCGGAGTACGTTGCGGCCCCCCGCAACCAATTGAGAGAGTGGATTGGAAAGGCCGGATGCTCCATCCGGCCTTTTTCTTTGTAGGTAAGCCGGGTTATAGCGGGAACCGAGTCCGCCAAGACCCACGTATCAAACGGCGAAGCGTGGGGAACCCGGCTGTTTACCAGATGAGATGAGA
>Ga0335085_10012921_pt1 | contig 12263 bp, 7 predicted proteins | sample Lox_Sample_45_FD_206712 | JGI IMG/M metagenome (GOLD analysis project Ga0335085, IMG submission 206712) | Soil microbial communities from Loxahatchee National Wildlife Refuge, Florida, United States - Lox_Sample_4.5 | ecosystem: Environmental > Terrestrial > Soil > Wetlands | place: USA: Florida...
CGATCATGCATTGCAATTTGCCGATCTTAGCGATGACCAGGTTGCGCAGGCTCTGCGCGCTTACGTGGCCAGAATCACGGATTTGAAGAAAGACGTCAGATTCCGCCATGTCACCCTCTTCCGGAATGTGGGGCCAGAGGCCGGACAAGAGCTGGAACATCCTCACTCTGAGATTACCGCCACCCCTTTTATTCCCCGGCGCAGCGCCTACGAGTTGCGCGCTGCCCTCACACATTTCGAAAACAAGGAGCGCTGTCTTTTTTGCGACATCCTAAAACAAGAGTTGGACCTCCAGGTGAGAGCCGTGGAGTGGAATGAACTCTTCCTCGCTTTCTGCCCGTTTGCCTCGCGCGTCCCCTATGAGACATGGGTCTTGCCGATCTACCACCATGCTTCATTCGAGGAGGATGTGACCTGGCCGGAAAAAGAGTTGCAGCTTGCGCGTCTGCTGAAATCCGCTTTGCGCCGTTTATCGACAGTGGCCAGGGCATCTCACCTGGTTCTCCATACTTCGCCCAACGTCAATGCCAAGCCTCACCGGCCCGGCACCTGGCGATCCCTCGCCGAGGACTATCACTGGCACATCGAAATCCTGCCGATCATCCCGGGCAAGTCCCGCTCCTACTCTTTTAAAGAGGTCTACTTTAATTCGTTACCCCCACCTGAGGTCGCAGCGAAAGAACTGCGTGAAGCGGTTGTCAGCGGAAGATAGCAGGCAGCCGCGGAGTCGCCGCCATGGCAGCGAAACTACCGGCTCTCCACTAGTCTGGGAGCGGCAGCATGGCACCGTCGGTTACTACCACGGCTTCCGAACCCCTGTAGGTCCGTACGACTAACGACCCGTCTTTCCCTTCCACGGTCGTGGCGCCGTCGGATCCGGTGCGGAAAACCTTGGCGCCGGCCTTTTGTAAAACCTCCAGCGACTCCGGATTCGGCAAGACTCCCCAACCTTCAACCCCGACCTCGGAGCCGATAATCGCTACACGTGGAGCAACGCGCCCAAGGAAATCCCTGTTTGTAATCCACTTTGAGGGGTGATGTGTCACACCAAGTACCTGGCATTCCAGCGGTTCGCCGCCGGCAAGAATTCCCTTTTCCGCGTCCCTGCCCGCGTCTCCCGGCAACAGGAAGTTCATTCCGCCCGCACTGATCCGCAAGACCAACGATTCATCGCCGTGAGGAGCATCTTCGGATGGCGGGTTGGGTCTCGGCCACAGCACCCGAATTGAGGCATTGCCAATGGAAAGGGCATCACCCGCCAAGAGGGTTCGAGTCGGAATTCCCTGTTCCGCCACCTTCTCCAGAAGCGCTGCGTACTCGGGGGTCTCGGGACTGGCCGCGTGCCAGAATTCGCCCACGTGGAAGTTTTCGAGGACGGCGGAGATACCGCCAAGCTGGTCCGGGCGCGCGTGGGTGAGTACCATTACATCGATCCTCTTGAGGCCGCGTGACCACAGGTAAGGTGAAACAATCTCCTCGCCCGGATCCCAGCGGGGGCCCTGGAAGCCACCCTCCCGCGCACCCCGCGTACGGCTGCCTCCCGCATCCAGCAACATCGTTGTCCCACCGGGAAGCACCAGGAAGAGTGCGCCACCCGCGCCGCAATCCAGCGCGGTTAGTTGCAGCCCACCGCTTGGCAAGCGGGCCGGAAAGGGATGAACCGCCACCAGAACCACAAAAACCGCGCACACCGCCAGTGCCGCGCCCACGGCCCGCCGGGCAAAGCGGAGAGTCCAAGCCGCCAACACAAAGGCTCCACAAAATCCCCACACCACCCACAGGGGCGGCGCCGGCACCCGGTAAGAAAGCCACGCCGCGAGTCCGGGCAAATGCGTCATTTCAAAGAGCAGGGCCATGACCAGGCTCAACAATTTTGCCGGCCAAGCTGCCAACGCCGGTGACACGATGCTCGCCAAATTAATCGGCAGGGCGAGCGCCAAAAGCAGCGTCATGACCGGAATCGCCAAGGCGTTCAATCCCACACCCGCAAAGGCCACGCGATGAAACGTCTCAACCATTGGCAGGAGCAACCCCAGTTGCAAAACTGCGGAGAAAATCAGGATATTTACGACCCACACCAAAAGCTTCAGAGGTGCGACAACGATGTTGCGTGCGGCAGCGGGATAACGATCAAAGAAAGCCAGATGGCGGCGCAAAGCCTGGACCAGCGCGCGCATATCCAGACGAGCCTGAGCGAGGCGAGGTGAAAAACGATCGTCAAGCAGCACATCGTCCAGCCGACGCAGAGCCCGGCGATAAGGCTCAGTAGTGCGCTCCAGAATCGGTACGGCGACACCGACAATCAGCAGCGCTGCGGCGAAAGAAAGCTGAAATCCTGATTCGAACAGCCACGCCGGGCGAAGGTAGAGCAGGATCAGCGCCACGCCGCCAATGGCATTCAAAGGGGAATGCTCGCGGTCAAGAATGCGCGCCAAAAGGTAGAGTCCGATCATCAATGTGGCACGCAACGTGGGTGCGCGCTGCTCCACCAGGAATGCGTATACCAGCAGGAAACCCAAGACGATAAACGCGCGAGTCACCCGCTGGCATCTCAGCGTTCGCAACAGGAATTCGAGGAGCAGTGTGAGCAAGCCCACGTGCAGTCCTGCTATGACGAGCAAGTGATAAAGACCCGTTTTGCGAAAATCCTCGATAGTGGCGGAATCGAGCGCCGTTCGGTCTCCCCACAACACCGCCTTCAGGACCGCCCCGTAGCGCCCTTGAGCCGACCACGGCGGGTAGAGGTCATCGATACCGCGCAGAAGGCGCTGGCGCGCTCGCTCCGCGAATTCCGCGAAGTGAAAGCCCGCGGCGTGACCTACTTTCTCCACCAGCTGGGGATTCTTAACGGTTCCAACCCAGTAAAGGTCTTCAATATCCTCCATCCACCGGCGAAAATCAAAGCTGCCGGGGTTCTGATAAATATGCGGCTGGCGCAGGCGAACGACGGCTTGAATCACATCGCCAAATTGGATTTCGAGCGGGCCGCCGCCGTCTGAACCATCACGATCTTCCGTACCCTGCACCCGTAGCCGGACCTTCCCGACGACGCGATAATCGTGCGTGCGTGACTCGATCCGGCGGGCCTCCACATCAAATTGCAGGCCATACCCGGTGCGATAGGGGGTCGAGATCACGCGCCCCTCCAGCCGCACGGGGTCATTCAGGTCTACACCCCGTGACTCCAGATAGCGAACATGGTTCAGGGGGAAACGCTGCTCCCATCGGCGCGCTGCCGCCACGCCGGTGAACATCATCCCGGCCAGCGCAAACGACACGGCCGTACGCCCCCAACCCGCGCGCAGCAGGATCAGTCCAAACAGAATGCAGGCTGCCGCACTTGCAAGGGACCCATAAAGCCCTTCTGTAGCAGGGAAGGAATGCGCCCCCGCAATCCCCAATGCGAAACTTGCCGCCAATGCCGCCAGGGGAGCCTTAAAGCCGGGTCGAGGCTTGCTTGTGGATAGAGGGTCAGGCAAAGTGCCGCTTCTTACTAGCGCGAGTTTCTCACCACGCTGGAAAGCTTCTCAGGCGCTTTCGCGCCCAACTCGCGAGAGCCGCGCGAGCGATTCTATATGGTAGGTCTGGGGGAAGCAATCGAACAGTTCCAGAGAATCGAGACGGTAACCGTGTTGAACCAAAAATCCCAAGTCGCGGGCCAGGGTAGGAGGGCTACAGGAAGCATAGTGCAGGCTCTTGGGTCGTAAGACCAGGAGGAGTTTTAGGGTGGCGGCGCCTACACCGGCGCGGGGAGGGTCCATGACCACCAGGTCGGGTTCCATCTGCGCGCAGCGCCGCAGGAAGTCAAACGCTGTTCCGGCGATGGCTCGAATTTTCTTGCCGGGGATGGCGTGCGCGTTAGCCACGAGGTCAGCGGTCGCTTGCGGATGGGACTCAACAGCAATCACTTGCTCAAACCGCTTCGAAAGAGGCAGCGCGAAGAGGCCGACGCCTGCATAAAGGTCGACCGCCACGACACCGCACGCTTCCGCCGTCACTGCCGACACGAATTCGGAGAGCAGCAAACGCGCGCTTTGGAAGAAGGCGGTCGGGCTGACGCGATAAGTAAACTCTCCCACACAATAGGTGAGATGCGGCTCTCCGAAAACTCGCACGCCCTCAGCATGCATGAAGGCGACGGTGGCAACCCCGGCAAGTTCCGCCAGACATTTGTGGGCAAACGTCTCCGCTTCCTGCGCATTCCAATTCCCGGCGAGTGTGAGCATCACCTTTTCATCACGATCGTCGGCAAGAAGCTCAACTTCCCGACAGTTCGCCAGCACGCTGATCCAAGGCTCACCGCCCAAAGCCGCGAGAATGGAGTTCAAGCGTGGGGAAAGGATCGGACAGGCGTCGATGGGAATAAGTCGGTTCGACTCAGCTTCGAAAAACCCCAGTGCCGGCGCACCCTCCGGCGTCTTTCCAATTTTCAATTGCGCTTGATTGCGATAATTCCACTCAGGGCCTGAATGCGCAGGGATGGGCTGCTCCCATTTCACCTGGCCCAACCGGCGCAACGTTTCACGCAGGATTTCAGATTTCGCCGCCACCTGCGTTGCGTGCGGAAGGTGCTGGTACTGGCAGCCGCCGCAACGGCTAAAATATGGACATGCCGGTTCGATCCGTTCGGCCGACGGCTCCAGAATCCGCAGTGGGCGCGCGTGGACAACGCCTTTTTGCCGGCGAATCTCCTCCACTTCCGCGCGTTCGCCGGGTAGAACGCGCGGCGTCAAAACCGTGCGCCCGGCCTGAAAGCCCAGCGCCTGGCCTCCGTAAACCAACTTGACCGGTGAAAATTCAAATATTGAAGACACGGGTGTGAATCCTACAGGTAGAACAAACTCAAACGCGGAATCTTGTAATACTCAAGCAGGCGGTTTTTCAGGAATCGCCGCTCCAGCAAATCCACCTCCGCGGCGGGCATTTTCCGGCGATAGGGGATGAGGCCTCGATCAACTTCCGCTCGTAATTGTGCCAGGACTTCAACTGCTGTCCCGCGCATAAATGAAGCATTGAGCTTTTCTTCCAGCGCTGTCAGGTTCCTTTCCGTCTCTTCCAAGTCACCCTCTGCCTGAGCCTGGACGCGCGTAGCGGCCCTTTGCAATACCTCGGCGGCTTCCCCCAGTTCCTCCGCTAACACCTGCTTTCCCACTTCGTTCGCCTGCCGCCCAGCGCTTTCCACCGCCCCCGCGCAGCGCGCGAGAAAGCGCGAAATCTCTTCCGCCGAGAACGGAACCTCTGTCTTTGCTTTCGCGGCGCGAAGAGTTCCTCCCTGCGCCGCCATAGCGCGCGATTCTTCCACGGCGCGGAACACCTCCTGCGAACAGTACGCCAGGGTGTTCACCTTGCGATAGCTGCGTTTTCCCGCTTTGAATTTCTCAAAGGAGCGCTCGATGCCCAATAATACCGCTGCTAACGGGAATCCCTGATCTTTCCACGATTCCACCAGCGCCCAATCAAGCGGTGAAAGCAAAACAGGTTCCGAACGGCACTTGCGGAACTGCTCTTCGATTTCGGTGAAGTAGTTGAAGTAATTTTCCACCGTCTCCAACCTACTTGCGCCGCGATGCGGAGTGATTGCGATGGTAAATTATGCGCAGGCCATCCAGCGTCAAGGATGAGTCAATGACCGGTTTGTACTTGGATGCACCCGCCACCAGCGGCGCCTGGCCACCCGTGGCGATGACCTTGGTTTGATTCCCTAACACCGCGCAAAGGCGGTCCAGCATTCCGTCCACCGCGCCTACGGCGCCGTAGAACACCCCGGACTGAATATTATTGATGGTATTGGTACCGATCACCCGATCCGGTTCGCGGATCTCCACGCGCGGAAGCTTGGCCGTGTGCTGAAATAATGCCTCTGCGGCGATGCTGATTCCTGGCATGATCACCCCACCCAGGTATTCACCTTTTTGTGAAATGCAATCAAAGGTGATGGCCGTCCCAAAGTCCACCACGATGCACGGGCCGCCATATTTCTCGAAAGCCGCTACGGCGTCCGCGATGCGGTCAGCCCCCACCTCTTGCGGAGTTTCCACCATGATCGCCATGCCGGTGCGGGTTCCCGGCCCCAGAAACTGAGCCTCCATTTTGAGATATTTCCTGGCCATCTCCGCCAACACATAATTCATGGGCGGCACGACGCTGGCGATCATAATTCCCCCAATGTCGGAGGCGGGGAATTTTTCCAAGGCGAAAAGGTTGTGGATTAAAATTCCGTATTCGTCCGCCGTTTGCTCGCGGCTCGTCGCCAGCCTCCAGAGCGCCCGTAAAGAAGCGCCCTGATACAAACCCAAAACGGTGTTAGTGTTTCCTACGTCGATTACAAGAATTGTGGTGTTGGAGCTGTCCATAGATATTCCCTTTATTCTACTTCACTTCCACCACTTCGCCCGCCACCAGAGACTCCTGGCGGCCGTCGTCGTACTGGATTTTCAGCGCGCCGCTCGGGTCGACACCCGTAGTCGTCGCCTGCGCGTCGCCTGCCGCGGTGACCACGCGAACGCGCTTGCCGTGGGCGAACGTTGAAGCCGCTTCCCAACGTTCGGTGATGGCCTTGTTTCCATTCTTCAGCAGCAATTGGTAATGGCGGTCAATTTCGCGGAGCAAGGCAACGAGAACCTGCGACCGGGATAGGCCCCGGTGCGCTTCCATGCGGAGCGATGTGGCAATGATTTCCAGTGCGGCGGGCATCAGGCTGTGATTCACGTTGACCCCGATGCCGAGGACAACGGCATGCAAGCGGTCGAGTTCTGCGCTCATTTCCGTTAGTATCCCGCAGACCTTCTTGCCGTTCACCAGCAAATCGTTCGGCCAGCGAATGTCCACGGGAAGTCCGGTGGCGCCGCTAACCGCTCTTTGTGCCGCCAAGCCTGCCATCAATGTCAGCACGGGAGCAGTGGCGGGAGATAGAGGCGGCCGCAGGATGATGGACGCGTAAATGCCGCTGGCTCTTTCCGAGTACCAGGAGCGGCCCAGACGGCCCCGCCCGGCAGTCTGCTCCTCCGCCACCACCACAGTTCCGTGCTCGGCGCCTTCCGCCGCAAGCTTAAGCGCCACCGCGTTGGTGGAGTCGGTGCGGAAGTAGTGAACGATATTACGGCCAATTGGGCAATCGCCCAATTCCGCCCGCAACAGGCTGGGCACAAGGACATCGGGGATCGTCACCAATTGGTATCCTTCCGCCGGCACTCCGCGAATCTCCAACCCCAACAAGCGCAGCTTTTCAATCCACCGCCAAACCTGGAAGCGGGTAACGCCTATTTCCGAAGCAATCTTCGGACCCGGCACCACCACGGTGGCGTTCTTGACCAGGAGATGAATCAGTTTGTCGACTCTGCGATCGGTGCTACCGGTGGCCATGTGCATACCCTGCTCTTGGCCCTCCGAGGCCGTCCGTAAACCGGTTGTAGACCCTCACGAAATCGGTGCGATGCGGAAATTGATATCCACCGCGGCGGCAGAGTGTGTGACGGCGCCGACAGAAATGTAATCCACGCCGGCCTCCGCGTAAGTGCGAATATTACTGGCGTCAATGCCACCCGAAACCTCCAGGCGCACGCGCCCGGCCGCGCGTTGGACGCATAGCTGGACTTCCTCCGCCGACATGTTATCGAGCAGCACGCCGTATGCGCCGGCCCCGATGGCTTCGTCCAATTCCTCCAGGGAGGTGATTTCCACTTCCACATGATAACCCGGGGGGCGCTGCTGAAGCGCGCGTTCCACGGCAGTGCGAATCCCTCCGACCAGCCGCAGGTGGTTCCCCTTGATCAAGATGCCATCATCCAGGCGCAGGCGGTGGTTCCGCCCGCCGCCCACCCGCACGGCATATTTTTGCAGGCTGCGCAGACCAGGGGTGGTCTTGCGGGTGTCAAGAAATTCTGCGCGCGTTCCCGCCAGTCCCTCTTTTAATCGGCGGGCGTAGGTGGCAATACCGCTGAGGTGTTGCAGAAAATTCAGGGCCACGCGCTCGCCGGCCAGCAGCGAACCTGCCGCTCCACCAATCGAGGCCAGCGGCGTACCCGCTGCAACCTCGGTCCCCTCTTCCACTCCACCCTGCCACTCCAGGGAGGAGTCAAGAATCTCAAACACCTTCCTCGCGATGGGCAATCCCGCCACCACCAGCCGCTGCTTGCTGTTGAAAGTGCCTCGTGCCTTCATCGCCCCCGGAAGAGTGACACGCGTCGTCAAGTCGCCCTGACCCAGGTCTTCGGCCAGCGAGTGAAATATCAGGTCACGGAGCTCCTCAGATGAAAAATCCAAGGACTCTGAGGACTCGTCCGCAGCCGGAGGACTAAGGTATCCGCCCACCTTTCAACCTACCCTTCCAAGTGATTCCAGAACTTTGCAGTGATGCTCCTCGAGTTCCTTTAGCCGACGCTCTGCACCTCGCACAATTTCCCGCGGCGCGCGCGCCAGGAATTCCTGGTTGGCCAGTTGCGTGCGCACTTGCGCAAGCTGCTGATCGAGTTTCTGCTTCTCCTTCTGCAAGCGCGCGCGCTCAGCCTCGGGGTCCACTTTCTCCTCGTGGAGAATGCGCAGATCGAAGGAGGCGCCCGAACGAACGTCCGACAGGTCCGCCGCCAGCCGGCCGCGCGTCAGGTGCATCGCTTGCATGGCTCCGAGGCGCAGAATGGCATCCTGATGGGTGCGGAAGATTTCCAGCAGGCGCAAATCCTCTGAGGCCACCTGCAAGCTGGGCTTCTGCTTTTGCAGGCCCATTTCCGCCTTGGCGTTGCGCGCCGTGACCACCAGCTCCTGAACTTTTTCAAAATGCTTTTCCGATATCGGATCGGCCACGCGTTCGGTGACTAGGCGGAAATCGGTCAAAGAAATGGAAACCCCGCCCTTACGCTGGGGAAGCAAATGCCACAACTCTTCGGTGATAAACGGCATGAAGGGGTGGAGCAGGTGCAACGACGCCTCAAAAACGCGCGCCAAGTTGACCCATGGTGGCGGAACCTTCTCTCCATCCGCCGGGCGGGTGATGTCCGGCTTGACCCATTCCACGTACCAATCGCAAAGCTCGTGCCAGAAAAAGTGATAAATGTTATACGCCGCCTCGTGAAAGCGGTACTCCTTGAGGGCCTCTTCCATTTCTCGGGTTACGGTCGCGAGGCGTGAAAACATCCAGCGATCCGCCAGGGCCAGATGCTCGGCGGCGGCCACGGGCTCGAAGCCCACGCCGGGAATCGGCTCCAGCGCCAGGGCCAATTGGGCGCGCGCCATCTCCGGCATTTTCTGGAGGTTCATCAGGATGAATCGGCCGGCGTTCCAAATCTTGTTGGCGAAAGCGCGATACGATTCAATCTTGCTTTCCGAAAAGGCGATGTCCGTGCCAGGTGCGGCGCTGATGGCAAGGGCAAAGCGCACCGCGTCCGTCCCGTATTTCTCGGTGACATCCAGCGGATCCAGCACGTTGCCCTTGGTCTTCGACATCTTTTGCCGCTCGGCATCCCGCACCAGCGCGTGAATATAAAGCTCGTGGAACGGCACATCCTTCATGAACTTCAGGCCCAACATGATCATGCGCGCGCCCCAGAAGAACAGGATATCAAAGCCCATGATCATCAGGTTGTTGGGATAAAAGCGGCGCAGGTCCGCAGTCTCCTCCGGCCAACCGAGGGTAGCGAAGGGCCATAGGCCGGAACTGAACCAGGTGTCGAGCGTGTCCGTCTCCGCGCGCAAAGAGGCGTTGGCACACTTCGGACACTCGGTAGGCGTCTCGCGCGTCACGATGACTTCACTACAGGCGTCGCAATACCACGCGGGAATACGATGTCCCCACCAGAGTTGCCGCGAAATGCACCAGTCGTGAATCTTGTACATCCAGTCGAGATAGATCTTCTTGTAATTGTCGGGAGTGACGCGCACCTGCCCGTCTTCCACCACGCGAATGGCCGGCGCAGCGAGCGGCTCTGTTTTCATAAACCACTGCATGGAAAGCAAGGGTTCAACCACGGTCTTGCAGCGCTGGCACGTCCCCACGCTGAGGGGGTAGTCCTCGATTTTTTCCAGCAACCCTTGCTCGCGCAGGTCCTGCACCACGGCCTCGCGCGCCTCGAAGCGATCGAGTCCCTGGTAGGCTTGCCCCGCGTCGGCGGTCATGCGCGCGTGCTCGTCGATCACCACCACGCGCGGCAGGTTGTGCCGCTGAGAGATGGCATAATCATTGGGATCATGAGCGGGCGTTACCTTCACCGCGCCCGTGCCGAACTTGGGGTCCACGAACTCATCGGCAATGACGGGAATAATTCGCCCCAGCAAAGGCAAACGGATTTGCCGCCCCCGGTCGGACTCGTAACGCTGATCGGCGGGATTCACCGCTACCGCCGTATCGCCCAACATCGTTTCCGGCCGCGTGGTGGCCACGGTCAAGCTGCCCTCGCCATCCTCGAAGGGATAGCGGATGTACCACAAATGGCCGGCGCGGTCTTCGTGCACGACTTCCAAATCCGATACCGCTGTGCCGCAGCGTGGGCACCAGTTGACGATGTATTGCCCGCGATAGATCAGACCTTCCTCGTAAAGCCGGACGAAAACTTCCTGCACCGAGCGCGTGTACACGGGATCCATGGTGAAGCGGTCGCGCGTCCAATCCACGGACGCGCCCAGGCGCTCCATCTGCCGGCGTATGGTGCCGCCATTTTCCTCTTTCCATTTCCAGCATTGCGCAAGAAAATTCTCCCGGCCCATTTCGATGCGCAACCGCTGGCCTTCGCGCTGCCAGGCGCTCTTGGCATGCGCACCCTCAAGGTCGGGAAGTGCCGCGCGACCCAGTTCGCGCTCCACAATCATTTGCGTGGCAATGGCGGCGTGATCAGTGCCGGGCAGCCAGAGCACGTTTTCGCCGCGCATGCGATGCCAGCGCATCAGGATATCGATTTCCGTGTGCTCCAACATGTGACCCATATGGAGCATTCCCGTAATATTCGGCGGCGGAATCACCAGGCAAAAATGCGGTCGGGCGCTATCATCCGCGGGCCGATAGAGGTTTTGCCCGACCCAAAAACGTGCCCAGCGAGGTTCGATATTCTCCGGCGAATAAATCTTGGGGATCTCAGTTTCCAACGCGACATTCTCCTGAATAAGCCCAGCAAGAGATTGAAATCAAATTAATATACCGGCTGTGTAGGGGTGAGTCAAACCTTCGGCAGTAAAACCTTTGTCCGCAGGCAAATTCACTCTGGACAGAACGGCCATTACGCCTGGGGTGGGGGCGATTCAGAGCTGATTTCAGTGGCGATTTCTTCGGCAAGTCGCCTGGCCATTTCCTCAACAGCTTCCATCGGCAAGGGGGGGGGCGACATCCTCACCACTACTTTGTGAACGACGGAGTAAAGTAATTCCCAATCCAACGCCGGGGGAGGCGCAGAAATTTCGGCAGTGGGCACAGGCGAAGCCGCGGCCGGCGCACCCTCGGGGGGAGCAAATTCCTCTGTGACCGCTTCTGGAGCAGGCTCGGCCGAAGCAACTTCCCTAGAGACCTCCTCCGGGGCGGGTTCAGGCGGAGCAACTTCCGCGGAGACCTCCTCCGAGAGGGGCTCAGGCGGAGCAACTGCCAGGGCGGGAACTTCCTCCACGGGCGCTGAATCAGCAACTTCCGGGGGGGGGGCTTCTTCCATCTCCGAAGCAAACTGCACTTGTCCGGCAGTAGCGGCGTCCAAAGTGAAGGTGTCGAGGTTCGAGGCAGTGGCCACGGGGGCAGCGGCGGGTGGTTGCTCAGGGGCTTGCTCCGCAGGGAATTGCTCCAAGGGAAACTGCTCCGTAGAGAACAGCGCCATATGAGGGGGCTCTTCAGGGGACTCTTCCACAGGTGGCTGCTCCCCAGGAGGCTGCTCCGCCGCAAACGGTTCGACTGGAAACTGCTCCACGGGAATTTCGGGAGAGGCAGCGGGAGCTTCGGCTTCGAGTTGCGGTTCCAGAGCGTTGGGGTCGGCGGGCTCAGGCGCCGGCGGAGCAGGGATGGTCTCATCTCTCCAGACCGGCTCTGCAATCTCCAGCGGAGCGCGGAAAATCATCGTGTGAAACTGGGCTACGCTGCTGGGTGGCTCGGCGGGTGGCGCGGGCTGCTCCTCGATAAAGACCGGCTCCGGAGTTGCGGCTTCCATTGCCTCGAGAAACGATGGAGTTGGCGCCGGCGGGGGAGGCGGAGGTGGCTCAACGAGACTCGGAGTGGGGGGCTCCTCCTCGACCAACGGAGTTTCCGCAGCGGCGACAATCTGTGGTTCGGGGATAGGAACTGTGTCGGCGAATTCCGGAGC
>Ga0335085_10012925_pt1 | contig 12261 bp, 8 predicted proteins | sample Lox_Sample_45_FD_206712 | JGI IMG/M metagenome (GOLD analysis project Ga0335085, IMG submission 206712) | Soil microbial communities from Loxahatchee National Wildlife Refuge, Florida, United States - Lox_Sample_4.5 | ecosystem: Environmental > Terrestrial > Soil > Wetlands | place: USA: Florida...
GAGGCGGGCGCGCAGCGTGTTGAAGCGCAGCTGCTTGACCTCGTAGGGCCAGCCGAGCGCCTCCGCCAGGCCGACCGACTGGGTCGTATGGCCGGGCTTGTCGTAGGCCAGCACCCAGACCAGCGGCGGCCGGCGCAGCGGACGGCCGCCCTGATGCATACGCACGACCGGCCGGCCGAGCCGGGAGGTGCCGTGCAGCGACAGGTGCCAGCGCACGGCCGGGTACCGCTGGCTCGCCCACTCGAACTGGTCCAGCCACCATTCGCGGCTGCGGCGCGCGACCGGCAGCCGGCCGCCGTCCGCAAAGGCCGCGGGCGCCGGGTCCAGCGCGACGGCTGCGGCGACGAAGCCACGGGCATCGGCGAACAGCCGGTCGAGGATCCAGGGGATGTCCTCGTCCGGGAGGTACTCGAGGAAGCCGCGGCAGAGAACGCCGTCGGCGCGCGCGGCGCGCTCCTCGCGCCCCGGCGGCAAGGCGGCGCGCTGGCAGACGACGCTGCCCCCGGAGGTCAGGCTGACGATGCGCTGCCCGATCTCCGGCGCGCCGGCGGCCGAGACCAGCTGGTAGCCCTGGATGGCGCGGGCATCGAAGGCCTCGACGAGCTCGCGATAGGGGCCGCGATCGAGCATCTGCTGCTCGTCCAGCAGCGGCGGATTCGACGGCGCCGGCTCGCGCACGGCCGGCCCGCCGGCGGCGCGCAAGGCCGCCGCCAGATCGTTGTAGCGATCGCTGGGCTTGGCGGCGGTGAACGGGCGATAGCCGACGGCATCGGCGTTGCGCTCCAGCTCCAGCCAGACATGGCCGACCGGATTGGCCTGGTAGACGAACTGACGCGGGAACGGCCGCCAGGGCTGCAGGTGCAGCGCGGTGTAGTGCAGCACCTTCGACTTGCCGGCGGCGTACTCGCTGTCGCGCGAATTCCACTCGGGCTCGATCGCGCCCCACAGGCCGGAGACCGCCAGCGCCCGCTTGATCAGCGCGTTCTTGCGGCCGCGCTGCGCGGCCTCGAGGGTCCAGAGCGGCGCCATGCGGGCGCAGTCGATCAGCATGACCGAGGTGTCGACGGGGATCTTGGCCTGCGGGCCGTTCGAGATGCACATGAAGCCGTGGCCGCCGATGTCGCGGTCGAACAGCTCGGCCGGGTCCGACAGGTAGATCTGGTCGACGTCGTTGTAGATGGCGCGGCCCTGGTTGCCGGCGAAATGCGGGATGGCGAAGCGGTAGTTGGTGAAGCCCGTCAGCCACAGCCGGCGGTTGAACCCGACCAGGTCCTTCATCAGGTAGATCTCGTAGACGCGCGACTTGTCGCGCACCTGCTCGATCGACCAGACCATGATGCGCTCGGCGCGGTATTGCGAGGGCTCGCTGCCGATGAAGATGCGGACCGGCGGCTTGGCCTTGCCGATGCCGGGCTGGGTCGCCTCGAGCACGACCCGGACCGGCTGGGTGCGCAACTCGGCTTCGCGGGTGTTGTGTTGCGGTTGCAGGATGCCTCTGAGCACGCGGGCGACCTCGCCTCTCGCAGCGCCGCGAATCGCGGCCTTTGCCGTAACGTAAGGGGAACACGGAAATCTTACAACCATTGGGCGATCAATCCTCACAACTGTCACGGCGGCGCGTTGTCGCGGACGGTTGCGACTGCATCTGAGAATGGTTTCAGGGCGCTTTGACCGACACTTTGACCACCTTGGGCGGCCGGTGTAAGACACCGCCGCCATGGCGCCGACGTCGCCGTCACCGCAATCCCGGACCGAGCCCGCTATGCCGACTCCTGCCGGCGCCGCTGCCGCCGCCCCGTCAACGCGATCGCGCGCCGTCGTCGTGCTCGGCGTCGGGCGCAGCGGCACCAGCGCCATCACCCGCGGGCTGGTCGCGCTCGGCGTCGACCTCGGCGACAAGCTGCGCGGCGCCACGGCGCTCAAGAACCCGACCGGGTTCTACGAGGACACCGACCTGCTGCGCATCAACAAGCGGCTGAAGCGCATCCTCGCGGTGCGCGGCGAGAGCGTGCGCCTGCTGGCGCCGGACTGGTGGACACAACCGGCCGTCGAGGCGCTGAAGGCGGACGCGGTCGCCGTCGTGCGGCGGCGCTTCGGCGACAGCCCGCTCTGGGGCTACAAGTACGCGCGCACGCTGCGCTTCATGCCGTTCTGGACCGACGTGTTCGCAGCCGCCGACATCGACACCCGCTATCTCGTGGCGATCCGAAATCCCCTGAGCGTGGCCCGGTCGCGGGCGCGGCTCGACCCCTGGCGCGGCACGCAGGAGCAGAGCGACCTCGAGTGGCTGGTCAACGTCGTGCCCTATTTCCGCCAGGTGCGGGAGCGGCCGTTCGTGATCGCGGATTTCGACCTGTTCATGGCCGGCCCGGCGGCCCAGCTACAGCGCATCGCCCGCGGCCTCGACCTGCCGCTCACCGCCGAGGTGCAGGCGAGCGTGAAGGCCTTCGGCGACGAGTTCCTCGATCCGAGCCTGCGCCACAGCCGCCACGGCGTCGACGAGCTCGAGCGCGACCCGCGCGTCAATGACCTGACGCGCGCGGCCTACCGCTGTCTGCACCGCCTGGCGACCGACGACGTCGATCCGGCATCGCCGACGCTCTGGCAGGAATGGCAGCAGATCGAGGCGCAGGTGGCGGCGCTGGCGCCGGTGCTCCGCCACATCGACCATGTCGCCGACAATCTGCGTTTCGCCCGCTGGAACCCGCTCGGTCCCCTGCAGTCAATTCCGTGGCTGTGGTACGAGCTGAAGCGGCAGTGGCCGGCGCGCTGATCTCAGCCGGCGCCGGCGGCGACGCGTGAGCGCGGCCACAGGCGCGCCAGCCAGGCGCTGAAATCGCCGGGCAGGTCGTAGGCGGCGCGGGCCGCCGCGCCGTGCAGGTGGAACACGAGCTGGCCGCAGGGCTCGACATGGTGGATCGGCGCGCGGCCGAGGGCGTGGTCGAAGCCGCGCAGCATCTCCTCGACGCCGGCCGTATCGATCTCCGGCATCACCTGCAGATGATGCGCGCGCGTCCGCACGCGCTGGCGGTAGCCGGGCAGTGGCCGCCAGGCCGGCGCGCGCGGATGGGGCGAAGGCTGCAGGCTGAACGCATCAGTCAGCGCGTCCAGGATATGCTCACAGGCGAACGGGCCGCGGGTGCCGGCGAAGAAGCGGTCGAAGGCCGCCCGGAGCTCGGGCGTGTAGCCGGGCCAAGCGACGCCGGGGCCGATGATCTGGTCGAGCTGCGTCAACGTCTCCGCGACGGTCGTCGTCACGTAGTTGATGAGGTTCGCGAGATAGACGTCGTTCACCGCCAGCGTCGTCGGCTTCAGCGAGATCGCCGGCTTGTCGAGGGCGAAGGCCTCGACGCCGGTCGTGCAGTTGGTGTGGATGAGGACGTCGCTCGCCATGATCCAGGGCACCGCCGCGCCCTCGCGCACCATCTGGGCGCGCGGGACATCGCGCAGCAGGTCGGTCCAGGTCTCCGCGCGCTCGATCGGATGCGGGCGGACGATGATGCGATGGCCGGGAAAGCGCGCCGGCAGGGCGCGGACCAGCTCCTGCACCGCCGCCGTGTTCGCGCGCTCCATGGCGAAGATCTCGTCGAGGAACACGACGTCTTCCGGCTTGCTGAGGTCGACGCGGCCGGTGTCGGCGAACCACTTGCGGGTCTCCTCGCCGGTCCGCCGCGACGAATTGAGGATCGCGAAGTTCGTGTTGATGAGGATGAACGGACCGTACTGCCGGCGGATCGCCGCCACCTCCTGGGCGTGCGAGCCGCGCAGCTCCGGGCGCAGCAGGTCCCAGCGCGGATTGCCGACGACCCGGCAGCGGTCGGCGCTCTCGGGGTGGAACTGCCGCAGCGCATCGAGGTGGTCGTCGCCGACGGCGAAGAGCAGGTCGCTGGCCGCCACCGACTCCTTCGCCACCCAGCGCAGCTTCTGCTTGGTGGCGACCAGACCCGGCACCTCCTCGTCGAGCGCGACGATGCGGTGGCCGGCGGCGCGCGCCTTGGCCATGGCCTCGCCGTCGCGCGCGGTCAGCGTCTTGAACATCACGATGCCCGGGGGCATGAAGCGCAGGTTCTTGTTGATGACCCGCTTCCAGCCGACGATCACCTCGTAGCCGCGGTCGACGGCGAAATAGCTCAGCAGCAGCTTCGCGTGCAGCTCGCGCGAGGCCACTTCGATCGGCAGATAGAGGAACGGACCGCTCGGCGGTTCGGGGGAACGATGGGTCAAATTCATCGCGAGGGGAATGCCGGATTGGCGCCACCATCGCAAATGCGCGGGCGGGCTGCAAATGCAAAGGCGGGCGGCGGCGCCGTTGCCGCCATCTGCCGCCTCACTTACGATCCGGGCCGCCCGCGAGGCTCCGCCCGTGCAGAGATGGTTTGATGCCCCGAGTCCCGCCGCTCCTCCTCCTGCTCTGCGCGCTCGCCGCCTGCACGCCGGCGGCCACGACCCAGGTCGATCGCGACCTCTCCCGCAGCATCGAGTCCGGCCAGTTGGGCGGCGACCAGCTGGCGGCCGCCTACGTGGATCGCGGCACGCTGCGGCTGCTGAACGACGACATCGACGGCGGGGTCGCCGACTACGACGCCGCGATCGCCGCGGCTCCGAACTATGCCGCCGCCTATACCTGGCGCGGACAGGCGTTGGATGCCAAGGGCGAGGGCCGGCGGGCGATCGAAGATTTCGACCATGCCGTCGCCCTGGATCCGTGGGCGTGGCAGGCCTATGGCGCGCGCGGACTGCTGCTGGCCCGCACCGGCGAGTCCGAGCGCGCGCTCGCCGATCTCGGCCGCGCGATCGAACTGGGCAAGAGCCACGAGAAGGAGTTCCTGATCCAGCATACCAGCCTGACGCCGATGCAGCTGTTCAACCCCAAGGGCCCCTCGGAATCGGGGACCGTCCGGGCCGACTTCACCCTGCGGGCCGACCACTATCTCTCCTTCCTGCGCGCCATCCGCGGCGGCCTGCTGCTGGAACGCGGCCGCTATGACGAGGCGCTGATCGACCTCGACGAGGCCACGCGGCTCAATCCGCAATCGCCGCGCGCGCTCTGGAACTACGGGCTGGTGCAGCTGGCCATCGGGCGCTGCAAGGAAGGCGTGGAGGAACTGCGCGCGGCCGGCGCCCTCACCTTCGGCGCGCCGCCCGCCTACATGTCGGCGGAGCGCAACCGCGCGTTCGTCGCCAAGACCCCGTGCAACGACGTGGTGCGGTAGCGCGCCGGCTCACGCCGCCGAGGCCACCTTCTTCGTGCCGAGCGCGGCCAGCGCGCGCTTCAATTCGCGCTGGTCCTCCTTGCCGAGCGGCTGCAGCGGCGAGCGGCAGGCCCCGACCTTGCGGCCCAGCAGGTTGGTGGCGAGCTTCACCGACGGGTTGTAGTCGTGAGTCCAGAAGAAGATCTGGGCCGGCAGCAGGCGCTGCCAGAGCGCCGCGGCCTCGGCCAGCTTGCCGGCTGCCACCAGTTCGTAGAGGCGTACGGCCTCGCGCGGCATGGCGTTGACGCCGCCCCAGATGCAGCCGACGCAGCCCGCGACCAGGGCCTGGAAGGCGAGCGGATCGCCGCCGTTGAAGACCTTGGCCCCCATGGCGACCAGCTGCTGGATGCGGATGAGGTCGCCGGTGCTGTCCTTGATGTAGCGGATGGTGTCGACCTGCATGAGCCGGGCGAGGATATCCGGCGTGATGTCGCGGTGCGTGTTCTGCGGGATGTTGTAGACGACGATCGGCGCCTTCACGCTGCGCGCGACGCGCTCGTAGTGATAGAGCACGCCGTCGAGGGTCGGGCCTTCGAAATAGGGCGGCAGCAGCATGATGGCGTCGGCGCCGAGCCCTTCCGCGAACTTGGCGTTCTCGATCGCATCGCGCGTGCTGATGGCCGAGGCGTGGGCGATGAAGCGCGCACGGCCGGCGGCCTGCTTGCCCACGATCGTGTGGACACGGCGCCGCTCCTCCTCGGTCAAGTAGGCGAACTCGCCGGTGCCGCCGGCCGACAGGATGATGTGCACGCCGGCCTCGATCATCGAGTCGACATGGGCGCGCAGCGCGCCCTCGTCGATGCGGTCGCCCGACTTGTCGAACGGCGTGCAGACGGGAACGCAGATGCCCTTCAGCTCGGTCATGGGAATTTCTCCTCCCTCGTTGACCCGAGCATAGGCGCTCTGTGTACACAGTGTCTACGATCGGAAACGCCCCGTGGGGGCGACCGGCAGGTCGCCCGTCGGCGGAGCGATGGCTAGAAGGGCGACCTGCCGGTCGCCCCTACGATTCTCCTCTGTAGACGCAGCGGTGGCCGATGAATAAAAGGAATGTTGCACTGCACAAATCGGGTTCCCGCCATGCCCCACCGCTTCCGCCGCCTGCTGGTCGCCAATCGCTCGGAGATCGCGATCCGGGTGTTCCGGGCGGCGACGGAACTGGGGATCCAGACGGTCGCGGTTTATGCGGAAGAGGACAAGCTCTCGCTGCACAGATTCAAGGCAGACGAGGCCTACCAGGTAGGCAGGGGCCGCGGGCCGATCGATGCCTATCTCGCGATCGACGAGGTCATCCGGGTCGCCCGGGAGGCGAAAGTCGACGCCATCCATCCGGGCTACGGCTTCCTTTCGGAGAATCCCGAGTTCGCGGAGGCCTGCGACGCCGCCGGCATCGTCTTCATCGGGCCGCGGCCGAAGACCATGCGCACCCTCGGCAACAAGGTGGCGGCCCGCACCCTCGCCCGTTCCGTCGGCGTGCCCGTGATGCCCGCCAGCGACGCCCTGCCCGACGACGGCGCCGAGATCAAGCGCATCGCGGCACGCGTCGGCTACCCCGTGATGCTGAAGGCCAGCTGGGGCGGCGGCGGGCGCGGCATGCGGCCGATCGAGAGCGAGGACCAGCTGCTGGACGCCGTCTTCACCGCCAGGCGCGAGGCCAAGGCCGCCTTCGGCAAGGACGAGGTCTATCTGGAGAAGCTGGTGCGGCATGCGCGCCACGTCGAGGTGCAGATCCTCGGCGACACCCACGGCAATCTCGTCCATCTCTTCGAGCGCGATTGCACCATCCAGCGCCGCCATCAGAAGGTGATCGAGCGCGCGCCCGCCCCCTACCTCGATGCCGCCAAGCGCGCCGCCCTCTGCGAGGCCGCGCTCGAGTTCGGCCATGCCACGAACTAGGTGGGCGCCGGCACGGTCGAGTTCCTCATGGATGCCGACACCGGCGCCATCTACTTCATCGAGGTCAATCCGCGCATCCAGGTCGAGCACACCGTGACGGAGGCCGTGACCGGCCTCGACATCGTGAAGGCGCAGATCCGCATCGCCGAGGGCGGCCGCATCGGCCAGCTCGAGGAAACGGGCATTCCGGAGCAGGCCGCCATCCCGCTCAACGGCCACGCCCTCCAGTGCCGCATCACCACGGAGAATCCCGAGAACAGCTTCATCCCGGACTACGGCCGCATCACCGCCTATCGCGGCGCCTTCGGCTTCGGCATCCGCGTCGATGGCGGCACGGCATACTCCGGCGCCGTCGTCACCCGCTACTATGACCCCCTCTTGGAGAAGGTGACAGCCTGGGCGCCCTCGCCCCAGGAGGTCATCGCCCGCATGGTCCGGGCCTTGCGCGAATACCGCATCCGCGGCGTCGCCACCAACCTCGCCTTCCTCGAGGCCGTGCTGAACCATCCGAAGTTCCGGGCCGTCGAGTACACCACCCGCTTCATCGACGAGACGCCGGAGCTGTTCCGCTTCACCAAGCGCCGCGATCGCGCCACCAAGCTGCTCACCTACATCGCCGACGTCAGCGTCAACGGCCATCCCGAAGCCAAGGGCCGGCCGCGTCCGCCCGCCAACGCCCGCCGGCCGGAAGCGCCGCGCTTCGCCGCCGCGCCCGCCGACGGCGCCAAGCAGCTGTTCGACAAGCTGGGGGCGAAGGGCTTCGCCGACTGGATGCGCGGCCAGCGCCGCGTGCTCGTCACGGACACGACGATGCGCGACGCCCACCAGTCGCTGCTGGCGACGCGCATGCGCAGCTTCGATATCGTCGGCTCGGCCGAGGCCTGCGCCCGCGGCCTGCCGCAGCTGCTGTCGCTGGAGTGCTGGGGCGGCGCCACCTTCGACGTCGCCATGCGCTTCCTCACGGAAGATCCATGGGAGCGGCTTGCGGCCCTGCGCGAGCGCGTGCCCAACCTGCTGCTGCAGATGCTGCTGCGCGGCGCCAACGGCGTCGGCTACACCAACTATCCCGACAATGTCGTGCGCTACTTCGTGCAGCAGGCGGCGGGCGCCGGCATCGACCTCTTCCGCATCTTCGACTGCTTCAACTGGGTCGAGAACATGCGCGTCTCGATCGACGCCGTGGGCGCGGCCGGCAAGCTCGCGGAGGGCGCCATCTGCTACACCGGCGACATCCTCGATCCGAAGCGGGCAAAATACTCGCTCGCCTACTACGTCGACCTGGCGAAGCAGCTGGAGCGCGCCGGCTGCCATATCCTCGGCATCAAGGACATGGCCGGTTTGCTGAAGCCGGCCGCCGCCCGCGTCCTCATCAAGGCTTTGAAGGACGCGGTCGGGCTGCCGCTCCATCTGCACATGCACGATACCGCCGGCATCGCCGCCGCCAGCGTGCTCGCGGCCGTCGACAGCGGCGTCCACGCCGTCGATGCCGCCATGGACACCATGTCCGGCATGACCTCGCAGCCCTGCCTCGGCTCGCTGGTGGAGGCGCTGCGCCACACCGAGCGGGACACCGGGCTCGATCCCGAGGCCATCCAGCAGATCAGCTTCTACTGGGAGGCGGCGCGCACCCAGTACGCGGCCTTCGAGAGCGACCTCAAGTCCGGCGTCTCCGAGGTCTATTTGCACGAGATGCCCGGCGGTCAGTTCACCAACATCAAGGAGCAGGCGCGTGCCCTCGGCCTCGAGACGCGCTGGCACGAGGTCGCCAAGGCCTATCGCGCGGCCAACGACCTGTTCGGCGACATCGTGAAGGTGACGCCCTCCTCCAAGGTCGTCGGCGACATGGCGCTGATGATGGTGGCGCAGGGCTTGACGGCGCGCGACGTGCTGGCGCCGGACAAGGAGATCGCCTTCCCGGCCTCGGTGCGGGAGATGCTGCGCGGCGACCTCGGAACGCCCCCGGGCGGCTGGCCGGCGGCGCTGCAGAAGAAGGTGCTGAAGGGCGAGACGCCGATCACCGCGCGGCCGGGCTCGCTGCTGCCGGCCGCCGATCTCGAGGCCACGCGCGCCGCCGCGGAGAAGGCGCTCGGCCGCGGCATCGACGAGCGCGAGCTCGCCTCCTACCTCATGTATCCCAAGGTCTTCACCGAGTTCGCCAATGCGGCCCGCAAGTACGGCCCGGTCGAGGCCCTGCCGACGCCGGTCTATTTCTACGGCATGGCCGTGGGCGACGAGATCGCGATCGACATCGAGCGCGGCAAGACGCTCGTCCTGCGCCTGCAGGCCATCGGCGAGACCGATGACGAGGGCCAGGTCCGCGTCTTCTTCGAGCTCAACGGCCAGCCGCGCATCGTGAAGGTGCCGAACCGCGCCGCGGTCGCCAAGCTGCCGACGCGCCGCAAGGCGGAAGAGGACAACGACTCCCACGTGGCCGCGCCGATGCCCGGCTTGATCGCCACCGTGGCGGTGCAACCGGGCCAGAAGATCAAGGCCGGCGACGTGCTGCTCTCGATCGAGGCCATGAAGATGGAGACCGCCCTGCACGCCCCGCGCGACGGCACAGTACAGGAGGTGCTGGTCCGCGCCGGCAGTCCGATCGACGCCAAGGATCTGCTGGTCGTGCTGCAAGGGTAGGGAATCTGTGATCCCCGTCACATTCGGCGTTCCGCCATCGAAATAGAGTCGCATCGGCGGGACTCGCGCGGGCGGCGCGCAGTGGGGATCGGGGCGACGAATGTCGAACATCGCGGGCAAGGCCTATGGGATGAACGTCCTGACGCCCATGCGGCCGGCGCGCACCTGGATCAACAACCTGATCTTCATGGCCGCGCGCTGCCTGCCCGCCAAGCTGTCCGGCCTGCTCGGGCTGTCGATCATTCATTTCGCCCGCTGGGTGATCATCCGGCGCCATCAATGGCCCGACCTCGGCCAAGGCCGGCAGGTACTGAAGAACGACTACATGCTGTTCTGCAGCAATTTCAACGGCACCTGGGACCAGTACATCGATTCCTTCTCCGCCGGCATTCCCAACGGCCTCGACCTGTTCTGGTATTCCAGCACCAAGTACCCGCAGTCGATCCCCATCACCGCCTTCAAGGACTACATCGTCCATAACCAGATCGACACGGGCTACTACTACAACGCCACCCCGGGCGCGGCGCAGCGCGATATCAAATCGGCGCTGCGGGTCTATGGCGCGCTGAAGTCGCTGGCCGCGCAACATGGGGCGCTTGCGCCCGACGCCTTTGCCGCCGCCTATCGGAAGGCCCTGGCAAGCGTGCAGAACTCGCTGGGCTCGCCGGGCCTGCCGCCGGTCGAGAGCAACGACGCGGACAATGCCGACATCAATCGCGCACCCTACGTCGCGGCGCGCTGGCGGCAAGGCGCGCGTGCCTGATGCCCGACGCAACAGCGCCGGCGCGCTGGACATCGTTCTGAAACGCCAGGTCGGGGAGCCACGATCATGCCGAACTTCGACGGCGGCCACTACTTCCTGACAGCTTTGGCGCCCATCCGGATGGATGCCAGGCAGACCGACGGCGTGCTCGAGATGCCGATCAATGCGCTGCGCGCAGAGCTGTCCTGCCTGCCGACGGCCCAGCAATCGAGAATCAGCGCGGCCAGCGGTCTCAACAGTCCGTTCGCCCGCAATCGACGCACGCATTTCGCGCGCTTCGTCGTCATCGACGACGCCGTCTTCAACGGACGCGATCCCGACAACGCCCTGGCGGCCGCGGTCACGCAGGAGAGCCCGCTGGTCGCCCGTGGCGTCGATCGATTGAACGCTCCCTATCTGCTGTTCTCGGCCGATTTTGACGCCGCCTCCGGCGACGAGCATGCGCTGGATTCCTATCTCGACGAGCTCTTCGCCACCATGCGCGAAGAGCTCGAAGCCATATTCCGCCATTGCATCGGCTTCGAGACCGGCAAGGACGCCGCATTCTTTCGCGCCTACGTCAAGCGCTGCCAGGTCGAGACGACGATGCCGTTCAACGACTACTGGATCGCGAAACCGCCGCTGCGCTCGTTGGCGATCCTGCCCTTGCTGGCACCCCTCGCGCTGGCGATCCTCGTGGCGGCGGCGGCCGGCGTCGCCTGGCTGGTCGGGCTCCGCAGCTGGCCCTCGGGCTGGATCGCCGTCGGCGCCGCGGTCGCGGCGGCGGTGACCGCATTCCTGGCCTATCGCCTCGTCCTGCGACGGGGACGGCACCCCTTCCCGGCGGCGCCGGACTCCGATCTGAAATCGATTCTGAAGGCCTTGTTCCTGCAACAGCGTTTTCTCGATTTCGCGGTCGATGCGCAGGGCATGGATGCCGGCGCGCTTCATGACGCGTTCGGCCGCTTTCTCGCAACTTGCCAGCCGTTGACGCTGGATGAGCCGACCCAGCAGCCCGGCACGATCCGCTCATAGAAGAGGGACCCGATGACGCGAGAGCTGCCGCTGGCGGACATCCAAGGCAATATCATCAACGGCTATAGCCGTTCGGGCATGCCGAAGGCGCGTCACTTCTTCCTGCACATCAACGACGTGCGCGGCGGCCGCCGCTTCGTCGACGCCGTCATCCCGAAGGTGACGACATCGGTGCGCTGGGCGCCGGATGCACCGCCGGCCGGGCGGAACGACGCTGCCAGCGCCGTGGCCGTGGCCAAGCCGAAGGTCACGCTGAATATCGGCTTCACGTTCTTCGGACTGTACGCGCTGGGCGTGCCGACCATCACGCTGCGGGAGATGCCCGCCGAATTCATCGACGGCATGGCGAAGCGGGCGAGCCTGCTGGGCGACGTCGGAGCGAGCGCACCAGAGAAATGGGACCCGATCTGGCGGAACCCGGCGCAGGCCGTGCATGTCTGGATCGCGATGAACGCCCAGATGGACCCGCAGACCGGCAAGCCCGTCCCCGAGCTGGACCAGCAGACCGAATGGCTGCGCGGACTCTGCGGGCCCGACAGCGGCGTCGAGATGCTGCGTGGACACGCTCCGGACCAGACCGACTATCAGGAGGCGTCGGCACTGCTGAAGCGCGACTCCGCCGCATTCAAGGCGCTGCCGGCGGAGCATTTCGGCTTCACCGACGGCATCGGCAATCCGGTCTTCGCCGGCCAGCTCGAAACC
>Ga0335085_10012926_pt1 | contig 12261 bp, 11 predicted proteins | sample Lox_Sample_45_FD_206712 | JGI IMG/M metagenome (GOLD analysis project Ga0335085, IMG submission 206712) | Soil microbial communities from Loxahatchee National Wildlife Refuge, Florida, United States - Lox_Sample_4.5 | ecosystem: Environmental > Terrestrial > Soil > Wetlands | place: USA...
GCTCGCCGCGCTGGCCGTTTCGTATCCGGTGAACGTGGTGGCGTTCGGTGACGAGGCCCCCGGCGCCGCCGCGGCCATGCCCCTGCGGGAGATGGAGATAGCTGGAACGGGCAGCCCGGCCGGCCGCGCGGCTGAGCTGCAGCACATCCGCTCCTCGGTACTCGCGCAGCACTCCGTGTTCCTGCCCGCGCACATGAGCCTGGTGCGGCTGGCCGGTGGTGCGGCGCTGCGGATCGAGTTTGGCGCGCCGAGCCCGCTGGGGCTGCTGCTCGGCCGCCCGGTGACTCAGTGATCAGGCAAATGGCCAGCCGGGCCCGAGGGGCCCAGCCGGCGGGAGGGTGAGGAAATGAAGCTACGCGCCCTGGCGGCACTTGTCCCGTTGTCGCTCGGCTTGGTTCTGGTGGGAGCCGCACCACCCGCGGCCGCGCAGGCCACCGGGTGGATCCGCTGGGGCAACTGGTCGCCCAGCGCCCCCGATTTCGACATCTACCTGAACTCGTTCAGCGGCTCCAGCGGCATGACCGTGATCAGGCACGTCCGCTACGGTCACGTCTCGGTCTACCGGGCCATCCCCGCCGGCCAGTACACGGTCGCGATGCGGAATAGCGGCGCCCCGGCGACCACCCCGCCGACGCTGTCGGCCAGTGTTCAGGTGACGCCGGGAATGGCCTACACGATCGTGAGCATGGGGCCCGCATCCCACCTCGGCGTCCAGGTGCTGAAAGAGACCATGATGTCGAGCCCGGGCAAGGCGCTCGTGCGCGTGGTCCAGGAGTCGGTGGCGCAGCACCGGGTCACCGTGGCCGCCGGCCGCCAGGCGCTCGGCGGCCCGCTGCAGCTCGGCAGCTATACCGGCTTCCTGGCTCTCTCCCCCGGCTGGCAGGACTTCCACGCCGCCGGTTACAGCGCAGCGACAACCACGCACCTGTTCCTGCGCGCCAATACCATCCACACGCTCGTCGTGCTCGACAACGAAGGCGGCCTGCGGATCCACAGCCTGGAGGACGCGGTGGGCAGCCGGGCCATGCCGGCCGGGGGCGCCGCGACCGGCTTGGGGGGCACCGCTCCGAAGCCGGGTACCTCTCCGGCGCCGTGGCTGGCGATCATGGCTGGCGGTGGGCTGCTCGCGGCGATGGGCGCGATCAGGCTGCGGCGACGCCGCCACCGCGCGGCCCACGCCGTCATTGACAGATGACCGAAGCCACCGCGGGCGGGCCCGGGGTGCCGGCACCCGCGGGCGGCCCGGCGGCTCCAGCTCCCGCGGTCGGCCGGCCGGCTCCAGGCCCCGCGGGCGGCCCGCTGGCTCCGCCCCCCGCGGGCGGCCCGGCGGCTCTGGCCCTCCCGCTCACCTTGCCGCCGGAACCGGGCTGGCCGACGGAGCCCGGCTGGCCGGGGGACGGGCGGCCAGGAGGCCAAGGGCGCCACGCCAGGCCGGGCGGGCGCGCCCGCGGCCGGGTACGCCGCCGCCCCTTGGCGGTGACGCTGGTGTGCGCCGGCCTGCTCGCCGTGGGCGGCGGCGCCGGCGGCCTGCTGCTGGCGGGGGGGCGGCCGGGGATCAGCCCGCGGCCGCTGGCCCAGCCGTCCCGTCCGCCGGCGGGGGTGGTAGCCGCCCCGGCCCGGCCGGTCACCGCGGCCAGGGTGGCCCGGCCGGTGTATCTGTCCATCCCGGCGATCGGCGTCCATACCCGGCTGATCAGGCTGGGCCTGACCGCGCAGGGCACCCTCCAGGTGCCGGTGAGCACCTCGGTGGCGGGCTGGTACACCGCCGGCCCGCGGCCGGGCCAGCCCGGCCCGGCGGTCATCGCCGGCCATATCGACTCGCGCCTGGGGCCGGGGGTGTTCTTCCGGCTGCGCCTGCTGCGGCCCGGTGACCGCGTCTATATCCGGCGCGCCGATGACACGCTGGCGGTGTTCGGCGTGTACGCCGAGCAGTCCTATGCCAAGGACCGCTTCCCCACCCAGCGGGTGTACGGGCCCGCCCCCGGCCCGGAACTGCGCCTCATCACCTGCGGCGGGACCTTCGACGCGGCGACCGGCTCCTACCTGAGCAACATCGTCGTCTACGCGGCCCAGATCCGCGGCCCGCGCGGCTGACCGCGCCGCCGGACCGCCGGCCACAGCTCATCCCCTCCGCCGCGGCGTCGGCGCCCGTGCCAGGCAACCTGGGCGACCCCAGCGCCGGGCCCGCCTGGCGCGGGCACCAGCCCGCGCGGGAACCTGGGCGGCGGTGGATGCGTCCAAGGGCTGGCATCTTCGCGCGGGAGGGTAATGAACGCATCGCGCACCTCCGCCGGCCTGCTGGCGGTGCTGCTGCTGGCGGTGCTGCTGCTGGCCGGTTGCACGGCACCGGCCGGGCACGGGCCCGCGACGGGCGAGGTGGCCGGCCGGCTGGTCCGCGTCGGCGGCCCGCCCGGCCCGGACGGCCAGGTGGGCCAGCAGCCCATGCCGGGCACCGTGACCTTTGCCTCCGCCGCGCACCGGGTGACGGTCCGGGTGGGGAAGTCGGGAATCTTTTCGGTGCAGCTGCCACCGGGCCGCTACCGCGTCTCCGGGCCCTGCTCACGGCCCTCGCCGGTGACCGTCACCGCCCGCCGCACCGCCCATGTCAAGATCATCTGCGTTGTCCCCGTGGGCTCCCCCCCGTCGTCTTGACCCCGCGTCACCAGCGCCGCGGCGTCCCGGCCACGGTCGGTCACCGGCCGGTCTCGAACGCGTATCACTGCTGCCTGGGGTCTTGACGGTCCCATGACCGCCACGTTGGCTGAGTGAGCCATCCTTCACCGAGAGCAGGGAGCTGGCATGGGATCGTCTCGGTCGCCGAGATTCAAGGTGGTTGGTGGGCTGCTGGCGGGCGCCACCGCATTAGCCGTTATCGCGATGGCCGGGCCCGCCCTGGCCGCCCCACAGGGCCGACACCCGCTGCACGGGAGCGCCCCGCGGTGGCTGCACCAGGCCCGTGACCTGGGTGCCACCTCGTCCTCACAGCAGGTCAACTTCGGCGTGCTGCTGAGCATGCGCGACCAGGCCGGCGCCATCGCCAGCTTGCAGGCGATCTCCGATCCATCCAGCGCCAGCTACGGCCAGTGGCTGTCGAACGCGGCCTTCAACTCCCGCTACGCGCCCGCCAGTTCCGATGTCGCCGCGGTGCAGGACTGGCTCCGGTCGGCAGGCTTCCAGGTCAGCAAGACTCTGCCCAGCGGGATGTACGTGGAGGCCAGCGGCTCGGCCGCGCAGGTGGAGAGCACGTTCGCGACCAGCCTGCACAACTACTCCTACCTGGGCAAGAGGGTGCGGGCCAACGCCACCGCGCTCTCGCTGCCCGCCAGCACCCCGGCCGCGGTCAGCAGTGTGATCACGGGGGTGGTGGGGGTCGACCAGGGCTCCACCCTGAAGCAGCCCGCCGACACCGAGCCCGGGCCACCGCCTGGGTTCCGGGCCGCGCGGCCGTGCTCGGCGTACTACGCGCAGAAGTCCGCCGATGCCCAGCCGGCCGCCTACGGCAAGCACCAGCCGTACACGCCCTGCGGGTACACGCCCCAGCAGCTCCAGTCGGCCTACGGCGAGAGCGGGCTGCTGAGATCGGGCATCAACGGCCGCGGGGTCACCGTGGCGATCACCGACGCCTACGCCGCGCCGACGATCCTGACCGACGCCCAGAAGTACAACCAGGTGCACCACCAGCCGCTGTTCACCCCGGGCCAGTTCTCACAGATCGTCCCCGGGCCGAACGACTTTGACCAGACCGACCTGTGCGGTGCGCAGGGCTGGTACGGCGAGGAGACCCTCGACGTTGAGGCCGTGCACGCGATGGCCCCCGGCGCCAGGATCGTCTACGTCGGGGCCACGGACTGCCTCAGCGGCCTGGACAACGCGTGGGCCAGCGCGATCGACAACCACATCGCCGATGTGATCACCAACTCCTGGACGGACGGCATCGACGACATCAACCTGCTCGGCTCCGCCTACGTTGCGTTCTACCAGCAGTTCTCCCTGGAGGCGGCGCTGACCGGGATCACGGTGAACTTCTCCTCCGGCGATGACGGCGACCACACCGCCGGTGGCACGGACCTGCCTTCCAAGACCGTGGAGTTCCCCGCCGACCTTCCCTTGGTCACCGGGGTCGGCGGGACCAGCGTGCTGATCGGCAGCCACGGCCAGTGGCTGGGCGAGTACGGGTGGCAGACCGCCTCCTCCGACCTGGCCAACGGGGCCTGGACACCGGCCCCGCCTGGCACCTACCTGTATGGCGGTGGCGGCGGGACCAGCCAGCTGTTCACCCAGCCCTTCTACCAGGCCGGGCGGGTGCCGGCGAACATCTCCGAGTACTACGGCGGCGCCCCGATGCGGGCGGTGCCCGACATCGCAATGGACGCCGACCCCAACACCGGCATGATCGTCGGCGAGACCCAGGAGTTCCCCGACGGCACCTACTGGGATCAGTACCGCATCGGCGGGACCAGCCTGTCGTCCCCGCTGCTGGCCGGCGTGGTGGCGCTCGCCGACCAGGCCCACCACCGGTCGCTGGGGTTCATCAACCCCCTCTACTACCGGATGCTGGGCAGCCGGGCGCTGCACGACATCATGGCTCCCACCTCGCCGCTGGCCCAGGTCCGCGCCGACTACGTGAACTCGGTGGACAACACCGAGGGCAAGTCCTACCGGCTGCGGACCATCGACGTGCAGGGCTCGACCCTGCACGACACCCCGGGCTACGACGACGAGACGGGCGTGGGCACCCCCCACGGCCCGGCCTTCTTCGGGTTGGGCGACTAACCGGGAGCACCGGCCGGCGGCGTTCCAGCCGCCGGCCGGTCACGGCCTTGCGGGTGGACCGCATGGCCGGCATCTGCGCGGCCCGCCTCGCCCCACGCAGCGGCCGTAGGATCGTGCGATGGACGGTGTGCCGCTCGATGCCCTCATCACCCGGATGCTGGCGAGATCCCCGTTTGACTACCGGGTGGCGGCCGGCGAATCCGAGCGCGAGATCGCCTACCGGCTGCGCGGAAGCGCGGTGATCGACCGCGGCTGGTGCACCGCCAGCGACCTGCCCGGCGGGATGGAGCGTGACGGGTATGACGACCGGGCCATCCACGTCATCGGGTGGGACGGGAACGTCGCGATGAGCACTGGCCGGGTGGTGCTGCCTCCCGGATTGCCGACCGAGGAAGCCTGCGGGCTGGTCGTGGAGCCACGCGGCGGGGTCGTCGACGTGGGCCGGATGTGCGTGGCGCCCAGCCACCAGAGCCTGGAACACGCCGCTTTCATCGGCCTCATGTGCCGCCTGTACCTGGTGATGCGCGAGAACGGCTTCCGGTTCGCCTGCGGGATGATGTCGGTTCCGGCCCGCGCCATGATGGGCCTGTTCGGCCTCCAGCTGGAGCTCCTCGGCCCGGAACGGACGTACTGGAACGAGCCGCGGGTACCGGTGCGGTTCAGCCTGATGAGCGCGGCGCGACTGATGGCCGGGGCCGAGCGGCCGGGGCCGGGCAGTCAGCCGGCCGATCCCCCGGCGGCGAGGACCAGCGCGGTGTTGGCGCCGCCGAAGCCGAAGGAGTTGGACAGCACGTAACCCGGCCGCCCCTCCCGCGGCGCGCCCTGGACCACGTCGAGGCCGACGTCCGGGTCGACGGCCCGCAGGCCGGCCACCGGCGGGACCAGGCCGTGCCGCAGGGAGATGAGGCTGGCGATCGCCTCCACCGCCCCGGATCCGGCGATCATGTGGCCGGTCGCGCCCTTGACCGCCGTGACCGGGGGGCAGGACCCCGCGAACAGGGCCTGGAGCGCGGCCGCCTCGGCGCGGTCGTTCAGCACCGTGCTGGTCCCATGCGCGTTGATGTGCGCCACGTCGCCGGGCTGGACGCCGGCGTCGGCCAGGGCCAGCGCCATGCAGCGGACGGCCCCCTCGCCGTCCGGGCTGGGCGCCACCAGATGGTGGGCGTCGGCGGAGGAGGCGTGCCCGAGGACGAGCCCGAGCGGCCCGGGCCCGGACGGGCCGACGTCCTCGGGCCGCTGGAGCACGGCGAACCCGGCGCCCTCGCCCATGACGAACCCGTCGCGGTCGGTGTCGAAGGGCCGGGAGGCAAGCTCGGGACGGCTCACGTTGCGGCTCATCGCGTCCAGCCGCATGAAGCAGCACATCGCGCCGTAGTTGACCAGCGAGTCGACGCCGCCGGCCAGGACCACGTCGGCCGCCCCCCGGCGCAGCAGCTCCACGCCCTCGCCGATGGCCGCGGCGCCGGACGCGCAGGCGGCGGACACGGTCACCGACGGTCCCCCGAAGCCGAACCGGAGCGACAGGTGGGCGGCGACCGAGCTCGGCATGACCATCGGGATGGTCAGCGGGCTCACCCCCCGCACTCCCTGCCCGAGCAGTCTCGACACCTGCTCCTCGTAGGTCGCCGCGGCGCCCAGCCCGATGCCGCACACCACCGCCCGCCGGTCCGGGGGCGGCAGCTCGCCGCACTGGCCGAGGGCGTCGGCCGCGGCGCCGATGGCGAGGGCATGGGACCGGTCCAGCCGCCGCGCCTCGACCGGCGTGAGGTAGGCGGCCGGGTCGAAGCCGCTCACCCGGCACACCAGCGCCGCCGTCCCCGGCGGCAGCCGGTCGTCGGAGAAAACCTCGGCCGACGGGCGGCCCGCGCACAGGTTCGCCCACAGCTCGCCGGGACTGTTCCCGGCGGGCGTCTTCACCCCCGCCCCGGTGACGGCGACCGGGGCGGGGCCGGGAGACGTCACGGCCCCGGCACTACTCGATGGACCAGTTGCCGGCGATCTCCAGCTTGGCCGTGGGCGCGTCATCGAACTTGTTTCCCAGCCCGGTGGCGAAGAACCGCAGGCGGGTCCCTGTCCGGCCGAACGTCTGGCCGGCCAGCGGGCCCGACAGCGCACGTGCAAAGGTTTGCAGCATGTCGCCGGTGAGGGTGGGCAGGCCCGTGTTCGTCGCGATAACGGTCAGGATGTCCTGCAGCCTCATGTCGTAGCGGGCGACCGCCGTGCCGGTCTTGAAGGACGACGGGTCACTGAAGCTGGCCCCCGCGCTGCTGCGCTGGTAGACGGTCATCGTGCCCACGATGTCGAGGGCATGCACCACCCCGTCGGTGGTGCGGGCCTGGAGGTTCCCGGTCGCGTACGCGGTCAGCAGCGCGGTCGTCTCCTTGAGGTCCGTGCTGCTGAACAGGTCGCCCTGATCCGCGTGGCTGGCCCGGATCAGGTAGCCATAGCTGATGAAGCTCGGGCCGGACTGCTCGACGCGGCCACGGAACTCGACCGTCGTGGTGCCGGATGGCCCCAGCGACACCGCCTGGCCGCCGGTTCCGGCCGCCGCCGCGGCCGTCGGCGCGACCGCCAGCCCCGCGCCGGCAAAGACCGCAGACGCCGTCATCACCCGCCGCCGGGACAGCCTGCTCTCCGGCGTAGTCCCCAGGCCCGTACGGGCACGTTCTTCCTCGTCATGGCCACGATCAGGCATTCCCGCTATCCCTCCCCGCTCCGGCCGCCGCCCCCCGCAGCGAACCCTTTTACGTGAGTATGGCCTAGTCCTGAGGTTTTCTATATGGTTTAGACGCGAATGTCCGGCCGTCGGCGCAGGACCAGCCGGTAGTTCGTGACGATCCGCGTCCGGAACTGTATCTCCGACGCGGCCAGATAGCGGCGGAACTGCCGCACGACCTGCTCACCGACGACGGCCGTGGCCTCGTCCTCGTGCTCACGCAGCGCGGTGAGCCATGCCCGGCAGGTGCGCGCGAAGTCCCCCGGGTCCGAGCGGAGCACCTCGACCTCGAAGAAGGGCTCGAAGCCGAGCACGATCTCCCCCAGATGAGGGCACAGGGACTCCGGGTACAGGCTCAGCACGAAGTCGCCCAGCGGACCCCGCCCGAGGGGCGCGTCGGTGTCCGGTGCCCCGTCGTGGGCGATCGTCTCCAGCGCCAGCCGGCCTCCCGGGGCCAGCCACTCCCGGCACGAGCGGAAGAAACGGCGGTAGGTGGCAATCCGTTGCGGACCCGTGGTCCCGTCCCGGGCGAAGTGCTCGAACGCCCCGAACGAGAAGATCGCGTCGTACGGCCCGGCCGGCTCGTGGTCGTTCCAGTCCTCCAGCCGGATGTCCGCGCCGGGGACCGGGTCCTGCGTGACGTGGTCGAGCTGCGCCCGGCTCAGCGTGAGCCCGGTGGCCGCGGTGACCCCGTGCGCCGCGGCGAGCCGGCGGAGGTTCCAGCCCCAGCCGCAGCCGACGTCGAGGGCCCGCCGGGGGCCGGTGGCGGGCAGCACCCGGGCCGCGAAGAAGTCGATCTTCCGCCGCTGGGCGCGCTCGAGGTCGGCCCGGGTCTCGCCGACCGCCCACATGGCCGAGGAGTACATCATCGACGGGCCCAGCCACAGCCCGTAGAACGAGTTGGACACGTCGTAGTGGGCGCGGACCGCGGCGGGCGAGGCGCCGGCCGGGCCGCCGCCCCGGGCCGCCGGTGGCGGGATGTCGCTCGGGCGCACGGTGACGGCCCAGGTCTTCGGCTCGGGCCGCCTGGTGAGAATGACGCGGTACAGCGAGTGCTCGCGGAGCCGGAAGACGGCCTCACCGACCGCGAAGTACCGCGCGTAGGCGCGGGCCGCCGCCGGGCCGACCAGTTCCCGGGCGCGCGCCTCCTGTTCCCGGTAGGCGAGCGTCCAGGCGCGGAAGGTTCGCTGGTAGTGACGGGGGTGATCGTGGAACTCATCCAGCTCGAAGTGCGTCTCCCAGCCCAGGACGAGCTCGGACAGCGATGCGGGCATCGACTCGGGGAAGATGTCACCCAGGATGAGGTCGGCGAACGGCCCCCGGCCCGGCCGGCTCCCGGCGTGTCCCAGGTTGTCGAGGCAGATCAGCTGCAGGCCCATCCGCCCGCCCGGCCGCAGCCACGACGCGGCGCGCCCGAAGAACGCGCGGTAGACCTCGACCTTCTCGTCGGGGCTGAGCGTCTCGGAGGCGAAGTGCTCGGTCGCCTCGATGCAGGTGACCGCGTCGTACGGCTCGCCGGGCTCGTGGTCGGTCCAGTTCCGGAGCAGGTACGACACCCCGGGCACGTTCCGGCGGGCGGCGAAATCGGCCTGGCTGGGGCTCAGGGTGAGCCCGGTCCCAGCGGCGGCGCCGTGGACGCGGACGAACCGGTCGAGTAGCGCGCCCCAGCCGCAGCCGACGTCGAGCACGCGGCCGCCGCGCACCCCGAGCCGGTCCGCGAAGAAGTCGAGCTTGCGGTGCTGGGCCCGGGGGAGCGCGTCACGGCCGTCCCCGGCCTCCCACCAGCCGCAGGAGTACACCAGGTCCGGGCCCAGCCAGATCCGGAAGAAGTCGTCGGACAGGTCGTAGTGGTGCCTGATCGCACGCGGCGACGTGCCCATCGTGGCCAGCCGCCCGGAGCCGGTCATGGCCCGCTGGGTACCGGCGGGCTCCCGGCTCCGGCCTCCAGGTGGGCGGCGACCTCCCCGACGGTCCGCAGCTGGCCCAGGCCGCGCAGGACGTCCATCGGCAGCTCGACCCCGGCCCGGATCTCCACGTCGGTGATGATCTCGGCCGCGGCGAGCGAGTCGATGCCCAGGCCTTCCAGCGTCGAGGCCGGGCTGACCTGATCGGCGGGCACCCCGCACACCCGGGCGATCGATTCACACAGTGCCGCGTCGAGATTCATCGCGCATGTCCCCCCTCCGGACAGAGGAACAACGATAGACCGCCCACGCGTCCCCTGAGAACCGGGTACACCCGACCCGCGCCCCTGAGAACCGGGTACACCCACCCGGGCGGCCGTGTGACACGCTTATGCCCGGGGGGAGCCACGTGATGACGGCGTTCGAGACCCGGGCCCTGCTCAAGCAGCTCGAGGCCACCGTCGAGGACAACCTCGACCGGCACCTGGCCTCGGCCGAGGACTGGCTGCCGCACGACTACGTCCCGTGGAGCGAGGGGCGGAACTTCGCCGCGCTCGGCGGCGAGCCGTGGTCGGACGGGCAGTCACGGCTCTCGCCGGTCGCCCGCGCCGCCCTGGAGCTGAACCTCCTCACCGAGGACAACCTCCCCAGCTACCACGCCGAGCTGGTGAGCACGTTCGGCCGCCAGGGTGCCTGGGGGACCTGGGTGAACCGGTGGACGGCGGAGGAGGGCCGGCACGCGTCCTGCATCCGTGACTACCTCCTGGTCACCCGCGGGACCGACCCGGAGCGCCTCGAGCAGGCCCGGATGGCGACGCTGCAGGCGGGGTGGGACTCCGGGGACAAGCCGCTGCTCCACGCCTGCGTCTACGTTTCCTTCCAGGAGCTCGCCACCCGCGTCTCACACCGCAATACCGGCCGCCACTGCGGGGACCCGGTTGCGGAGACGCTGCTCGCCCGGATCGCGATGGACGAGAACCTGCACATGATCTTCTACCGGAACGTGGTCCAGGCCGCGCTGGAAATCGCGCCCAGCCAGACCCTGCGGGCGATCGCCGACGAGGTGGCCGGCTTCGTGATGCCGGGCAGCGTCGTGCCGGGTTTCGCGCGCCGGGCGGTGCAGATCGCCCAGGCGGGCATCTACGACCTGCGCATCCACCACGACGACGTGATCATGCCGCTGGTCCGCCACTGGCGGGTCTTCGAGGCCGAGGGCCTGGACGCCGACGGCGGGCGGGCGCGAGAAGACCTCGCGGCGGCCCTTGACGCGCTCGACGCCCGGGCGGCCCGCTTCGTGGAGCGCCGGGCCGAGGCGCAGGTCGCCCGGCGTCAGGAGACCGCTGAATGAGGCCGCTGAATAATGGCGTCCGCTCTGCTTTCTGGCGCGCCTCCGGCACGACGCGGAGCGGGTCATCCGCGCCCAGATGGCAAGCCCCACGCCGCCAGCCGGGATGCCGGGGACTCCCGGGCCGGGCGGCCATTACTCAGGGGGCTCCTGGCCGATTTGGCGGCCGTGTCGGCTGCCCGGCCCCAGCCCCGGAAACCCCGCGACGCTCAGCCGGGCGGGTGCAGGCTGGCGTCGCGCAGGAACGTCAGCACCGCGGCCACCCGCCGGTGCACCTGCTGCTCGCTGGCCAGGTCGAGCTTGGTGAAGATCGCGTTGACATGTTTCTCCACCGATGACTCCGACAGCGACAGCTCCCGGGCGATGCCGGCGTTGCCGCGGCCCTGGGCCATCTCCCGCAGCACGTCCAGCTCCCGCGGGGTGAGCCGGGCCAGCGGCGACTCGCGCAGCCGGACCCGCCGGGCGACCAGCGCGTCCACGACCTGCGGGTCGATGACCGACCCTCCCCTGGCCGCCTCCCGGAGGGCGGACAGCAGCTGGCGCAGGTCGCCGACGCGGTCCTTGAGCAGGTACGCCAGCCCCGCGGTGCCGTTGCGGAACAGCTCGAAGGCGTAGGACTCGTCGGCGTACTGGGAGAGGATCACGACGCCCACGCCCGGGTCGGCCGCCTTGATGGCGTGGGCCGCGTCGATGCCTTCCATCGCCGGCCCGGCGGCCTCGCCCGCGGCCGGGCCCGCCGGCGGCATCCGGATGTCGGTCAGCACGGCGTCGGGCCGGGCGCGCTTGACCGCGTCGAGCAGCTCCGGCGCCGAACCCACCGCGGCCAGCACCGTCACCTGGCCGGAGTCTTCCAGCAGCCGGCGGGTCCCCTCCCGGACCAGGTAGTTGTCGTCGGCGATGACGATGCGGAGCGGCTCAGCCATCGCCGGCCCCGGCCACGGTGAGCGGAACCTCGGCGCGCAGCGTGGTGCCGCGCCCCGGCCCGCTGTCGATGCGCAGCGCCCCGTGCACGATCTCCATCCGGTCGGCCAGGCTGGCCAGGCCGACGCCGCGCACGGTGGCCTGGTCGAACCCGCAGCCGTCGTCGCGGACCTCGACCGCCAGCTGCCCGTCCGGCTGGGCCAGCGCGACGAGCACCCGGCGCGCCTGGGCGTGCTTGACCGCGTTGGTCAGCGCCTCCGACACGACGTACCAGGCGGCGGTCTCGACCTGCGGTGGGTAGCGGACGCCGCGCAGCGCCGGGTCGGCCTCGATCACGACCTCCAGCGGCAGCCGGGCGGCCTGGGCCTCGATCGCCTCCAGCAGCCCCTGGTCGGCCAGCACCGGCGGGTGGATCGCGTGGGCGAAATCGCGCAGCTGGCCGAGCAGCCCACCCATGTCCCGCTGCAGCTCGGCCAGGGACTCGTCGGCCCGCGGATCGCCGCGGCGCAGCCGCTCACGCGCCAGCGCCAGCTTCGCGGTCAGCGCGACCAGGTCCTGCTGCACGCCGTCGTGCAGGTCACGCTGGATGCGCTGGCGCTCGG
>Ga0335085_10012927_pt1 | contig 12260 bp, 9 predicted proteins | sample Lox_Sample_45_FD_206712 | JGI IMG/M metagenome (GOLD analysis project Ga0335085, IMG submission 206712) | Soil microbial communities from Loxahatchee National Wildlife Refuge, Florida, United States - Lox_Sample_4.5 | ecosystem: Environmental > Terrestrial > Soil > Wetlands | place: USA: Florida...
TTCGCCGGGTGATGCATTGTGACGGCGTCGGCATCGACCTGCCGAGTCCGGAGGACGGCAAACTCCGGCTCTATGTCCTGGATATCGACGGCTTCGACGTTCCTCCCACTGAAGAAGGTTACGAGTCGCCCGCGGACGCTGACATTGCGCCCGCGCGCGCCTTCCGCACGGGAGAGGCGATTCTACAATCGGGTGACGAAATTGTGGACGAAGGCGTCCGCAAGGCTCAAATCCGCTCCGTGGCGCACGTGCCCATGACCGGGCGTGACGGTATCGTGGGCGTGTTGTCGCTGGGTACGCGGCGCGAAGGCACCTTCTCGCGCGACGATCTGCCATTCCTCACTCAGGTGGCCAACCAAGTGGCCATCGCGATCGAAAACGCGCGCGCCTATAGCGAGGTTTCGGATCAGCGGCAGAAGCTTACTTTGGAAAAGCTGTACCTCGAAGACGAACTGCGCAACGAGTTGAAGTTCGAGGAGATTGTGGGGCGGAGCGAAGCGCTGCGCGCTGTGCTGGAACAGATCGAGACGGTAGCGCCGACCGATTCCACGGTACTGATCTACGGCGAAACGGGTTCCGGCAAGGAGTTGATCGCGCGCGCGGTCCACAACCTCAGCTCTCGCAAGTCGAACGCCTTCGTCAAGCTGAACTGCGCGGCCATCCCGACCGGGTTGCTGGAAAGCGAACTGTTCGGCCACGAGAAAGGCGCGTTTACCGGCGCCATCACGCAGCGCATCGGCCGGTTTGAACTCGCCAATCGCGGCACCATGTTTCTGGATGAAATCGGCGAGATCCCGCTCGAGTTGCAGCCCAAGCTTCTGCGCGTGTTGCAGGAGCGCGAGTTCGAGCGGCTCGGCTCGACCCGCACCATCCGCACGGACGCCCGGCTGATCGCTGCCACCAACCGCGACCTGGAAGCGTTAGTCGCGGAGCAGAAGTTCCGCGCCGATTTGTTTTACCGCCTGAACGTATTTCCCGTTCGCGTGCCGGCATTGCGGGAACGTCCCGAGGATATTCCGCTGCTCGTCCGGCATTTCGTCCAGCAGTTCAGCCGGCAGATTCGCAAGACCATCGACGCGATTCCGGCCGAAACCATGAGCGCGCTCACGCGCTATCCATGGCCCGGGAATATCCGCGAGTTGCAAAACGTCATCGAGCGCGCCGTGATCCTGACCACCGGACCGGTGCTGATGGTGCGCAGTGACGATTTGCGTCCGGTGGCCCAGGCACCTGTAGCCGCGCCGGTTGCCGCGGCGGCGCCGGCCAGGGACGGCATCCCCGCCGGCACGAATGGCAATATCCGGGAGGCGCTGGAGGAAGCCGAACGGCAGCAGATCCTCGCCGCCCTCGAAAAGAGCAGCTGGATCGTGGCCGGTCCGGAAGGCGCGGCGGCACGCCTCGGGCTGAAGCGGTCCACGCTACAGTCGCGCATGCAGAAGCTCGGCATCCGCATTTCCCGAAGCGGCGCATGACGCGGAGTGCCTGACCACCTCGAATTCGTTCGCACGCTGCATTTCGTGGAACGGCACGGGTACGCCCTGCTGTTCTTCTGGGTGCTCGCCGAACAAAGCGCGCTTCCGGCGCCGTCGGCTCCCCTGTTACTCGCGGTCGGCGCCCTGATTCACAGCGGCCGCTTGCAGTTTGCGCCGGCGATTCTGGCCTGTGTCGCGGGCGCGCTGATTGCCGACACCATCTGGTTCGCCCTGGGCCGCTATCGTGGACGGCAGGTCTTGCGCCTGGTCTGCCGTGTGTCGCTGGAACCGGATTCCTGCGTCCGGCGCACGGAGAACGCGTTCGTAAAGTTCGGCTTGCGCTCGCTGCTGGTATCGAAGTTCATTCCGGGACTCAACGCCGTCGCCGCCCCATTAGCCGGTCACTCCAGCAGTTCGTATCTGCTCTTCGCGCTGTACGATATCGCCGGAGCGTGGATCTGGAGCGGCGCTTATCTGGTCACCGGTTACGTCTTCAGCCAGCAACTGGAAGAGGTGGTTGGGTTCGCGTCGCGCTTTTCGTCGCATCTCTTGCTTGTGATCGTGGCGCTGTTCGCCGCCTGGATCGTCTGGAAGTTCGTGCAGCGGCGGCGGTTCCTCAGGCAGTTGAAGGTGGCGCGCATTACCCCGTCGGAGCTACAGGAGCGGCTCACGGCCGGCGAGGATCTTTTCATCATCGACCTCCGCAGCGGCATAGCGGACGAAGCCATTGTCATCCCCGGCGCCTTGCGCATCTCCCCGGACGAACTGACTGCTCACGGCGAGGATATTCCGCGCGACCGAGAAATCATCCTGTTCTGCAGTTGACCGAACGAGGCCTCCAGCGCCCGTGCGGCGCTGCTGCTGAGATCGCAGGGCATCACGCGTGTCCGGCCCCTACTGGGCGGAGCGGAGGGCTGGGAGCGCTTCGCAGGCGCGCCGCTCCGCTGATGGCGCGGAACCCGTGCATGCTTCATTGCGGTCCGCTTCGCCGCAACTCGCGGCTCCGGAGTGCGCTCTCACCAGGGCGCCGGGCAGTACCGCCAGACCATAAGTCGCGCGCGGGATTAACAAAAACAGATTTGCCAGGCGCGCGTCGGCGGAACCGTGGAAGCGGCTCTCTTGCACCAGCCGGCGACGCATGTGGTCGTAGTCGGGATCGGACTCGGGCACAGCCGATAAGATGCCCGCGGCTTCGCGCAACGCGGTGCGGGAGCAATCGGCCGTGCTCAGGAGGAAATCGAAAAAGGCATCGCGATATAGGGTTCGCCCCGGCGCCAGGTCCATGGCATTCGCAAAATACCGGTGCGCCTTTGTGTCGATCCTGCAGCCGAACGGGAAGCTGACGTCCGCCTGCCGCTCATAGGATAAACCGGTCCAATAGCAGGCTTCTGCGTCGCCGTCGGACTCGCAGCGAACTTGGAAATAGGCTGCCGCCTTCTTGAAGTCGGTCGCAGCGTAATAGTCTCGCCCGGTGGCGAATTCGCGGCTGCGGCTGGCGGTTTGGGCGTGCAGCCCGGCGAACGCGATTAGGATCGACACAGTAAGTTTCATGGCAGACCTCAGTTGGCGGCTGGAGCGAACCTTAATACCGAAGCGAACCCGAGCGCCGGCCGCTGCTTTTTACCCGCGAGGCCGGCCGTCAATTCGCGCACACCAATTGCGACGGCCTTCTTCACCAGAGCGACATCTGCATCCAGCAATGTGGCCGTATCTGCCACCGGCACGCCTTCGTAGACCGATAAAAGCACCGCCGCTCGGGGAAACAAGTCGATGGCAAGCAGGGCCTCTTCGATATGCGGTTTGGACGTGTCCGGTGGAAGCGACCACGAGCGCGGCGGCAATGCCCACCTGGACATGCGCGCCTGTTGAGTCCGGCGAGCCGAGTCGGCGAGTTGCTGGCGGATGGCTGCCAGAGCCTTGGAGATGACGATTCTGCGCGACCAGGCACGCATCCAGCCGTCAAAGAACGAATCGCCGCCATCCTGCGACGCGGCATCGACCGCGATATCGATGCTGATTTCAGGCCGTTCGGTCAGGAGAAAGGCGAGCCGGTAAAGATCCGCGGCTCCTTTCTCGGGACTGTCGAGATGGGCTTGCGCTGTGTGACTCATGTCAGCTCCTCCAAGATTTGTTTCAGGAAGAGCACGCCGTGCGCCAATCCCGGGACTCTCAGAACGCAGGACTTCTGCATTTCAGAGATGTTGGATCGTCATCGGCATCTCGGCACTTGCCGAACTATCGGCAGAACAACCGCCGCGAGGCACCGGCGGTCTGCAATAGCCCGACTTCAACGGCAAATGCCGAAATCCTGGTAGGTACCGAATGCACGGCTGCTTCAATCGCACCGCCCAAGCGTAAGTGCCTCAAAACCAAGCAGCCGCATTTGGCCGCCGGCATGCGTTTCCCGAACCCGACGAGGGAATTATCATGTTGCGGGTTTCTTACTCCGATTCGGCCGACGGACAACGTTGGAGCCTCTGCGGCCGACTGGCGGGTCCGTGGGTCGAGGAATTGCGTTCGTGCTGGCGGCAGGCCCGTGAACGCGCGCCGCTGGCACATGCGCTGGTGGATCTGAAAGACGTGGTCTTCATCGATGAAGCCGGCGAAGAGTTGCTCGCCGAGATGGAGACCTCGGGCGCAGAGTTGGTGGCTGCGGGAGTGGAACACAAACAACTGGTGGCAGATTTGAAAAACCGAACGGGATGTTCTCTGCGGCGCACATTGCAGTACCTTTGCAGCCGCGGAGAGCGCAAAACGACGACTGGAGGGGACAAGTAATGAAGCGCAATCATCACATAGTGGGGGGCGCCGCAATCATACTGATCGCGGTTGGAGCATTCATTGGAGTGAACCACTTCAAGGGCACGGCGGCGGAAATCGGCAAGCCCGCGCCGCCCGAGGTCCTAGTAGCGGCCGTCGAGCAGAAGGATCTGCCTATCGAGCGCGAGTGGGTGGGCACGCTGGACGGAATGGTAAACGCCGCCATCAAGGCCCAGGTAACCGGATACTTATTGCGGCAGGGCTACATCGAAGGCTCCTTCGTCCGGCAGGGGCAGTTGCTTTTCGAAATCGACCCAAGACCGTTTCAGGCGGCCGTTGATCAGGCTACCGGACAACTCGCGCAGTCACACGCGCAGATGGCCCAGGCACAGGCAGGTCTGATCCAGGCGCAGGCGCAGCTCGCCAATGCCGAGGCCAATCAGCGGAAAGCGCAGTTGGATGAGGACCGCTACGTTCCGCTGGCTGCGCAAGAGGCCGTCACCAGGCAGGATCTGGACAATGCGCGGCAGAGCAATCAGGCGCAGAAGGCCCAGGTAGCCGCGGCGCAGGCCCAAGTGGAGACAGCCAAGGCGCAGATCGAAGCCGCGCGCGCCGGGGTGACCGCAGCCGAAGCGGCGCTGGAAACAGCCAAGGTCAACCTGGGTTTCACGCGCCTCACCTCGCCAATCGATGGAATTGCGGGAAAGGCTGCCACGCAGGTGGGCAACCTGGTCGGACCGGCGGGCAACGCCATCACCACCGTCTCGACCCTCGATCCGATCAAAGCTAACTTTACGGTCAGCGAGCAAGAGTATCTGAGCCTGGCGAAAGCTGACGATCTGAGCCATCTGCAGCTTCAACTCGTGCTGGCTGACGGGAGCGTGCATCCGCAGCCTGGGCGCTTTTCTTTCGCCGATCGCCAAGTGGATCCCAACACCGGCGCGATTCAGTTGACTGGCCTCTTTCCCAATCCGGGCAACCGGCTACGGCCCGGGCAATACGCCAAGGTGCGCGCCACGGTCGGGGTGCACAACGGAGCGTTGCTGGTTCCGCAGCGTGCCGTCGTCGATACACAAGGCACGTACGTGGTCCCCGTGGTGGATCCCAACCACACCGTTCGGTTCGCGATGGTGAAGGTGGGCGACCGGGTCGGCTCGGATTGGATTATCGATGAGGGCGTGAAGCCCGGCGAGTTGGTGGTCACGGACGGCCTGTTCCATATCCGCCCTGGCGCGATGGTCAGCCCGAAGGGAGGCCGCTAATGTCGAAGTTCTTTATCGACCGGCCCATCGTGGCGATCGTGATCTCGATCTTCTCGGTGCTCGTCGGCGGCATCATCATCGCACAACTGCCTGTCTCGCAATTTCCGCAGATCGCTCCGCCGGAAGTTCAGATCCGGGCAAACTACGTAGGCGCAGATTCACAAACCATCGAGCAATCGGTGGCCACTCCGATCGAACAGCAGATGAGCGGCGTGGACAATCTCAACTACATGTATTCGCTCAACGCCGGCGGCAGCGGGCAAATGACCATGATTGTGGACTTCGACGTCAAGAGCGAGCCGAATACCGACCTGATGCTGACGCAGATGCGCGAAACCCAGGCGGCGTCCCAACTGCCGCAAGACGTGACGAACTACGGCGTCACCGTCCAGAAGTCCGTGACCGCGCCGCTGATGGTGATGGGGCTTTATTCGCCAAAGGGAACTTACGATGCGAAGTTCCTCGCCAACTACTCCTATATCAACCTGAACGATCAGTTGACGCGCGTTCCGGGGATCGGTAATGTGCAGGTGTTCGGGGCCGGGCAATACGCAATGCGTTTGTGGATCAAGCCGGACCAGCTTTCCAAGCTCGGAATCACAGTGACGGATATCACCTCCGCGATTCAGGCGCAGAATACGGTAAATCCGGCGGGGCAGGTGGGCGGCGCGCCGGCGCCAAAAGGGCAGGAGTACACCTATTCGGTGCGCGCCGAAGGGCGGCTGACATCGCCTGAAGAATTCGGCCAGATCATCGTGCGCGAATCTCCCGACGGCGGAATCGTTCGATTGCGTGACGTGGCACGGATGGAGCTCGGCTCTCAGGACTATTCGCTCTCGGGCCGGATTAACGGGAAGCCCGGCGCGATCATCGCCGTCTACCAACTGCCAGGGAGTAATGCCGTTGACGCGGCGCGAGGGGTCCGCAAGCTGATGGAAGATGCCAGGAAGCGATTCCCCGAGGATGTGGACTACGTCGTTTCGCTTGACACGACCGAATCCGTCACCGAGGGGATGAAGGAGATCGTGCAGACGATCGTCATCGCCATCGCCCTGGTTGCCATCGTGGTTTATCTGTTTCTCCAAAGTTGGCGCGCCACGCTGATTCCGCTGCTGGCAGTGCCTGTGTCGTTGATCGGCACGTTCGTGTTGTTTCCCCTGCTCGGTTTCTCGATCAACACGCTTTCTCTATTCGGACTGGTGCTGGCAATCGGGCTCGTAGTGGACGATGCCATCGTCGTGGTCGAAGCGGTGGAGCGGCATATCGAGGAAGGTCTCGATCCGAAGAGCGCTTCTGTAAAAGCAATGCAAGAAATCTCCGGGCCGTTGGTGGGAATCGCCCTGGTGCTGGCGACCGTGTTCGTACCAACCATTTTCATCCCCGGAATCACCGGGCGGCTGTATCAGCAGTTCGCGGCCACCATTGCGATTTCGGTGATGCTGTCGGCGTTCAACGCCCTGACCCTCAGCCCCGCGCTTGCCGCGTTGCTGCTGAAGCCGCGGACGCATAGCCGGGGTCTGCTGCGCCCTTTCTTCGATGCGTTCAATCGCTATTTCGACCGGTCCACCGTGGGTTACCTGCGGTGGTCCCGGCTGCTGATTAATAAGAGCGCCGTCACATTTTTGATTCTGGCGGCGGCGGGGGCCGGGGCGGCATTGTTCAGCGCGCGTCTGCCCTCCAGCTTTTTGCCGGTCGAGGACCAAGGTTATATGTTTCTCCACTTGCAACTCCCCAACGCCGCGTCGCTCGAACGAACCGAAGCGGCGGCGCAAAAAGTGGAGCAGGTGCTGATGCACACGCCGGGCGTGAAGTACACCACGACCGCGGTAGGGTTCAGCCTCCTGAGCTTCGTCAACACGAGTTATACCGGCTTCTTCTTCGTGACCCTGGACGATTGGAAAGACCGGCAGAGCCGCAACACGCAATACCAGGAAATCGTGCAGCACGTAAACCAGGAACTGTCAAAGCTGCCGGACGGCTTTGCGATCAGCTTCCCTCCTCCCGCGATTCCGGGGGTGGGAACCTCCGGCGGATTCACCTTCGTGCTCGAGGACCGCGCCGGCCGCGACGTGCCGTTCCTGTCGGAGAACTTGCAGAAGTTCATGGCTGCCGCGTCGAAACGCCCGGAAATCGCGCCCGGTATGCTGAGCACCTTCCTGCCCGGGATCCCGCAGCAGTTTTTGAACGTCGATCGAGAGAAGGTGCTCAAGCAGGGCGTTCCGCTCAACGACGTCTACCGCACGGTTCAGGCGTATATGGGCGGGCTGTTCGTGAACTACTTCAATCGCTTCGGCCGGCAGTGGCAGGTGTATGTCGAGGCCGAAGGCAATTACCGCGCCAACCTCGATCACATCGATCAGTTCTACGTGCGCAACTCCAAGAACGAGATGGTGCCGCTCTCGTCGCTCGCGCACTTCGAAACGCGATACGGGCCTGAATTCACCATGCGCTACAACCTTTACCGGTCGGCACAGATCATCGGGTCGGCCGCGCCCGGGTACAGTTCGGCGCAAGCCATGAAAGCGCTCGAAGAAACCTTCGACCAAACCATGCCGCGCGAGATGGGCTATGACTACATGGGCATGTCTTATCAGGAAAAAAGATCGCAGCAAGGGGTTCCCTCGTGGGCCGTCTTCGCGGCTTCGCTGGTGTTCGTGTTCCTGATTCTGGCGGCCCTCTACGAAAGCTGGACCCTGCCATTCAGCGTGCTGCTGAGCACCCCGATGGCAGTCTTTGGCGCGTTCGCGGCTCTGTGGCTGCGCCGTTGGATTATGGGAATGTACCTGCCGGCCTACCGCGTCCAGATCGAAAGCGATGTGTATTCGCAGATCGGGCTGGTGATGCTGATCGGCCTGGCGGCGAAGAACTCGATCCTGATTGTGGCGTTTGCCAAGGCCGAATACGAGAAGGGCAAGCCGCTGGTGGATGCCGCGCTGGACGCAGCGAGGCTGCGACTGCGGCCGCTGCTGATGACCTCGTTCGCGTTCATCCTGGGCTGCCTGCCGCTGTGGACCGCATCTGGCGCCGGCGCGATCGCACGGCAGGTAATGGGCACGGCGGTGATCGGCGGAATGCTGGTGGAGACCTTCATCGGCCGGTTCCTGGTTCCGGGGATCTTCTACGCGGTTGAGAAATTCTCGGGCGCGGAGGCTCCGGCCCAGATTATGGCGCCTGCGCCGGCGGAGGGAGACTAATATGCGAAGTTCCTATCTTGCGATCGTCGCGGCCGCGGCTCTGCTGGCCGGATGCACCGTCGGACCGAACTACAAACGGCCGCAGGTTGCGGTTCCGGCGGCTTTCCGTGCGCCGGAGCCGCTGCCCGAACAGCAGGCCGCCTCACTCGCGGACCTCAAGTGGTTCGAGGTCTTCCATGACGAAAAACTACAGGGCCTGATCGAGCTGGCACTGCGGCAGAACTGGGATCTGCGCGATGCGGTGACCCGCGTCGAAGAAGCCCGCGCGAATCTTGGCATCACCCGCGCCGACCAGTTTCCGCAGGCAAACGCAACTGGAAACCTGCAGGTTACGCGGCTCTCGCGCAATGGACAGCTTCCGCTGCCGGCGAGCTTTGTCCCTAATCAGGACCGCAACTGGGGAGAATCCGGTCTCAGCCTGCTGTCGTTCGAACTGGACCTATTGGGAAGGCTCCGCCGCGCAACCGAAGCGGCCCGCGCCAACCTGCTGAGTGCGGATGAAAACCGCAAGGCCGTGATCAGCACTCTGGTGAGCAACGTCGCGTCCGATTACTTTCAACTCTTAGAGCTGGATTACCAACTGCAGGTCTCGCAGGAAACTTTGAAGACGCGCCAGGAATCGCTGCGGCTGGTCCAGGAACGGCAGGGCGGCGGAGTGGCTACCCTGCTGGATCTGCGCCAGGCGCAGGAACTGGTGGCCAGCGCGGCGCAGAACATTCCGGCCGTGCAGCAGCAGATCGAGCAGATGGAGAACCAGATCTCGCTGCTGCTCGGTCAGAACCCTGGACCAGTGACTCGCGGGCGGCCGTTCCTGGAGCAGGAAGTGCTGCCCGACGTCCCGCTGGGCCTGCCTTCGGCGCTGCTCGAACGGCGCCCCGATGTCCGCGCGGCCGAACAGGCGCTGGTCGCAGCCAACGCCAATATCGGAGTCGCCAAGGCGGCCTACTTCCCGCAGATCAGCCTTTCAGGGTTTTTGGGAGGCCAAAGCTCTCAGCTCGCCAACCTGTTTTCGGGCGCTAACCGAGCCTGGACCTTTACGCCGCAGATCTCCCAGCCGATTTTCGCCGCCGGCCGCATCAAGAACGGAGTGCGGCTCGCCCAAGCCGAGCGCGGCCAGGCGGAAGTGGCCTACGAAAAGTCGATTCAAACGGCTTTCCGCGAGGTTTCCGACGCACTCATCGCGCATCAGCGGACTCACGAGAGCCGGCTCGAACAGGAGAAACTGGTCAATGCGACTGCCGATCGTAAGCGCCTCGCCTATCTGCGCTATCAGGGAGGCGTCGATACGCAGCTCAATGCCCTGGATGCCGACCGCGATCTGTTCAACGCGGAACTGGCCCTGGCGCAGATCCGCTACAACGAATTGCTCAGTGTGGTGCAGCTCTATAAGGCACTCGGCGGCGGCTGGCAATAAAAGATGCCAAAAGACGAGCCGCTGAAGTACCAAATTCACGACGGGCCCGCCGCCATGCGATTCCAGTTGGCAGGTAGTCTGAGCGGGCGCGGCGCGGAGAGCTTGCACTGCGCCTGGCAAACAGCCCTCTCGATCCTTGGCGACCGCCCGCTCATCATGGACATTACGTCGGTTACGGATGCCGATGATCAGGGCCGGCGTCTGTTCCGTCTATGGCGCGAGCATCGTGTCCTGATTCACGCGGCGTCGCGCGAATCGAGAGCGCTGGTAGAAGATGTGCTCGGCGTGGCGGCCGCCGTCGCTTACGCGGATCTCTGACTCGCGCCTGAAATCCAAAATGGCGCTCCAGTGTCGGCGTTTCGACACCGGTGACGCCCGTGCGTCAGACGTGACCATAGGCAGAAGATCAATTGTTGACTCTTAGTTAGGAGCTAAGTCGTTATCGTGTGGCAGCCGGGTTCTCAGGAGCTCTGCAACATGAGACTCTGTTCGGTAGGCTTCTCCTACAGAGGCAAACACCTCGCGAGTCCCAGGATCTGAGTCGATTGGTCCGGTCGCGACCGCACCTATCGTTCTCGGTACTCCGAAAATACGTGGGCTTGATTCTTGCGTGCAATGTGACACTGATAGCATGCCTCGCGCGTTTTTGCGTCCAGCCTGTCCGCCCTGCTGTCGCCGTCAAACATCCCATACCCCCGGCCCCCTATCGAACTGTAACGCTGGCTGTCTCTCACCATTACGCCAACCAACCGGCGCTGCCCCTCTTTAGCTCCGTTGGTGCCAGTGGGGAGCCACTCCAGCATCTCTTCCGCTAGGATCGCGCCTTCCGGATACGATCCCGTGCGCAGACCCTCCATCGCTTTGTCATTGGCATAGAAATGAAAAATTCCCGCCATGCACGGCGTTTCGCAAGGCTTCTTGGCAAACGCATCGAAGGTCGAGCGCGGAACCATCGAGCTGTGCAGGAAGGCCCGCCGATACCCATCCGGATACGGCGTGCCCACGCCGCCCGCCGCCGCGAGCGTACTGAAAACCATGTCGTGGTCCTTCTGCTTGACGTGGCAGCCATAGCATTGCATGCGTTCCTGCTCCGCCAACCTCCCGTTCTTGCTGTTGAAGGTCTCGAATCCCCAACCTCCCGTTTCGCGGTACACCCGGTCGTCCTTCATCATCACGTCCAGCGCGCTTCGCTCTCCCCCCGTCAGGATGCCTTGGGACTCCCCTTCGCCGGCTACCGCGCGCAGGGTCTCGCGAACGATCACGGAACCATTCGGGAACCTCCCAGTACGATATCCATCGACCGCCGCCTGGTTGGCGTAGAACTCAAAGATCTTGCCGCCCTCGCTCGCGAACGACTTGTGCTCAGGCCCCACCACTACGGACTTCACGTGCTGCCACGAGCGGTAGCCGTCCGGGTACGGGACCTCCGCGACCTGCCCCACGGCGATGAACCGCCAATCCGGCTGCCAGCAGAATCACCAACACGCCCTTTCTGATCTGCTTCCGACTGCTCTTCATTTCCCCTCCCCGGCTGCCATGCGGCGGCCCCGTGATCCGATTGTGCGGTCCAGCGTCCACGGGGGCACCGCTTTTTTGACTAGCGGACCTTCCGGCGCGCTGGAGTGGCGCTTGCGTGAGATCAACGATCATCGCGGCTCTGACGATTGCGTTCCTCGAAGCGCCCGGACCGTTCGTCACCACGGTCGGCCGCTTGGTCAACCCTTCCTTCCGTTCCCTCCGCGTCTGGACAAGAATGGAAGAAACCGAATGCCGGGGCCGTCCTCTTCTACGATCCGCAGAGTGGCGCAGTATTGGCTGGCGTGGACCGCTGCCGGGCTCTTCTACATCACCCAAGACTTCATGACGCGGCTTTCCCGCAATGACTCGATCCCTTTGCGGAACATCGTCATAGGCTGGATGGCAGCCATGTACGTTTGCGCGGCCTTCACGCCTCCGATCTTGTGGCTCGGCCGGCGCTGGGTCGTGGATGAGGACCATCGCTGGCGGCCGATCACGCTACATTTCGGCGCTTCGGTGGCCTTCGCGCTGATCTCGACCGCGCTCGAAGTGCCCCTCCTGATCGCTCTTGAGATGCTGCCACCCGCCCCCGGTCCCCGCTCGTTGGCCGCGGATTTCTGGATTCTCCTGCGAATCGACC
>Ga0335085_10012929_pt1 | contig 12259 bp, 5 predicted proteins | sample Lox_Sample_45_FD_206712 | JGI IMG/M metagenome (GOLD analysis project Ga0335085, IMG submission 206712) | Soil microbial communities from Loxahatchee National Wildlife Refuge, Florida, United States - Lox_Sample_4.5 | ecosystem: Environmental > Terrestrial > Soil > Wetlands | place: USA: Florida...
TTAAGCCATGTCAGCATCACGGCTCCGAAAACTTTTGACGTTTACAACGCTTACGCCGTTCGATTCGTTGACTTCACAAATACGCTGCCCGGCGGCAACAAAACGTTCACGCTTTACAACGCCGATGTCACCGTCACCAACAGCGCCACAGGAGCCGGCTTGATCACATTCGACGGCCTGACCAGCACCAATTCATTGGCACTCTATCGCGCGCCGGCAAGCATGACCGCCGCCGACGCATTTGGCGCCAATCCCATTACCTTGGATGCCAGCACGCTCACCATCAGCAGCGCTCTCACTTTGCCCAATTCAACTGTGGTGAATTTCACTTTGAGCACCAACACCACCAAAGCGGTGGTGACCGGCAACCTGACCTTGAACAGCAAGCTGAACATTGCCGCCGGTGACGGCTTCAGCGCAGGCGCCTACACGTTATTTGCCTACGGCGGCAGCTTTGGCGGCAGTCCCACCTTGAACAGCACACCGGCAGACTACAACGGTTATACTTACAGCATCACCAACCCGCCCGGACAGGTGCAGTTGCTGGTTCAATCTCCCCCGCCGCTTTCACCACCAGTCTTTGGCAGCGTCACCACCACAACAACGGGCAGTGGTTTGGTGATGAGTGGCACTGGCGGCACAACGAATGGCACCTATTATGTGCTGGTCGCCACCAATATCGCGTTGCCGTTAAATCAATGGCAACCCGTTGCCACCAATTTATTTGATGGCAGCGGCCATTTCATTTTCACCAACGCCATCAACCCCAACAGTCCGCAGGCCTATTATCTTCTGGAAATTCCGTAGGCAACCGGATTGCCGACCCGGGTCGCTGTCACTTGCAGTATTCGTTTATGTGCGCCGATAATTCGGGTCAAATAAGCTTATTATAGGCTGATTACAAGCGACTTAAAAAATATTTCACGGTGGCATTCGGTTCTCAATTTTCAAGCATGTTTGCAACAATAGAGGGCTGACAGATTGCAAAAGTGGTTTAAACTTAAGGAGTCAAAAGAATAAACCACAAACGCAAAGTCGCATTATGAAACGCCTAAGCTTAACCGTACTCACTCTTGGCGCCATCTGTCTAACCTTCCAGAGTGCTCAAGCCACCTTGCTATTTTCGGAAGGTTTCGATTATAGCAATATTGGCGGCACTCTTGGTGCCACTGGCAATATAAACCCCGGCAGCGGAGCTCAATGGAGTGGGAATAGTGCCATAACCATAGCCAGCGGTAGTTTGGCTTATCCGGGTTTTGCGAATGTTTCTCCTGGGGCCAATTCCCTTTCAGTAGCCTGGGGCGTGAGTTCTGGTAGTTCAATAAACAGTCCCGCTTTTGCCACGGCTGTTTCCAGCGGGCAGATTTATTACTCTTTCCTTCTTGATATGACCGCGCTCCCCAGCAGTACTGGTTCCGGCGCCTATCTTACCGCAATAAATAAGGCCGGTACCAGCCCGGGCGGCAGCGGTGACGACGTTGACCTTTATGTAAATAATCTTGGTTCGGTATCAATACGATCCAAAGGTACTTATTCCACTGGCACCGTGTTGTCGTCAGACACAACCTACCTTGTGGTTTTAGGATTGGATTTCGACGGTAATACAGCCAGTATTTGGGTGAATCCGACCCCCGGTGGCAGCTTGCCTACGGCAACAGCGAGTGTGACTCCCGGCGGCACTTTGGATGGTGTCCAGGACGTGGGTTTTAAAGCTCAAACCAGCAGCACCTCGGGCGCCTTTTTGATTGATGATCTTCGAATCGGCACAGACTGGACGGATGTAACACCTGTGGGTGTTCCTGAACCTTCGACTATCGCTTTTGCAGCATTGGGGTTGGTTGGATTGGTTGCAAGGTTCCGCCGCCGCTAATAACGAATCGGATGTTGAAAACGAGCGCCTTCCCGGCGCTCGTTTTTTTGACATTATCCCTGCGAAGTGGGACTAGCGAACGTGCGCTTCCTTCAAAGAGTGCAGTTTCCTCACAGATTTCTGCAAAGGATTTGCCTTTGTGAACGTCCAACAGCCGCGCTAACATTTAACTTATGACCACTATCTCCAAAATCGCAAAATTTTTCTTTCGCCGGGTGCTTGTTTTGAACCTTTTATTGGCAGTTGTCTGTTTCCCCTTTTATGGAAAAGCTGCCGGGGTAACGCCCGAAAATGGAGCGCAGGCCGAAGCCGCCGTTGCAGCCGCCAGTCGGGCGTGGTCAAAACTGCCGGACATTTTGGCGCATATCGTGCCGCCCACCTTTCCCGACCGCACATTTGTCATTACCAGCTACGGCGCGAAAGGCGATGGTGTCACCGATTGCACCGAAGCGTTCCGCAAGGCGATTGACGCCTGCAACCGGGCTGGCGGCGGCAAAGTTATTGTGCCGTCGGGTGTTTATTTGACCGGCGCGATTTACTTGAAAAGCGACGCGGACCTTGACCTGGCCAAGGGCGCGACGATCCGTTTCAGCACTGACCCCAAGGGCTATTTGCCGGTGGTCTTTACGCGTTACGAGGGCACGGAAGTGATGAATTACTCGCCCTTCATCTACGCGCTGGGGCAGGAAAACATTGCCATCACCGGCGAGGGAACGCTCGATGGTCAGGGGTCGCATGCGATCTGGTATTCCTGGAAAAGTATCCCGGACCCCAAAGAACTGGTGGCCATGGGGGACCGCGGCATGCCGGTGTCGCAGCGGGTTTTCGGCGCAGCCCATCACCTGCGCCCGTATTTCGTTCAGCCGGTCCGCTGCAAAAATGTTTTAATCGAAGGCGTGCGTATCGTTGATTCGCCGATGTGGGTGATGACTCCGCTTTATTGCACCAACGTGACCATTGAGGGCGTTACGGTGGACACGCAAGGCCCCAACACGGATGGTTGCGATCCGGATTCCTGCACGGACGTGTTGATCAAGGATTGCCATTTCAGCGACGGCGACGATTGCATCGCCATCAAATCGGGACGGGACGTGGATGGCCGCCGCGTCAACATTCCCAGCCGGAACATCGTAATTCAAAATTGTGTTTTCAAGGATGGTCACGGCGGCGTCACCGTGGGCAGCGAAACGTCCGGGGGCGTGGAAAATGTTTTTGCCGAGGATTGCCATTTTGACAGTCCGAACCTGGACATCGCCCTGCGATTGAAAACCGGTATGACCCGCGGCGGGTACATCAGGCATGTCTATATTCGCAACTGCACGGTCAAATCCGCGCGGACGGGCATCGGCATGAACATGAGGTATCCGGGCACACTGAACGGCCATGCCACGCCGGTCATCCAAAACGTGGATATCCGCCATTGTACTTTCGCCCGGCTGTCCAAACAGCCGGTTTTGATTGAAGGCTTCTCAGATTCAGCGCGCATAACCGACGTTACCATTGCCGACTGCATTTTTCCAAATACTGGAGCCGGGAGCCTTGTGACCAATGCCAGCCGCATCCGCCTGGTTGCAAATCAAGGCGGCGGTCTAAACAAATGAAGGAACTGAGAACTTTTCCGGTGCACATTCTTCAATTGAATTTGCAAATGCAACCAGTTGCCGGGGCCAGGAGGCGGGGTTAGGATGTAAGCACTAGACAATCCTATAAAGTTTGGCGAACCAACTTTGATATATTATGCCTATCATTTCTAAGCGTACTGATGGAAAGGGCGGCCAGCCGGCCGGCCGGCCTCAGTTCCAACCGCGCAAGGGTTTTACCTTGATTGAGCTGCTGGTGGTCATCGCCATCATTGCCATTCTGGCGGCGATGTTGTTGCCCGCCTTGTCGGCCGCCAAGTCGCGGGCCTTGGTAGTCGCCTGCACCAGCAACTTGAGGCAAATGGGGATTGGCCTCAGCCTCTATGCCGGGGACAACAACGATTTTCTTCCTCCGAGCGGTTGGAAGCAAAGCGGAAATCCATGGGAAACGTATGAGGCATGCCGCTACGCAGCCCCCGGCCAGGATGCGAGCACCGGCGTGATGAGCGAAGGACCTTACGGCTACGGCGCGGTTTTCTTCGCGCACGGTATCCAGAATCCAAAAGTTTTCTACTGCCCGGCCCTAAGCCAGAAGCCGAATACGACCACCTATTGTTACGATATCTACGCCGTTGCTCCTCTGAAGTGGCCTTCGATTCCAACGACTTATAATGGCCAGCCCTACTCTTACTATGACCCTGACGGCAATGCGTATGTTCGCTGCGGGTACGACTATTATCCGCAGCCAAGACAGACAGAACAGATTATAAGTGGTGGCGTTTTCACTGTGCCGGTCTTGACGTACCAAAGCATAACCTTCCAGAGTCCTCATGCGGGTGATCCTCCCGTTACGAAAACAGTGGTGGCGCCGCTCAAATCCAGCAACATTGATCCGAAGAAGGCCATGTCCACTGACTTGCTCCAAACCATAAAGGATATCTCCCATCAACTCGACGGCAAACCGGAGGGGGTGAATGCATTGTTTGGGGATGGCCATGTAAAATTTCAAACAGTCAATGGTAATACTGGTAACGGTCAGGCGTTCTTCAATACCTACTGGACCAATCCCGATCCGGGGCACAACCCCGGCTATTTCCGAGTCATCATGAATGCGCTTAAACCCTGAAGCATCGCCCTTATCCGAACACGCAACTGAAACATTAAAACCCTCAATCGTTAAAGCATTATGGAAAAAATCCTCGACCTCCGAGTTCTGTTGGCCCTGCTGATGGCCGTTGCGCCGCAGTTTGCCAAGGCTGACACGTTCTTTAGTGACAACTTCTCGAACGGCAGCACCCTTAATTCGGCCACGCCGGTCAGTCCCACCACCAATTCCACCAGCTACGAGGCAGTTTCGGGCAAGGCTTGGAATCCCGATATCTCCGTCTCAAGCCAGGATATGAAGTTTGGCATTGTCCATAGCGGCGGCGGGACGGCCAACCTCGAGGCCCTCTTTGCGACCAATGCGGTGGAGCTGGGCAAGGTTGGAGACTACATTCAGTTGACCATTACCTTTACCAACACAGCCGGCCTCATGTCGCTGGGACGGTGCTACATGGGTTTTGGCTTATATAATAGCGGACAGGTTTTGCCCGTGGCGGGAGGTCTGAATGCCACCGCGACCTCTGCTTCCACTAGCAATTCCATCGGTGGGGCGCAACTCTGGCAGGGGTACATCGGACAGATTGCCTATTCGACATATAAGAATGAGATCACGACGAGGGCCTCTCAAACCGTCACACCCCTTGCCGACAACGACCAGGATCTGGTCAACAACGGCAGCAGCACTTACGCTTTTTCCTTCCCAGCAGCAACAGTCGTCGGCTCTTCAGCGACTTCAACCTTGACGCTTGCGGACGGCGGGACCTATACCGAGGTGCTTACAATTACGCTTCATGGCACCAATAGCATAGGTATTCCCAACAGTTTGGCCGTAACCAATAGCTTTTATTCCGGACCGAACACCAGCGGCACATTGCTGACGCAATTTGGCGCGGTGGCCACCAACGACACCTTCCTCGTTAGCAGCTTCGATGGTTTAGCCATGGGTTGGTATCAAAAAACCGATGGTGAATCAAACGTGGTGGACATTTCTTCCATCACGGTTTCCGGTCAAGTGACGCCGGTCACCAATCCGCCCGTTATTATCACCCAGCCGGTTTCGGTGACGGCGCCAACTAATACTCTGGTTCCTTTCACAGTAGTGGCGTCGGGCAATGACTTGTCCTATCAGTGGCATCGGTATGGCACCAATCTGGTTGACGGCGGCAACATATCAGGCGCGAACAGCTCCACGCTGGTCATCTCTCCGACGACGGCCGGGGATGTGGCTTCAGGCGCCAATGGCTATTATTGCACTATCGCGAACGACTTAGGCACCACCAATTCCACCATGGCGTCGCTGGCTTTGGGGACAGCCACCGCGCTGGTGTGGTCCGGCAACTCGCCGAACTGGGATTTGAAAACGACTGCGGATTGGCTTAACCCCAGCCTCAGCTTGGTAACCTTCAATTACGGCGACAATGTCACCTTCAACGACACCGGCGCTGGGAATACGGCTGTGACATTGTCAGGCCAGTATTTGAGCGCTGGCTCGGTAACGGTCAGCGGCGGCACGGGCTATGATTTTGTCGGCAGCGGCAGTTTTGCCGGGCCAGGCAGTTTAATCTACAACGGCAGCAGCTACTTGGAACTGGACCGCGCCAATACCTACAGCGGCGGCACCATTATCAGCAATGCCACTGCTTGGCTAATTCTCAGCAACTACGCTGGTCTGGGCAGCGGTCCCGTGACCTTGGCCAAGGCCGGCGGCAAGATGGAAATTCTTGGCAGTGGCAACGCAACCACTGGCATCCAGGGCGACCTCGTTGTTGCGGACGACTTCCTGATCAATTACGACGGCAGCGGCAGTTATGGTGCCGTCTTCTTGGGTAATCTGTCAGGCACTGCCAGCAAGACGCTTACCGTCAATTACAACGGCTCCGGAAGCACGGCATCACGGATACGTCTCTACGGCGACAACACAGTGTATAACGGTAATTTGGCCCTGCCTAACAGCCTGACGGTGTGGGCAAACTATGGCGCCAGCCAAGCCTTCAACGGCGTGATTTCCGGCAGCGGCACCTTGATGGAAAAAGGCACTGCTTCCTATCTTAATAACGCCAATACCTATACTGGTGGCACTATCCCCGCCGATGGCGCCATTGGTTTGGGTGTTAATTCATCCGGCAGCCCCACCGTGACCTCCGGCCCGATTGGCACCGGCCCGCTGTTGTTGGACGTTGATTCCACGACCAGCACGACCGGCAGCGGACAAGTGTTTGCCTCCGGCGGCGCCCGCACGGTCGCCAATCTCATCCAATATCGCACCGGGACCAACAATTTGACCTTGGTCATTGGCGGCACAAACAACCTGACTCTGTCGGGGGCGTTTACGCTGAATGGCAACGACAACGTTACTACCAACACCATCACCTCGCGGACGGTTCAAGTCACCAATACCGGCTTGACCACCATCTCCGGCGTGATCAGTGACAACAGTTTGGGCTATGGTTTCAACAAGACTGGTAATGGCATATTGGCGTTGAGCACCGCTGAAACCTACACCGGTCCGACGATCGTTGGCGGCGGCATGCTGCTGGTGAATGGATCGCTGGGCACCGCGAGCGTGACGGTCACCAACGGCCTCCTGGGTGGCACCGGGACCATCGCCTGTGCCGTCACCGCGACGGGCGGCGGCGTGGCGCCGGGCAATAATGGGATCGGCACGTTGACCATCAACAACACGCTGACGCTTCAGTCCGGCAGCTCGAACGTTTTTGAAGTCAACAAGACAGCCAGCACCCACGACCAGGTGACGGTGACGGCGGTCAACTATGGCGGAACGTTGTACGCCACGAATCTTTCGGGCGCGCTCACCACGAGCGACAGCTTCACAATCTTCAGTGCCGGTTCCCATACCGGGAACTTTTCCACCATCACCGGCTCGCCGGGCGCGGGCATGGCGTGGAGCTTCAATCCGACCAATGGCGTGCTCAGTGTGGTAAGTGGCGGCGTGGCCACCAATCCAACGAACATTATTTGGACGGTTGTTGCCAATGGCGGCGGTGGCAAGGACCTTCAGCTTTCCTGGCCGTTGGATCACCTGGGTTGGACGCTCCAGACCAACTCGGTCGGCCTGAGAGCAACCGACCAATGGTTTGCCTATCCGGGCTCAACGTCGGTGACCAATGAAAGCCTTACGATTGATCCGACCAAGACCAACGTGTTCTATCGGTTGACTTACACTCCATAGAGCATATTGGGTAAATGAGTTGTTGCGAAAAAGCGGGGCTGAAAATGCCCCGCTTTTTTGTCCCTTGAAAATGCCAGTCTATCGGAAAAATGTTTTAAGACTTATGCAAGATTCCACAACCGATCGAAGCGCGGACGGCCCACCCGCGAATTCCCGGCCTGGTTTCACGGAAATGAATCGTCCGCCCGCCTTAATCCGAAGGCTCCTTCCAGGTTCGCGTCTTCTAGGCGCGTCTTTGGTGCTGCTTTGCGTGAATGCCGCTTTTGCCGATGTTCCGCTCCCTAACATCAACACCAATAATGTGGTAAACGTCCTTGATTATGGTGTTGTGGGTGACGGGACAAACGATAACACCACCGCCATCCAAAATGCGATCAACGCGGCTTCGGCGGGCGGCACAACCAATGGAGCGAGCGGCGGCATAGTGGAATTTCCGGCCGGCGCTTATTTGAGTGGACCGCTCACGATGAAAAGCAGCGTCAACCTCCAACTGGATGCCGGCGCTACTTTGCGGATGCTGCCGTTCGGACAATATCCGGTCACTTGGTTTACCAACGGGGCAAACGTTTATTTTACCGCGAATAATTTTATTTCCGGTTCCAGCCTGCACGACATTGAAATCAGCGGTTCGGGTTCCATTGACGGACAGGGCCAGCCGTGGTGGCCGTGGGCCAATACCAACGACGCCGTCCGGCCGATTATGATCCGGTTGAGCAATTGCAACCGGGAGTTGATTCAAAACGTGACACTTTCCAACTCTCCGATGTTCCATATTTCCATCTCCGGCAGCAGCGCCGCCAACACCACGGTTCAAGGCGTCACGATCCGTGCGCCTTCCTCCAGTGCCAATCCGCCTTCCCACAACACCGACGCCTGCGACGTGGACGGCACCAACATCCTGGTACAGAATTGCAACATCAGTGTGGGTGATGATGACTTCACTTGCGGCGGTGGCACCTCCGGCGTACTTCTGACCAACAACACGTATGGCAATGGCCACGGCGTTTCCATCGGCAGTTACACCGATGGTGGCGTCTCAAACATCACCGTCGTCAATTGTACCTTCAACGGCACCGACAACGGCATTCGCATCAAATCGGACGATGGCCGCGGTGGTCTGGTGCGAAACATCAATTATTACAACCTCGGCATGACGAATGTTCATTTTCCGATTCAGATCTACGCCTATTACAACGAAATTGGCACGCCCAGCAGTATTACGCCGGCAATCGCCGCCACACAAACTGTCGCCGCCGTCACCAACACCACGCCAATTTACCGCAACATCACGTTCAGCAACATCACCGCCACGTCCGTCAGCGGCTATCCCATTGGCATCATCTGGGCCCGCACGGAAATGCCCGCCACCAACATTATATTCAATAAGGTTAAAATCACCGGCGACCGCAATTTCTGCCTCTACAACGTCAATGGCGCGCAGTTCATTGACTGCAACCTCACGCCTTCCCCGGGCACGACCACGTTTGCGATGTTCAACGCGCAAGCCATCATCACCAACAGCGCGCCAACGAACCAACTGTTTACCTTTGACGGCCTGACGACGAACGGCTACGGCAATTCGTTGGCGTTTTACAACGCGCAAGGTTCGCTGAAAAACACCAACGCCTTTGGCAACGGGCCTCTCACCCTCTCCGCCGGCACGTTCACGGTTAGCAATAACCTCACCTTATTCCCAACCACGGTGTTGAATTTCGCCCTGGGCGCCAATGCCTCAACGCTCGCTATTAAGGGAAATCTCACGCTCGGCGGGACGAACGACGTTGTTGCCGGTGACGGTTTTGCCAATGGCACTTATACGCTGATGACTTACCTGGGGAACCTGAGCGGCAGTCTGCCCACGCTGGGAACGGTTCCCGGAGGTTACACTTACAGCTTTGATACCAATACGATTGGCCAAGTGAAGCTGACAGTGGCACCCATCGCGTCTCAACCGCCGCCCGTGCCGACCAACTTGGTTGCCGCGGCGGATGACAACAGCGTTACGCTGACGTGGTCGCCGTCCGCGACGGCGACGAGTTACAACGTCAAACGCGCGCTCGCCAGCGGCGGCGAGGACACGACTAACGCCAGCATCACGACCACCAGTTACACCGACACTCAGGCCGCCAACGGCACGACGTATTATTATGTCGTCTCCGCCGTCAACGGGTTTGGCGAAAGCCCCGATTCCGCCGAGGTAAACGCCACACCGCAGTCGCCATCCTTCATCATCGTAACCACAAATGTCTTCAACGACACTTTTTCCGGGAGCACGCTGAATTCAGCGTCACCGACCGCGCCGACACCGGCCAGTACGAGCTACGAGACGATTTCGTCCAAGGCTTGGAACCCGACGCCGACGCGCAGCGCGGGGCATTTGAAATTCGGCATCGGATCAACCAGCAGCGGCACTATGGAAGTGCAGGCGCGGTTTGCGAACCCGGTCACGCTCGCCGCCATCGGCGATAGCGTTTTGCTGATTGTGTCGTTCACGAACACCGCCGGCCTTCTGACCGGCTCCGGCACAATGGGTTTTGGCTTGTATCAAAGCAGCCAGAATTTTCCCGTGCCCGGCGGTTTAAATGGATCGGCCACCACTAATTCTACGGCCGATGCCACAGGTAACGCGCAAACTTGGGTTGGTTACGTCGGCCAACTCGCATTCACCGGCGGGAATTGCCAGATTCTAACCCGCCCGACTCAGTCCGCCACGCCGCTTTACAACAACGATCAGGATTTGTTGACCAGCGGCAGCGGCAGCGCCAGCTACAATGCTCCGACCGGCACGACTATTGGTATAGCGTCCAGCGCGCCTTCCGTCGCGCTCCTGGCGGGCAATCCGTACACGGACGTTTTGACCGTCACCCTGGCCACCAACAACACGCTGGCCATCACCAACTATCTCTATTCGGGCGCGGACACGAACAGCCCGTTGTTGTCGCAGTTTGGCAGCGTCGCATCCGGCGCAACTTATCTGACCAATACCTTTGACGCTCTGGCCGTCGGCTGGCGCGAAACTGGCAGCCAGGCCACGGCGATTGACATCAACAACATCACAGTCAACTCGGCTTCCGTTGTGGCGGTGACAAATTCGGTATCATTGGCTCCCACGAATCTTGTCTTCCAGGTCGTCAGCAATCAATTGCAGTTATCGTGGCCGGTGGATCATCGGGGTTGGACGTTACAGACCAACTCGGCCGGGCTCACGGCCACCAACGCCTGGTTCCCTTATATAGGGTCGGCATCGGTGACCAACGTGAATATCCCAATTGTGACAACCAAGACAAATGTGTTCTTCCGGTTGACTTATTAACAATAAACGATAAAACATGCAGTGCTTGGGAGAGTGTTTTAAAAGGGTGTTATTCCGATAAAAATCGGTTGAAACGGCTGCTAATCCAAGTCAATTTTCTTGCCTATGCGAAACAAACAAAAGCGGGTCCTGCTCGCGCTCGGATGGTATGACTACCGGCTGCATCGCGGCATCGAAAGATTTGCCCAGGAACACAATTGGCATCTCTCGGCAAATCTGACCCGGGAGAAAGTGATTCCCTGGGGTTGGGAAGGTCATGGCATTCTGGCGTGGCTCGGCGCCGGAGACGACCTGGCGGAATTTGTCGTCAGCGCCAAAAAACCCACCGTGGATTTCAGTTTTCGCCGTCCCCAATTGCGGTTTCCCCGGGTATTGGAAGATCACGCCTATGCCGCGCAACTGGCCGCCGAGCATTTTCTGGCCAGAGGGTTCCACAATTTCCTGTACTACAGTGACACGGACAACTGGTCGTATGAAGAGCGCGGTCATGGTTTCATTGAAGCATTGAAACGGTCCGGGCATGATTGCACCTGGTTGCGCTGGCATCGGTCCCCGGCTTACCGGAATGACCGGGAGCAATGGCGGCACAAACGAAAATGGCTGCTCGCGCAGTTGAAATCCAAACCGCGACCGTTGGCAGTGTTCGCGGCAAATGACGAGCAAGCGATGGACGTGCTGGAATCCTGTGAGAGCGCGGGTTTGACGGTGCCGGAACAGGTGGCCATTATGGGGACGGAAAATTATCTTTTGGCTCCGGATACCATGCACACGCCCATTTCCAGCGTGGACACCAATTTGCAGATGCTGGGTTACACCGGTGCATCCTTGCTGCAGGATTTAATGAACGGCAAAAATCCCCCCAAAAAACCCATCCGCGTTCCCGCGACCGGCATTGTGACGCGCAAGAGCAGTGATTTGCTTGCTCTCAATCACAAAGGCGTGGCCAACAGCCTTCGGTTTATTTGGGAACATGCCGCGGAACCGATAACGGTGAAGGATTTGGTGGGCGTGGCCGCAATGTCGCGGCGGGGATTGCACAAAGCCTTTCTTGAAAACGTGGGACGCACTCCCGGCCAGGAACTTCAACGCGTGCGGATCGAACGCGCCAAACGGCTGCTGGCCGAGTCCGTCAACAAGCTGGAAGTGCTCGCCGGACAGTGCGGTTACCAAAGTGCCAACACTTTTTGCGTGGCGTTTAAACA
>Ga0335085_10012930_pt1 | contig 12259 bp, 10 predicted proteins | sample Lox_Sample_45_FD_206712 | JGI IMG/M metagenome (GOLD analysis project Ga0335085, IMG submission 206712) | Soil microbial communities from Loxahatchee National Wildlife Refuge, Florida, United States - Lox_Sample_4.5 | ecosystem: Environmental > Terrestrial > Soil > Wetlands | place: USA...
GGTGTCCGGGACCGGCACCGCAGCCACTATCGATACCACTGGCCTTGAACCCGGCAGCTACTCGGTGACTGGAACCGCGACCGATGAGAAAGAAAAGAAGAACAACGTCGCTTCCTGCAGTGCCGGCTTCACAGTGAAGGCGCGGCCGAACTATCCGCCGACCGCGAGTTGCTCCGCCAGCCCCACCACTATCGCTATTGGGGAGCCTTCCACCATCACCATTACAGCCAGCAGCCCGGAAAATCGTCCTCTGACCTACAAGTGGACCTCGACTGGCGGGCAGCTAACCGGCGGCGGTACTTCGGTCACCCTCACCGCCACCAGTGCGGATGCGGGCAACACGATCGCTGTGACCGGAAGCGCAACCGACGATCACAACCTGAGCGGCAGTTGTACCGCGCAAGTCAACGTGCCTCCCGTCCAGAAGTGCGTGAACATCGAGGACTGGGGAGAATGTACCTTCGAAAAGAACCCCAAGAAGCCATGGCGCGTCGACAACGACTGCAAGGACACGCTCGACAAATTGTCGCTGCGATTGCAGCAGATGCCTGATGGCAAGCTGGACATCGTCGGCTACACCGGCGAACAGGAATCCGTCAGCGAGCAAAGTCTTGCCGCGCAACGCGCGGTGAACGTCAAGTACTACCTGACCACGGACGGGCCGACCAAGATCGACGGCAGCCGTATCCAGCCTCGTCAGGATGGTGTCAAGGGCAAGGCGACTCACTTCTACTTCGTACCCGAGGGCACGCTGTGCGGCGGGCAACTGGAAGAGGGCACCGTGGTTGACGAAACCAAGATACAGCCGCAGCCGCGTAACGCGCCTGCTCCGAGGAAGAAGGCCAAGAAGGCTGTAGCAGTTCCCCCTACCAATTAAGTGGCACACCGGCTCGCCGGGTGTTTAGATTGTGGGCCGTTCCAAGAGATAGTGCGGGGCCGCTGACGAACGCGGCCCCCGATATTCATGGTCAAGCACAGTGGCCGCCCAGTGCGACAGGTTAGCTGGCTGCGGTACTCGCCCCACAGCTCGATCCGCCGATGGACGGCCCCGCGTCAACCGCGCCATAGGCCGTCTTGGCGCTTTCGGGACCCGTCCCGATGTTGCCGTAGGTTAGCTACTTTTCCAGAGGCAAGCCAGCCTTTTTCCAATCCATCAGATGCCCGGCGAGGAGTGTTGCATTGTGATAGCCCTTGGATTCGAGAAGCTTCTTTGCCAGCGTGCCGCGCTGACCATGCTCACAGTAGACAACCAGCTCAGCATTCTTGTCCTGTGGCAACTGTGTCTCCATTTTCAGCAGAATCTTGATCGAGGGAGCGTTGATCGCACCGGGTATGTGGCCACGCTTGTATTCCATTGGAGTACGCGCGTCAATAATGAATGGCGCATTGTTCGATTGGATCCTTCGAAGTAACTCACTCGCTTCCATGGCATCTCTCCAAGTCGTTGTTTAGTGTGCTGGTCAACCAACCAGCTGGTGGTTCGGGCCTAGTTGGCGCGCGCCTGCTTCTGCGCCGTGTCCAAGGCGAACAGGGCTGCCCCCAAGGCCCCGACGATCATCGGTTCCTGCGGCAGGGTGACCTTCAACCCGTCGACCCTCTCCTCGATCTTGCTTACCAGCCCGACATTCCTGCCAATTCCGCCAGTGATCACGAACTTGTCCGCGAGGCCAACCTTTTTGACCAATGCCAACACCCGCTTGGCGATCGCCTCGTGCAGCCCGGACAGGATGTCTTCCTTGCGCTCCCCTTCCTTCCGCATCGCGACCGCCGCGCCCCGCCCGAAAGCCGCGCAGGTCGTGCTGAAGGGTAGGGTTTTCGTGCTTTGCAAAGAAAGCGGACCGATCTCGGACAGGGGAACATGCAAGACGTCGGCGACGATCTCCATGAAGCGACCGGTGCCACCGGCGCACTTGTCGTTCATCGCGAAGTCGGCGACCTCGCCATTCGCGCCGACCCGGATGCCCTTGGTGTCCTGTCCGCCGACATCCAGGATCGAGGAGACCCCGGGCACAAACCATTGCGCTCCTCGGCAGTGGCAACTGATCTCGGTGATGCTTCGATGCGCAAAGGGCACAACGGCGCGTCCGTAGCCTGTCGACACGATGCATGCCATGTCCCCGATTGTCAGGTGGTCGACCTTCACGTCGGGCAATGGCATCCGGTACTCGCCCCACAAGCCGGTGCGGCGTTGGACGGCCGCGTCCACCACCGCCTGGGACGTCTTGAGAATGTTGGGCCCAGTCTCGATGGTGCCATAGGTCAGCAACTTCCCATCTTCCAGGACCACGCACTTCGAACTGCGCGAACCGATATCGATGCCCATGGTCAGCATGACGCACGTCCTTCCCGTTCCATTTGGCGGGCGAATACGGCTGCGCCCAAGGCCCGGACGTACTGCGGCTGCTTGGGCACCAGCGCCGGCTTGCCCAAGTGGGCCTCGATCGCTTTGACGATGCCCACATTCCTGGCCACCCCTCCGCAGATCAGCAGCTCAGACGGCACACCCATTCTCTGCACCATGCCCCACAGGCCGTCGGCGATGCACTGGTTCACGCCCGCGAGCACGTCGGGGACCGGCACCGGCGGGTTTTTGTGGATGAAGGAAAGGATCTCGCCCTCGGCGAAGACTACGCAACGGCTGGATAGGGTTTGCGGTGCGGTGGCCTGCAACGACATCGCGCCCATCTCCGCCACCGGGATTTCCAGCATGCGGCTCACGATGTCCAGCAGCGCCCCCGAGGACACCGCGCAGCGCTCGTTCTTCACCGAGTCCTCGACCTGGCCATCGCCCGACAGCCGGATCGCCATCGAACTGTCGGCGCCGACATACAACACCGTCCGCGCCTGGGGAAAGCGGAAGTAGGCTCCGGTGGCGATGCAACTGGCCGCAGAGCGTTGCTTCAGGGCCGCGATGTTCACCGCCTTGGTGACGGGCACGCTGAGGGGGCCGGTCGCCACCGCAGCCTTCAGGTCCTCTCGCTTGAGGCCCGTCTGCCGCAGGGCCTCCTGCACTGCCATCCGGGCCTCGGTCTCCGCCGATTCCCCGGTCTCCAGGGAGGCGCCACCAAGGATCTCGTCGCCTTCCAGGATCACGGCCTTGGTGTTCTGTGATCCCAGGTCGATGCCAACGACAGCCATATCTGTTCCCCGCTTTCTAGTGGGAAGCCGGGCTAACTCGCCCGGCTTTCCAGCATCTCCATGAACGCCTCGGCGCGGATCTTCACCTGCGCCCCCGCCGGGTGGCCATATTCCAGGTCGATCTCCAGGATGGGGATGCCACGCTGTTCCATCTGCTTCTTGAGATCGAACTTGTCCCAGCCGTCGTAGGTGCAGAAGCGGACGATCTCGGACAGGATGCCGTCGACCTTGTACTGCTCGGCCATGTCGCCGATGAACTCGAGCCGCCCGTCGGAGTTCCAGGTGTGCTTATCCACGGGACGGCCCATTACGTAGTAACGGGCCAGCGCCTCCATTGGCGGCAATTGGGTGTCGACCTGCCCCCAGGCACGGCGAATACCGATGTCCATCTCATCCACTACGACCACCGCATCCAGCGTCTCGAGCGCGGCCATCTGATTGGCGTTGTGAAGGTCGCTACCGATGATCATCAGGCGCTTGGCCTTCTTGATTTCGCGCCCTGACCTCTGTATCTCGTCGAGTAGTTGCTCCAAGAGCTCGTTGAAGCGCTCGCGCGGCAGCCTTGCGGCAGCCTTGCTCACTTCCAGTGCCTCGGCACCGGCGACCGGCGGCCGATCGCGTTTACGCAACTCGTACAGCTGGTGCATCAATTCGCGTCCACGGTTGTAGACCTGGATCGAGTTCGCGATATGCTCGTCGGGAATCCTGCATATCAGGTACTGCGAGAGCCTGCTCCTGAAATCCTCGAGATCGGCCAGGTACAGCTTGATCGCCACCTCGTCGCGCTTGCGGGGCGCGTAGAGGCTGTCCATGTAAGGCAACTTCTTGTAGTACGCCCACACCTCGAAGAGCCGCATGTCCTGGTCGCACATGCTGCAGGAGACCAGACCGTCCAGGAACTTGTACTTGCCGTCGAGTTGCATCTGCCAGCAGGTGCGGATTTTGGAGCAGCAGTTGGAGTGCATGTGGGCCTCGGCACCCTGCATCTCGACCGGCTCGTTGTTGCCGGTCACTTCGAATGGCAGCATCCCGGCGGCGTGGATGATCTCCTCCGGGATGTAGGGGTTGAACCAGCCGATTACTTTTCGACCCGTTGCCTTCCAGTCCTTGACGGAGACGCTCTCGGGAAAAGGAGACGTAAGTCGAATCATTTCGTCCAAGGCTTTGAGTGGTGTATTCATTGCAGATTCCTCCGCTCCTTATAGGCTTTACTTGTCTCGAGCATCTCGAAGAAGCTGTCCATTTGGCTCTCGATCTCCGCCCGGCTGACGAAGGTGTGGTCGAGCACGTCACAGTTCAGCGTGAGCGTCGGCACGCTAACCTCACACATCAGTTCGTCCTTGATGATCGGGCCATAGGCCGCACCTGTCTTGCAGCCAAAGTTGTTGTTGAAGATCGCCCCATCCACCTTGAACCTGCGGGCCTTGTCGCTGAGATTCGCGGCCACATCTACGCCGGACGAGTATTGGCAGTTGCCGGGCGCAAGCACGGTCCGGTAGGCGAGGTTGCCGAGCGGATCGTCCGGATCGAGCATCCATTTTGCATCCCCACGCCAGTGCGAAAGCATGTCGCACACGCTGACCGCTCCATACTTCTGCTGCATGAAGCCCATGAGCGTCGGGTCGAAGAACGGGGTGAAAGAAGTCCACATCACCCGGAAGCGCTCGTCCTTGACGGCACTGACGCCTTTGTCGATGCGCTCTTTGAGTTCGTCACGTAGTCCCGTGAGGAAGTCGATGCCCTTCTGTGTGCCGGGCAATAAGCGTATTGCGACGAGTGTGCCAGAGAAGCATTCTGGCGACAGTGGACACGGGACATGGGAGACGAGTTTGTCGATTTCCAGGTGGAGCTCGGTGAGACGGTAGGAACGGGCAACAACCTCCTTCAGACGGTCGTAGTCCAGCTTCTTTCCCGTCTGCTCCTCCAGGAACACGATTAATCGCTTGTACTCGTTCTTCCAGTGTTCCATCGCATGGTCCGTGTACGGGAAATAAGAGCGCTCCAGGCCGAAGCTGGGGATGCCGTAGCGCCGGCCCAGGGTGTGGAATGCCTTGACGTTGTCGCAGCAGGAGGTGGCGTAGAGAAAGAAGTCCGAGCGGGGCCACTTGCCGGCATGCATCAGGCCGTCCATGTTCCTGAAGAACGAGCAGACCTCCCCTGGCGTGCCGGTCGAGGCCGAGACGCTCATGGCTTCGGGGACGGACTCCAGCCTCACAATGTCCGAGACCACACCCCAGAATTCGTTGAAGACGCCCCTTACATCCATCGCCTCGAGGATCTCGAGGGGCTGCTGGGTGCCGTGGCTCGCCACCCACTTGCCTTCCTCCTTGGCCGTGGCGATCCGCTCCACGTACGTGGAAACCACGTCCAGGTAGCCGACGATCGACTTCATCAAGCCGGGCTGTTTCTTGACCCCTTCGGTGGCCTTCTTGAGGCCCGCCAAAATTTCGTCGATCGAAAGCATTTTGTCATTGCTCATCTTGATTTCTCCTTTTGCTTCGTCGCGATGCGGGAGCACTCCTTAACCACGACGTAGCGCGGTTGATCGGTCGAACTGCGGAGGTTCGAATGCGTCTAGGCCGAGTAGTCGTAGCCAAGCAACCGCATCAATCTTGGACAAACCTGATTGTCGAGATAACGCTAGCCCTGGGCTGAGGTCGGCACAACTAGGCAAATGCCTAATCCGCTCCAAGTTGCGTTGGCGGACAGGTTTGCGACGCCCGAACGCACCGATTTGAAGTCGAGGAGGAGCAGCACCCGGCATGCCTTTTCCCCGTCGCACGGTTCTGCATTGACCTTTATTACGTTGTTTGCTGGGCTGCTTTCCAGTGTTGCCCTTACTTCACCAACGGGATTTCCGAGGCCATTTGCAGATCGATCAATAAGTTAATGCGCCTATCCAGTTGGAAGAACAATGCTGTCTGCTTTCCTGTGAGAACCTTCCGGAATTTGGGAATCCATTGTTGACGCAACGTGGCTACCTGCTGGTCCAGGGCGGCGTTGCGCTTCAGAAGGTCGTCAGCTTGCGCATCCGTCATCGCGTCGTAGTTCTTCGCGTAATCCTTTACCAGAGCGTAGCGAGCGTCACCCAGCTTCGTAATCTCCTGGGTATAGGCGTCATACACCGGCCAGAACTTCTCCGCCTGGGTGTCGGTCAAATTCATGTTCGCTGCGATGATTTGCTTCCTTGCCGAGCGTAGATCGGATCGCATTAACTCTACGTCTTTATCGAGTTCCTGATCGCTGACTTTTGCGCCCGAGCCTTCAGTTGCGGGCTGTTGAGCCGCCGCTGCCTGGATGAAACAGAGCGATGTCCCCAGCAGAAATGCTATGACTAATTTCTTCATCGTTTTCCCCCGTCTGATTTGTATACAGAATGTGGCACTACCCCACCCCTGACGCTCGACGACGCCATGCTCGGGTGACGCTGGTTTTCGAGATAACGCTAGCCTTGAGCCGATGTCGGCACAACTAGGCAAATGCCTAATCGACCCCAAATTGCGTTGGTGAACAGGCTCGGCGGCGGACCAGGACCCGCCGATTTGAAGTCAAGGAGAAGCAGCGGCTCAGCTTCGTCAAAAGTATTGCAACGGCTTGACGGCGGGATGCATACTAGGCCGACAGTAGCAAGTGGTCCCGGTGGGGGTTGTCGCACCTGCGCACAATCACAGGCCCATGCGATGCGTCTATTCAAACCGTAGTTTCGCCCTGGCCTGCCTCTTCAACGGATTTACGCTAACTTGCCTTGTTTGGGCTGGGCTCGTGATGGTCTTTTTCGCGCCTGCTTCTCAGGGACAGGTCAGAAAAAATGTTCTTATGTTCGTTGACGTGGGGCAGTCTCATCCCGGTTCCCTGGCTGCAACAAATCAGGTCCTTGAGGCTCTGCACTCAGATCCCCGTTTTCATGTCGAGTTCTACGAGGAGAACCTGGACGCCATGTATCACCCGGATGATTGGGCAACGTACCAGGGCAACCTCGTTGCAAAAAAATATAGCGGCCGGAAAATCGATCTAATGCTGCTGGTGGGTCCATACTCGATACGGTTTATGACAGAGCCTTCAAGGGCGTTATTCCCAGATGTGCCGGCCGTATTCTGCTGCAGCGTACCACTCCCGATCGAACGGACTAGTACACATTCCCGATTTACAGGCTCGTGGTTGCAGTTGGGGCCCGCAGGCACGCTGGACGTCGCCATGCGTTTGCTACCGCAAACACGCCATGTCTTCGTGATCGGAGGACAAGCCGAATACGACCGGGCTCTGATGGCGCTGGCGAAGGCGGAGCTCAACTCCTACGACAACAAGCTTGATGTCAGATACCTGACCGATCTTACGATGCCCCAACTGCAGGAAAGGCTGAGGCATCTGCCAAGCCACTCGGTGGTTCTTTTTGTCTGCTTCTTCAAAGACGCCGAGGGGCGGCAGTTTCTCAACGCGGCCGAGGCCCTTCCCATGGTTGTTGCGGCTGCAAATGCTCCGGTCTTCGGTGTGGCTGACGTTTATCTCGGTCGCGGCATCGTCGGCGGTTTGGTGGTCAGCTTCGAAGAGCAGGGGAAGATCGCGGCCCGCGATGCGCTCGAGATTTTAGGGGGAAAGTCGCCGCAGGACATTCCCATCGTGCAGGCCCCCAATGTTTACATGTTCGACTGGCGCGAGTTGCAGCGCTGGAAGCTGGATGAAAACAGGCTCCCGCCCGGAAGCACTGTTCTGTTTCGCCAGCCGACTTTCTGGCAACGACACCGGCGGAGCCTACTCACGGGAATACTGATTGTGGTGGGTCTCATTTTGCTGACCACCTATCTACTGTTCGAGCGGAAGAGGCTCAATCGTGCGCGGATGGCTCAAGAGCGACTCAGCGGGATGCTGATCAACGCGCAGGAGCAGGAGCGTAGGCTACTCGCCGCCGACATTCATGACGACTTTAGCCAGAGGCTGGCAGTGCTGGCTCTGGGTTTGGGAACCGCCGCGCAGAACACTGGGGACTCACCCCAGGAAACGAATCGGCGTCTGCAAAAGCTTTCCGGCGAAGCCTCTAAAATCGGCGGAGACCTTCACACCTTGTCGCATCAGCTGTACTCCTCCTCTCTGGAAAGCCTGGGACTTGTTCCGGGTGTGAAAGCCTTCTGCAAAGAGTTCGACATGCAACAAGGCATTGAGGTTGACTTCAGCGCTGAGCATGTTCCTGGGTCGGTCAACAAGGAGGTGGCGCTGTGCGTCTTTCGGATCGTGCAGGAATGCCTGCGGAACACGAAGAAATACAGCGGAGTAACAAGCGCTCAGGTCACCTTGGATTTAGCCGACGACGGAATTCATTTGCGCGTTAGTGATCAGGGAGTGGGCTTCGACCCCAAGAACCTCAACTTGAGCGAAGGTGTGGGTATGCGAAGCATGGAGGAACGCGCACGCTTGCTGGGCGGGCGGTTCTCTGTTCGATCTTCACCCGGAATGGGAACGGCCATCGATGTCTGGCTGCCGCTTGAGCCAAAATCACCGGCATGGAATAGCTAGGGCCGGAAGAGACTGTTCATCGGCGTCCTCGCTATATCGTTTGCCGTAATGGATTTCTGAATCGATCGAGATGAGTCCCTCTTTGACGGCGAACAACACAAGATCTGCATTGGTTTTCAGGTTGAACTGGGTCATGATCTGGTGCTTATGGAATTCGACCGTTTTTCGAGCCAGGTTCAGGCGAGCGCCGATCTCTTTCAAGCAATAGCCCTCTGCGAACAACTGGACGATGTCGCACTGGCGGGCCGTCAGCGGTTTGGAGAACTGCTTCACACGGGCTCGCTGCTCCATCCAATCATCCGACCGCAGCTTCGGAGACACGTAGGGCTTCCCGTGCCAGACTTGGTCGATGGCAGTCAGCAACTCGGCAGCTGCCGAGTGCTTAAGGACGAAACCTGTCCCGCCCAGTTCTCGAGCCGCGGCCGCCAAGTTGGGGTCTTCCTTCATGGTCAGGAATATGATCCGAACGTGCGGCAGTCGCTCGCGGACGCGACGCGCGGCGTCCAGCCCATTGAGCAGCGGCATGCCGACATCGACAAGGAGCAAGTCTGGTTTAAGTCTGAGAGCCTCGGTAACAAGCGCTCGCCCATCCGTAACCGTCCCAACCACCACGTAGGTCTTCTCCAGAAAGCTCCTCAGCATCTCCAGAAAAACGGCGTGGTCATCTGCGATCAGAAGGCGTGGGGGCGACTTGTCGCAAGGCTGTGCCATACGCTACCAGAACCTAAGGGAATGGTGATTCATTCAATTGCAACACGCTCTCCATATCCCCTCTGTGACGTGCGTCACATAGGCGCGTGATTTCTGTAATTAGGCAGATGAATCGACGGCCAAGGTGACGGCGCAGAGTTAACGGCTAGGTAGGTGACAGGAACAGTTGAGCACACAAGTATCTGTCGCTTCTCTGCTTAGCGCCGAGAATCGACGGTCTGAGGTGTCGTGTAGCGTTTCACGCTTTTTCTCCAATTGCAGTTCTCCTGCCCCGGGGAGTTCACCCAAATCCCCTCGCTAGGCATTTGCCTAGTTGTTCCGTCGACACGCAGTACCTATTCTCAAAGCGAATTCGCGAAAGGACACAAGTGAATCATCCAAGTGTTCTGCTCGCTGACGATAATCGACTTCTGGTGGAGCGGGTGGAAGAGCTTTTGGCTTCCTCGTTTGATGTGGTCGGCACCGCACACGATGGGCAAGATCTAGTTGTAAAGGCGCTCCGGCTTACTCCAGACGTGGTGGTTGTCGACATCACCATGCCCATCCTGACCGGGATCGAAGCCGTGCGTCAGCTTAGGAATGCCGGCCTGGAGACCAAGTTCGTGTTTCTGACCATTCATAACGAGAGCGAAATGCTGGAAGCGTGTCTCGCAGAGGGGGCGGTTGGCTACGTTCTTAAGACTCGGATGAAAGATGATCTTATTCCCGCCGTCAATGCAGCTGTGGCCGGGAAACAGTTTGTCTCTTCTGGTATTTCGATTCTGGAGGACCGTCCGTGATCCAGCGACACATGGCGCTCGTCAGAGATCCGACCCGCTTCAGGTGGCCGAATAGCGACGGAGGGAAAAGAAATGAACACATGGCCCAAGCATCCTGACATCTACGAGATAAACACGTGGGTGTGGCTCACCGAACTGAGCAAGAAGGCGAGGAAGGCCGTTGACTTGGCTTCAGTGCCTGCTGCCGAATGGGACGCCATTGCTGCGCTTGGCTTCGATGGGGTCTGGCTGATGGGAGTATGGGAGCGAAGTCCTGCGGGTATCGCGATCGCCAATAAGAACAATGGCCTGCTTGAGGATTTTCGGCGAGCACTGCCCGACTTTCGTCTCGAAGACAATGTGGGATCGCCCTATTGCATACGCCGATACGAAGTTGACGGCCACCTTGGCGGTCCGGAAGGTCTCTGCGTCGCGCGCAAAGAGTTGGCGAAGCGCGGCCTGCATCTGCTGCTGGACTTCGTGCCCAATCACGTGGCGCCCGACCACCCATGGGTTTCTCAGCATCCCGAGTACTTCGTCCAGGGAACTGCGGACGACGCGGTGAACGATCCGGCGTCCTATCTCAAGCTGAACGGAACGGTCGTTGCCTGCGGCAAAGATCCTTTCTTTCCCGCGTGGCCCGACGTGTTGCAGCTCAATGCCTTTCAGCCGGGGCTGCGCCAAGCAGTGATCACGACGCTGTCGAGCATTGCCAGCCAATGCGACGGCGTGCGCTGCGACATGGCAATGCTTTTGTTGAACTCGATCTTCCAGCGCACCTGGGGGAATCGTGCGGGAGCGATGCCGCCCACCGAGTACTGGGTTGACACCATCGCCGCCATCAAGCGGGAACATCCGGACTTCCTGTTCATTGCCGAGGCCTATTGGGATCTGGAGTGGGAGCTGCAACAGAAAGGATTCGATTTCTGTTACGACAAACGGCTTTACGACCGTCTGGAGCATGAGAATGCCGAAAGCGTTCGCCTTCACCTGTGCGCCGATCTGCCGTACCAATCCAAGCTGCTGCGCTTCCTCGAGAATCACGACGAGCCGCGTGCTGCATCGGCCTTCACGGGCGCCAAAGAGCGGGCCGCGGCTATAACTACCTCCACTTTGCCGGGGGCCAGACTCTTTCACGAAGGCCAATTTGAAGGTCGCAAGGTGAGACTGCCAGTTTTTCTTGCAAGGCGCCCCGGGGAACCCGCCGACAAGGAGCTACAGGACTTCTACACCAAGCTCATAAGGGCGATTCATAGTCCGGCTTTTCACGAGGGAGAGTGGACCCTCTGCGAACGCACCGGCTGGCCTGATAACACGAGCTTTGAAAATATCGTGGCCTGGAACTGGAGCGGAGGTCGCGACCGCTATCTGATTGTGGTCAATCTGAGCGATGCTGCCGCTCAGGCACAAATCAGAGTCCCGTGGATTGACCTGAAAGGCAGGCAGGCGTGTCTGACCGATGTTCTTTCGGGAACGACCTACGAGCGCCACGGAGATGAAGTGATCTCGTCAGGTCTGTACGTGGATTTGCAGCCACGGGGTTATCACTTCTTACGCATGTGTGGGGAGTAGCTGAGGGAAGCAGGCTACTCATATCACCCTCTGGGAACTCAGCACTGATAAGCAAAGAGAAATATGAGAAGGAGAAAATCATGACCGCCGCAAAAGACAACTCACCCCTAATATCCTATCTGCAAGTTGCTGAACAGAAGCGATTGAATGCTGCGCGCGAGCAGGGCGTACCTTGGAAGAAATGGGGCCCTTATCTGAGTGAAAGGCAGTGGGGCACGGTCCGCGAGGACTACAGCTCCGACGGCAATGCCTGGAACTACTTCTCGCATGACCAGGCGCGGTCGCGCGCGTATCACTGGGGCGAAGACGGGATTGCCGGAATCTCCGACGATCAGCAGCAGCTTTGCTTTGCCTTGGCGCTGTGGAACGGTCGCGATCCGATTCTGAAAGAGCGGCTCTTCGGCCTAACCAACAGCGAAGGCAATCACGGCGAAGACGTCAAGGAATACTACTTCTATGTAGACAGCACGCCGACCCACTCGTACATGAAGTATCTGTACAAGTATCCTCAGCGCAAATATCCGTACAGGGACCTGGTGGAGACGAACGGTCGGCGCTCACTCGAGGAGATG
>Ga0335085_10012931_pt1 | contig 12258 bp, 10 predicted proteins | sample Lox_Sample_45_FD_206712 | JGI IMG/M metagenome (GOLD analysis project Ga0335085, IMG submission 206712) | Soil microbial communities from Loxahatchee National Wildlife Refuge, Florida, United States - Lox_Sample_4.5 | ecosystem: Environmental > Terrestrial > Soil > Wetlands | place: USA...
CTCGACCGCCAGGTTCATGAACACTTCGTTGATCAATTTGCGGCAGGGCAATCCGAACGAGACGTTGCTCAGCCCGCCGGTCAAATGAATATCCTCGCCATACTTCGTGCGTAAACTGCGAAACGCGTCCAGGCAATGGACCACGAAACTGCTGTCCACAGAGATGGGAAACACCAGCACATCCACGTAGAGACGGCCTGCCGGAATGCCTTTGGCCAGCGCCGCATCGATCATGCGGGTCGCGTTTTGCACGCGCTCTTCCGTGTTCTGCGGCATTCCGCTTTCGCCCGCAGCGGTGATGACCACGGGCAGGTTACGCTCTTTGGCGAGGTCGAGCGCGTGAATTCGCTCCAGTGATGCCGAGTTCAGCAGAGGCGGCCCGGCGGTTCCAGCGCAGGCCTCGATACCGGTAAGCAGAATTTCCTCATTCGAGGAGTCGATCGACAGGGGCACCGGCGAAAGCGGCTCCAGCGTGCGCACCAGCCAGTCCATCGTCTTTTTTTGCACGTCCAGCTTCAGGGAAACTTCATCCACATTGACGTCGAGAAAATCGGCGCCGGCGCGCAGCTGTTTTTCGACCAGGGCGCGAAGGTAGGTCATGCCTTCGCTGGCGTGCGGCTTCTCGCCGGACATGGCCGCGCGCACCGCGATCATGATGTGCTTCACCCGGCCTTCCTGGTAATCCTGCCGGCGCTTGATGTCCTCGGGAATAATCAGATGGCGCGTTTCACCGTCGGCAGTTGTATACCGGACAGCTTCCTCGCCGGTCGGAAGCGTGGTGACCAGCTTTCCCGGGCGCAGGACAACACGCGTCGTATGAATATTCTCCCCAATCACTACGAACTCTTTATTCAGGTTCTGTGGCTTCATGATGTTTTCGCCTTACTGACATGGTCTTTCTTTAGGAATGTATTGCCCCAGGCGCTGGTGCCGCGCAGCGAACTGTCTCGATAAACAACCGGCCCCTGCAGCATGGTCTCTTCTTCTCCGTAAGCTTTGAGCCGGTCGTAGGCCCGCGCCCAGATGCATTCTTTTTCGCCGACTTCACACTTGCCCTGTCGCGTCCCGCCGCACGGCCCGTTGCGCTGGTTCTTGGCGCACTGCGATTCCGGACAAAGATAGGCGATTTCGGGCAGCGAGCAGTCGCCGCAATCGCGGCAGTCGAAAGCGAGCATCTTGGCTGCATGCTCGGCGCTGTGCAAAGCGTGCGACAGCCCGGGCGACTTTTCCGCGATCTGATAGAGCTTCTGACCCGCAGCGAAGCCGTGACTTCCTTCCCGGAAGATATGCTCGTGTACCTGCCGGTTGAAGCGGTAGGCAAGCGGCGCTCCCGGCGGCCGCTTCTTTGACTTCAGATATTCACGATTGATTTCCGCAGAGCTGAGTCCGCTTTCCGCGTCGGGCTCAAAATAGAAGAACTCGCCGGGCTGGGAAAAGCAGATCTCGCGTGCAAACTGACGCCAATCGTCGGGAGCGAAGCTGTCGAAAGTCCGCAGAATACGGTCGTAATCGTCCGCCCGCAAATGCCCGCCCAGGTAAATCCCACGATATCCCAAGCCGCGAGCGATGGCGCATTGCTTGGCGGCAAACTCCAGAAAGAAAGCCCGGCCCCGGTCCGGCGACGCCGCCTGCTTTTCCACTAACGCCAGCAGCGCGTCGGTCACGGTAACGCCGGGAATTTTTCCGGCGTGGAAGAAGCGGGCGGGCGTGGGCCCGAGCACATACACATTCGCCAATACAGGAACGTGCATGCCGTGCAAATCCATATACTTCAGCAACTCGTCCTGCTTGCGGGAATCGTAGCCGATCTGGTTGATGACGAAGCGCGCGCCCGTCTCGATCTTCTTCGCCAGCTTGAAATATTGCGGCATGACTTCGCGTTCCTGCCGCTTGAAATTCGAGACCACCGCACCGGGAAAGAAGTTGGTGTCGGTTTTGGTCAGTAGGCGCAACAGCCCGACGGAATCGGTATCGAATACCGGGGAGGCCTGCCCTTCAAAACCGGTCATCGGGAAATCTCCCGAGAGCGCCAGCACGTTGTGGAAGCCTTCGCTGGCCAGAGTCCAGCAGCGGCTTTCCAGCGCGTTGCGGTTCCAGTCTTTGCAGGAAAGATGAATAATCACTTCCTGGCCCCGCGAGATCAGGTCCGTCCCCATGGTGTCGGCGCTGAGCATGGCATGGCCGCCGGGATTGTCGGTAATGCTCAAAGCGTGGAAGCGTGGATGCTCGGCTAATGCCCGGGCCAGCATCAGAACTTTGCGCCCGCTGGTCTCGGTGATCAGTCCGCGCGACGTCACCAGTTCGGCAACCGTCACGAAAGTGGAAGTCTCCTCCAGCAGTTGACGGAACGGCTGCTTGCTCCAGGGAATCGCCGACCGTGGCTGGGAGACTGGGGAGGACATGCTCAGTTTGTCCAACCTCCTGGCATCGGTTTGAACTGGCAGCCCTCGACAAAAAGTTCAAAGAAGTCCGGAACCGTTTCCAGCTCTACGTGCTCGATACGCGGCACCAGTTCCTCGATCTGGCGGCGCTTGCGGCGCGACAGCAACATCTGGCGGGCGCCCGCCAGTGAGGCATTGCCGGCTTTGACGATGCGGTCTTCCGGTACCGGCGCCAGAAAACCGATCTCTACGGCATTGCGAATGTTGATGTGATTGGCAAAAGCGCCCGCCAGATAGAGGCGCTGCACATCCTGCGGACCGATTCCCAGATGCCGCATGACAATCAGCTGGCCGCAATAGTTGGCCGCCTTAGCCTGCGCCAGGTTGCTGGCATCCTCCCGCGAAAACGTGATGCCCTGCTCCGGAACCAGGGTGAGAGAACGGGCGCGATCCGCGAACATGCCTTTGGGCGCCATCTCGCCGGTGCGCCGCAACTCGGCCAGCAAATCGATCAGGCCCGAGCCGCAGATGCCGCGCGGCGGCACGTCGCCAATGGTGCGGAAATCCCAATGACCGTTATTTCGAGAAAAGCTTTCAATCGCTCCGTCGCAGCCGGTCATGCCGTAGGTAATCAGGCCGCCCTCGAACGCTGGACCTGCAGGGCAAGACGCCGCCACCATGCGGCCGCGATGCGAGACTACGACTTCCGTGTTGGTGCCCACGTCCACCAGCATGCAGGTTTCATCCGACTCATACATGCCGGTCGCGAGCAGGTCGGCGGCCGTATCTGCGCCAACGTGGCTGGCGATGAGTGGTCCCCCATAAACCCGCGCCTGAGGATGAGCGAGAATCGCCAGCCGGTGGGCCAATTCGCAAACCGCAGTCCCGGAGCGCCGGTGCGCCAGGTATTCGTGCTCAATCTGCGATTTGTACGGCCGCTGTCCGATGGTCTGCACATCCAGGCCAAAAAAAAGATCGCGCATGGTGGCATTACCCACCACGACGATTTCGTAAATCTGCTGCCGCGAAATTCCCACCAGGCTACAGAACTCCCGAATCTCGCGATTCAAACTGGAAATGGCGGCCTTGTGCAATTCACCCCGCCCCGGCCCTCCATCGAACGAAATCCGGTTCATGATGTCGCTGCCGCCGAACCGCTGCGGATTCTCGAAGGCGCTCATGGCAAGGCGTTCGCCCGTTTCCAGGTCCATCAACTCCATGACGGCCGTGGTCGTTCCCCAGTCCACCGCCAGACCACAGATGCGCCCGCGATCTTCGTCAATCCTCACGCCGTCGTAAAAGACCGAGCCTTCCCGCCGCGTAACCAGCGGGTCAATCTCAATGTCAGCTTCGTTGATGGCCGAGCCGGTGAGAATTTTCGGCCGGCGGCCCAGGGGTGCGAATTCAATCTCCGCGCCAGCATCGGCCACCACCGCCTGACAGGCCAGCCGATAATTGTCGCGGAGAAACGCCTCGGCGTCGGTGCGGCCGCGCAGGCCGTCCATCCCGCGACGAACCTCTACGATGCATTCGTGGCAAGTGCCCTGGCGATTGCAGGAGGTGGGTACGCGGATGCCAAGCTGGTCGGCGCATTCAAACAGAGTGCGTCCTTCGAGGTTCTCGCAGGTTGCGCTGCCGCTCGTGAACAACGCCATGACTACCCGCCGGTTTCCCAGGCGCTACGGTAGTCCAGCTTATCGTCGCCCGCACAAATAAGCACTTTTCCTTCGCCGCGGCGCTGGTTGCGGCAGCCGAATTTTGCCGTGCAGTGGTCGTGCCGGTCTTTATAGGGGCAGCGGCTTTTTGCTAACTCCGCGGCGCGCAGGCCAATCCCGTTGAAAATCTCGCTCAACTCGTCGAGCCGTTTCTGATACTCGGCTTTGTCAATCTTATGCATAGGCTCTACGTGGGCACGCACATCAACTGTTTCGCCAGGGTTACGCAGGCCATGGCGTCCTTGCCATAACCATCCGCGCCCATATCGTCGGCGAACTCCTGCGTCACCGGTGCGCCTCCCACCATGATCTTGACGTTGTCGCGCAAATCGGCATCGATAAAAGCTTCAATCGTCTTGCCCATGTTCGGCATGGTGGTCGTCAGCAGCGCCGACATGCCAAGCAATGGCGCCCCATGTTCCTCCACCGCTTCGATAAAGCGGTCGGGCGAAGTATCCACGCCCAGGTCAATCACCTCGAAGCCCGCGCCGCGCAGCATCATGATGCAAAGATTTTTCCCGATGTCGTGCAGATCGCCCTTCACCGTCCCCATAATCACTTTGGCAATCGGCTCAATGCCCGACGCCGAGAGGATCGGCTCGATGTGCGCCATGCCCGCTTTCATGGCACGGGCGCAGGCCAGCACTTCGGGGACGAAGATGAAATTCTGCCGGAACTTCACCCCGACAATCGCCATACCGGCAATCAGCCCGAAATCCATGACCTCCAGCGCTTCCAGGCCGTCGTCCAGCGCCTGGCGGGTCAACTTGTCCACCAGTTCGTTGTCGCCGTCTATGAGTGCGGCCGAGATGGCCTGCAAATTAGGCTTGGATTTGGCAAAGAGATTGATGATGCGGGCCCGCTCGTCCGGCCGCTCGATGAACTCGTCAATTTCCTGCCGTATAAACTCGTTACCGATGTCGTTCAGTTCCGCCATGATGGTTGTACCTGTCTAATTGGCCGCAGCGTGCTGCTTGTGCCAGTCGCGCACGGCCTTGGGAATTTCCTTCAAATTTTCGATCGTAGTCTGCAGCGGAATCGCACACTCCGGTCCGACCAGCTGCACGCCCGCATCCAGGTTCCGGTACACCTCCTGGCGCACCGCTTCGGGCCCCTTGGAGAAGAGCGTTTCCGGATTGTTGATATTGCCGACCAGCGAAATGCGTTCCTTCATAATCCCCATGGATTCCGAGGGATTATTTTTCGAGTCGTAGTGAAACGCCGCCATGCCGGTCTGCGCAATGTATTCCATGCGGTCGACCGTGCGCCCGCAAATGTGCAGGATAAGCGGCCCCGGCATCCGCTCGGCAAATTCAATGTGCATGTCGCGCAGATAACGCGCGTAGTATTCGCCGCTCACCAGGTCGCCGGTGGCGTGGTCGGGCAGCGTCAGGGCATCCGCTCCCGCTTCAAATTGCGCCAGCCCAAACTGAATGGTCACCTCTTTGAGCTTGTCGAGAACCTGCTTGGTCTTGCCCGGATCGTCCAGCGACAGCAGCAGAAACGGCTCGACTCCGAAGGAGTGATAAGCCAGCGACCACGGGCCCATCGTCTTTCCGATAATCGCCACTTCGTTCCCGTACTCTTTTCGCAGAATACGGATCGCCTCGATCACGCACTGCGTGTCGGGATGATTGAGCCAGTTATCCGGAAAGCGAATGTCCTCCGGCTTGGTGTAAATCGGCTCCCGCATCCTCACCGTGGGCCAATTATCTTTTTGTTCCCACTGCATCTTGCAGCCGATCGCCGAGGATTCCTGGATGATGGAAAACACCGGCATGATGGTGTCGAAGCCCAGCTCGGTGTAGCCGGTGGCTGCGAGCCGCGCCATCAGTTCCGGCTTGCGATTCGCATCGGGGAAGGGCGCGTCCACCAGGTCCATCAACTCGACGGTGGCTACGGATGTCGGATTGCAGATCGGAGTGCGATCCACCGGCTCTCTGCGCAAAGCTGCCAGCACGCGCTGGCGACTGGTCATCGGTGCAACCATAGTTTCCTCACTTTTGGGCGCTGGGAGCGACCAGGGTACCGCGCCCGGCGGCCATCTCCTGCTCGCGCAATACCGCTCTTACGTTCAAGGCACGCGGCAGCAACAAGCCCACCAGCGCGTCGTGATTTTGGCCGCAGGCAAAACGAAAGCGGTGCGGCTCGCCGGGGATCACATCCAGTTCGGCGAGCTTGCGATATCCGTTCACGATCGAATCGAGTCGCGTCGGCGCTTCCTCGGCTGCTGCTTCGGACGAAAGTTCGTAGAGGCCGCTACCCAGTCCACGGACCGTCACCGCGGCATTCAGCTTTTTGTCCACCACCGTCATCGGCCGAACTTCCGCAGACGTCTCAGAGGGCAACTTGCAAGCCTCCAGAAAAGTACGCCGGATCGCCAGTTGATGCCTCGCTCCGCAGGCAAACCGCAACAGTCCCTCGCCTAGCTCCAGTCCTCCGAGCACCTGCATGGCGTGCTCTATCGCATCCAGCCGCGCTCGCCCTTTCGGAAGCGTGCTATAGCTATGAACCAGGTACTGTGGCGTGCTGCCGACGAACTGCTCGTACAGGCCAATGGTGATATTCGAACAATGGGGATCCATCGAGACCAGCTCGATGCGCGCTCCCAGTTCCCGGGTAGAACCCATGGCAATCGCCCTCACTCCCGAACCAAGATGTCAGCTTGACAACCTGTCTGCCTGTCTGACAAGCTGTATACTATCTCGGTTATGCTGCAAAATCAATCGGAATCTGTAACCGGGTTCACGCGCGTCCCGCGCCGCTCCCTGAGCGACCATATCGTGGAGCAGATTGCCGCCCTCATCGCCCGTGGAACCCTCAAGCCCGGCGAACGCATTCCTTCGGAAAAACAGCTATGCGAGCAGTTCGGCGTGGGCCGCACTTCGGTGCGGGAGGCCCTGCGCTCCCTTTCGGTGATGGGAGTTCTCGAACCGCACATGGGCGAGGGCACCTTTGTCGCCAGCAACGCCGGTCGCTTCCTGGAGCGCAGCTTTCATTGGGGCCTGCTGCTCAATCCCAAACTGGTCGAAGACCTCATCGAAACCCGCCTCATGCTGGAATCGCACACCGCCTTTCTGGCGGCAACCAAGGCCGGCCAGGCGGAACTGGACCGTATGTCCGAGGCCATCCGCCTGATGGAAGCGCATGTGGGCGACCCCGGGCAATATCTCGAGTCAGATCTGCAGTTTCATCTCACCATTGCCACGGCCACGCAGAACTCCATCTTGCAGAACCTGCTGACCACAACCAGAGGGTATCTGCAGGCCTGGATTCGGGAAACCCTGGCTGGCGCCGAGGTGGCCGAGAAGCGTGCCCGCCTCTCGGTTGGGGAGCACAAACGGATTCTGAAGGCCCTGAGGAATAAAGATGCCGATGCCGCCCGCCAGGCGATGGCCGCCCACATCCTGTCTTCCAGCGCCGATCTGCGGAGCCGCCAGCGGCAACGGAACCCGATCTGATCCTGATCAGTGTGCTTTTTCCCCGGAAGACGGCGCCGTCACTCCAGCCAGCGCAATCGGAGCCTCCACCGACCTGAGGTGCAAGTCCCGCTGTGGAAATGGAATCTCCACCCCGTTCTCCCCAAAAACCTGAAAGATGGAAAAATATAAATCGCTCTTCAGCTTGTACGGAGTTTGCACCTGGTTCACCGTGAAAACTCGCAGCAGAAAGTTCAACGAGCTGTCGCCCAGTCCTTCGAAAATCACGTCTGGTGCAGGGTCATGGAGCACGTCCGGATGCTGCCGGGCAATCTGCAGAAGCAGCTCGCGCACTTTCTCAGGATTGCTCGAATAGGAAACGCCCACCGGCACCGAAAATCGCACCGAGCGATCGTTAGCTGTCCAGTTGGTAACGCGTGCGGTGACAAACTCCGAGTTGGGAACGATGATGATCTCATTGTCATTGGTACGGATCCAGGTGCTGCGCCCCCCAATGCGCATCACGTCGCCATAGGTGTCTCCCACCTCCACCCGATCCCCCAGCCGGACCGGCCGCTCCACCAGCAAAACCAGCCCGGAAACAAAATTGCTGACCACCGGTTGCAGCCCCAAACCCGCGCCCACCCCGAGCGCGCCGCCTAAGACGACCAGGCTGCTCAAATCCACCCCGAGAGATTGCAATCCCACGACCAGCCCAAAAATGAAAATCAGATAGCCAAGCACCCGGGATACCGCGTACTGCTGTCCTTCGTCCCAGGGAGTACGCGCAAAGATTTCTTTCTGCAGAAATCGCTGGCACAGCCGCGAAAAGAAGACAAGCGCCAGAACGAACGCAAATGCCTTAACCAGGAATCCCAGCGTAACCGGCAATTGACCAAGGTGAAAATAGGGTTGGGTCAGAATGCGGGAGAGGTTACCGCTCGCAAAGCCAATCGCTTCCTCGAACCATTGCGGCTCCGCCAGAACTGAAACCACGAATACAACCAGCGCCAACGTCGTCCAAATCACTACGTGTTTGGCCGCCGATATCTTCATAAATCCTCCGGGATGGACTGAGGTGAGATGGCGGGTAGCGCGCGCCGGTTAGCTGATTGCGGAAATCCTGCCACCCTGAGTCAGCATAGCCGATCTGGGGCCGCCGAAGGCACAGCTTGGCCGGCACACGATAACCTCATGCCACGCACAATGGTCTAACGGGAGAAACTCGCCGCCTGGTCGTCGGGAGAAGCTACTTCTTATACTGCGTGGGTTGCGGGCCTTTTTCCAGCATCTCGCGATTCCAGATGGCGCCTTCACGCGTGTAGCTCGCTAGTTCGAAGTCTTGGGTGAGCTCCAGCGCGTCGGTCGGGCAGGCGTCCTCGCACAATCCACAGAACATGCATCGGCTCAGATCGTAGGTGAAGGTGGTGAGTTCTTTACGGCGGGTCTTTTCGTTGCGTTCGCTGGTGACCACGATCAGGTGCTCGGGACAGGCCAGGGCGCACAGATCGCAGGCAATGCACATGGTCTCATCGGTATCCGGATTTACATTCAGCCGCGGCGCTCCGCGATACCGCTCCGCGACCTGTGGCCGCTGCAATGGATACTGCTCGGTATAAATTTCCTTCGGATCCTGATAACGGAAAGTCACGCTCAGGCCCTGCAACAGGTCCACCAGAAACAGCTTGCGCAACACGCTCGGCAGCGTCATAACGCCGTTAGCATACCATCAACCGCAGGATTGCAGAAGGGAGCACCTGCCCCGGAACCGGCGGTTCCCAAATCCGGGTGCTATGATCTTTATTAATCATTCATTTCGGCCAAATTCGGTTTCGAAAAGGGCACAGGGGCGTTTCCTCCACTTCTGAATGAATCGTCGGCTAGCCATTCTTATCCTGCTGGCTTTGTCAGCCGGAATCTACATCGGGAACGCCTTCACACCCCCTCTTCTGGACGACGTCGATTCTTCCCACGCATTGGTCTCCCGTCACATGCTCGAAAGCGGCGACTGGGTAGTGATGTACGAGGACGGTATTCGCTACCTGGAAAAAGCCCCTGTGCACTATTGGCTGGCCGCCCTCAGTTACAAGCTCTTTGGCCAGGGCACATTTCCAACCCGCCTGCCGCTGGCCCTGGGCGTCATCGGCCTCGTACTGATGGTCTACGTTTTCACCCGAAAGCACTTCGGCAACCGCGCCGCCTTCTACGCCGGACTGGTCATGTGTACCAGCGCCGGCGTTTACCTCTTCACCCGGGTGATGATTCCCGAAGCCATCGTTGCCCTCGAACTGACCGCATTCTTCTACCTGTTTCTGCGGTCATGGAGCGGCGGCCTCGATGGCCGCATCGGCTACTGGGGAGCTTCCGTAGTCATGGCGCTCACCGTCCTCACCATCGGCCTCGTCGGACTGATTTTTCCCCTCGGCATCTTGTTCTTCTTCATCCTGTTCACCCGCAGCTGGAGCCGCTGGCGCGAGCTGCGTCTGTTTTCCAGCGCCGCAATTTTCCTCGTCATCGCCGTGCCCTGGCACGTGCTGGCGGAGGAACGCTCCCCCGGATTTCTCTGGTCCTATTTCGTGAACGAACACTTCAAGCGCGCCCTGGGGACGCGTTACCCGCCCGATTACGAAGCCGTACCACTATTGCTTTGGTGGGCGCTGCACCTGGTCTGGTTTTTCCCCTGGAGCATTTTCATCGGTTATGTCGTTCGCGAATTCCCCAGGCCTTCCACATGGAAGAAAGACATGCCATCCGGACAGCAGGCGCGCCTGCTGCTATTCATTTGGGCCGGCCTCATTCTGTTCTTCTTTTCGCTGACCAGCGGCTCGCGCATGGAGTACTACAGCTTCCCGGCTTGGCCGGCCATTGCCATCCTCCTGGGCATGGGTATCGCTCGGGCCGAGGAGACCCAGGACCGGTGGCTTCCCCGTTTTCAGGCCGGGCTGGCGGCGATCGGCGCTGCAGCGGCGCTGAGCCTTGGCTATTTCGTCTGGCAATCGCTCAAAATTCCCGCGACCACGAAGCTTTCCAGTCTCATCCGCTACTACTCTATCGACAGCTATCACCTCTCGATGGCCCATATCTTTGACATGACGCCCGAAACCTTCGCCGTCCTGCGTGGCCCATCCCTTCTGGCGATGGCAGTTTTCCTCGTGGGATTTGGCGGAGCCTGGTGGCTGCGGCGCAAGCGCCACGCTCTGGGCGCGGTTCTCACCGTGGCCTTAGCCATGGGTGTTTTCTTCTTTGCCGCCAACTGGGCGTTCGCCAAGTTCAGCCCAAGAATGTCCTCGTACAGTCTGGCCGAGGCCATCGTTCCCTACCTCCGCTCGCAGGATCAGGTCGTGCTTTACGGCGATCTCGGACTAGGCTCGAGCATCCCCTTTTATACCCACCGCCACGTATGGATTTACAACGGCCGTGTGGGCAGCAATCTGGAATTCGGATCGAAATATTCCGATGCTCCTCCGACTTTTTTGGATGACTCCAGCTTCCCTGCCCTGTGGCGTAGCCCGGAGCGGGTCTTTCTTTTTGTGCCGGAAGAATTGGTAAAGGCGGCGATCGCCCGTCTGCCGCCTGATTCCAGTTATTTGCTCGCCGAAAGTGGAGGCAAGCTGCTTTTTGTGAACCAGAAAGTGCGCAGCGATTTGCCTTCGCTGGCCGAACTCGAAGACCGCGGCGTGCTCCGCTGAACCAGGGTCGCCCTACCTTCGGCCGTCGCGCTTCTGCGCGATCACCAGTCCGCGCGGCGTAGATAGCAGCACAACCGAAAGCAGCCCTTCCTGCTCCAGTCGCAACGCGGCTTCGCGCACGATCTTGAACTGCGAGCTGGCATCGTGTACCAGCACCAGCCCGTTGGGAACAATCTGCGGCAGAAACCGCCGGATCTCCTTCTCCCGGATCGGCACATCGCTGTCGCTGAAAAGAATATCAATGACCCCATCAACGGTCGTTTCCAGACTCGATTGATTGCGGTAGTCAATCCAGTCGCGCAGGCCCGACGCCTCGATGTTTTCCCGCGCCTTGGCAAAAATCGTCGGGTCGAATTCCACCGTAATGATCCGTCCGAACCCGTTGGCCTTCAGCCCTTCTGCCATCTTGATCGCACTGTGCCCGATGAAGGTGCCGGTCTCGACGATCAGCGACGGCTTCACCGTCACCACGAGCGCTTTGAGAAAATCCAGCACTTCCAGCTCAGCCGTCTGTGCGTCCAGCATCTGCCAGCGTTCCGGATGCGGACATTCCGGCGTAGGCGCAACGTACTCCTGCTGCGTAGACTCGCCTTGACCCGCAATGCGATCCACGATCCGCAGCCCTTCGTCGCGCTTAAGAAACGGCGGCACGATCGCGGCAATCCAAATTCCGCCCGCCACGATCGCCAGTCCATAGAAAACTTCAGCTGCGCTCCCCTGCGAACCCGCGTGAAACACTGCCGTCGTAATGAGCCGATACGCCCCGCAAAGAATCAGCCACTCGCCAAATACAATGCCCGCGGGCCGCTGAAATTGAATCTGGTGCCTTCCCTCGCTCCACAAAAACCCAAAGATCAGCACAGCTGCAACGACTCCCCACGCCAGCGGCAGGTCTAAGGGAATCGCCCGCCGCTCGACGGCAACCGGGATCAGCAAAATGACCAGGCCTGCAAGACAACCCAGAGTGGCGGCCACGGAGCCGGCATCCAGCGCCGTGCGAACACTCCATCCGGCCGGTCGGGCAAGCGAAAGCCGCCGCCGCCGCAGGTCCGTG
>Ga0335085_10012932_pt1 | contig 12257 bp, 7 predicted proteins | sample Lox_Sample_45_FD_206712 | JGI IMG/M metagenome (GOLD analysis project Ga0335085, IMG submission 206712) | Soil microbial communities from Loxahatchee National Wildlife Refuge, Florida, United States - Lox_Sample_4.5 | ecosystem: Environmental > Terrestrial > Soil > Wetlands | place: USA: Florida...
CGGTGATGCGGCGGCGAATCAGCCGCTCGTCTTGGGGGCCGAATCCGTCGGTGGCGACCACGCGGACGCGCAGCAAGTCGATCTGCTCCTGGATGATCTGGCCTTCGATCACATGGGGGAGGCCGATGAAAATTCCGTGGAACCGCACCATCTCGGTGCCATCCGGCCCGACCACCACATCTTCCAGACGGCCCACCAACTCTTTCAAAACGGGCAGGTGATTCCGGCCGCACCGGCATCCCTGTTCCGACCACACGCCGACATCGCCGATCTGATAGCGGATCAAAGGTTGAGCTTCGTTCACCAGGCTGGTGCAGACTAACTGTCCGGGTACACCGGGAGGGGTGGGATCGCCGGCATCATCCAGAATCTCGACGATTCCATAATCCGGGCTTATGTGGAGGCTGCCGCGTTCGCACTCGGTCGCCAGAACGCACTGTTCGATCGCACCATACTCTTCATAGGCCCGGGCGCCAAAAGCTTTCTGGATAACCAGTTTCATTTCGGGAGTGAGCTTCTCGCTGGACAGGACGATCGCGTCCGGGGAATAGTCAAGCTTGAGTCCCTGTTCGAGCATCATGCGGCCCAAAGTGAAGTGCGAATACGCATATCCGGTGAGCAGGCGCGGGCGGTAGCGGTTGAAGCCCTCGACATAGGCGGGCGCGTTGCGCGGGCTGATGTGATAAGCCGTGAAATAGACCTGTTGCTCGGCGTAGTTGTAGCGATAGAACGGCCCGCTCGAGGCTGAGCGGGGAATGATCATGCGGCCGCCCATCATCGAGCGGGGGGCGCGAATACTCGTTCCGGCCCAACCAAATGAGCGCACTTCACGCGCGGCCAGGAAGCGGCGGTGGCCATCAGCGGTGCAAATGGCCGCGATGGGCGTTCCGGTGCTGCCGCTGGAATAGTAAGTAAGCCGGGAGCGCTTCGGGACACTGGACGCCACGAATTGGTACGGGTCGTTGCGAAGGTCGCACTTAGGAGTGAGGTCCAGGCGCGACAGGTCCTGGATCGTGAACCTGAGCAGCTGAGCGCGTTGAACTCCCGCGGCTTGCCACTTCGAAGCATAGTACGGCACATGGTCAAAGGCGTGCACGAGTACCTCGCGCAACCGAGTCTCGACATAGGACTGCATTTCATCCGGAGAATAGGTGTCCCGCTCTGCAAAGTCGCGGACGTGTTCCCTGAATCGGCCACCCATGCGCTCGTGGCGGTATCCGTAGCCATACAGCGTGATGCCGAGATTCTGCGCCCAGAACGGAACGTAAGGGTAGAGCTTCTCTAGAAAATAGGCCATAACTGATTCTTACTTGGGGCGTGGAACAGCCATCTTCAGGAGATCTTCCCATTGCGGGAGGACTTGGGACCAGTCGAATGTCTCGGCCTTGCGGCGAGCGTTCCAAGAGAGCCGCTGGGCCAATGCCGGTTGAGTGAGAATCCGGCGAATCGCAGCCGCCATAGCAGGGGGATCATCCGGCGGCACAAGCAGTGCGTCTTTTTCATCTTCGAGTAAGTAGGGAATGCCGCCCACCCTGGTGCTGACGATACATAAGCCGCAGGCCATCGCTTCGAGCACGCTTACCGGCGTGTTATCGACGTTAGTCGTGTTTAGGAAAACGTCGCCTTGGTCCAGGGTAGAAGGCACCGCCGCTGCCGGGACGGCGCCGTGGAAGTGAACCCGGCCACCGACCCCTGTCTGGGAGGCGGCGCGCTGCGCGTCGGCAAGGCCTCCGTCTCCCTTATCGGGGCCGCTCATGTCCAGGCGGACTTCGGGGAAAGAGTCTTTCAAAAGGGCGACGGCCAGCGGCGCCAGCGAGGGGTTGTACAGCCGGTGAAACTTACGCAGCCAAACCAGGCGCGGGGCCGCGCTGTTCCGCTGGCGAAAGCGGCAGAAATCGACGTCTAGTGCATTCGGTACGAGACGGAGGGTCCGGCAATAGGATCTCATCTCGGCGAACAAATAGCCCGAAGGCGTCGTAACAACCTTCGCATATTTCAGTTCGCGGCGCACCCGGCGACCCCAGCGGCGCGCAAAGGCCGGCAGATTTCCGCCGTGAAGCGTGAGGACATATGGTTTGCGGATATTTCTCAGCAGAGCGCAGACGGCTTCGGCCCACAAAAATGCCGAGCCGCTGTAGACATCCACCAGGGCCACGCCGTAGTCTTTGCGCCGACGCCACGTAGTTTGCAGCATATCGATAAGGCGTCCCGGCCGTGAAATGCGGCTGGAGGTAGTGACGATGCGCCAGTCGCGCGCCTCCAGACGCGATTGCAGCTCGTCGCAGACACTGCGTGTACCATAGGACTGCGACAGAAAATTACCAACCATCAGCAGTCTTCCCTGTTCGGCCCTCTGTGAACTGGTCATTTTGAAATTAGTACAAACGCGCCAAACTCGGGCGCGGTGTGCAGGGGTTGGACTGGCACGTTACCGACTGGTTGGGCTACCGTGAGGTTGGCCATGGGGATGTTGACGGTGCCCCCGTTATAGGTCCCCGCGACGACCGGAGGACCGAAGAATTGCTCGGCATCGCGAATCTCGAAGCTGGCGCCGGGCGCCAGAACGGCGGACGGGTCCACTGCGACGGTCGAGGTGACCGGCCAGTTATAGATCGCAATATTCGCGCGGCCCTGTTCGTACTTGTTGGGGCGCACAAACACCCAAGTGCCTTGCGGCCGCCCTGGTTTCATTTGTCCATCGGCGTCCAGTCCGGTTGCGCTCTTCCAGTCGGCCCACTTCATGACCTGGCCGTTGTAGGCAAACAATCCGGAACCGTAGTAGGTGTTGGTGGAGAACGTATAACTTCCGGGAGTTTGGCCATTGCTCGCGGTGAGCTGCACCAGGGATCCCGAAGCCGAGTATGTGGTGTTGTTGGAATAAGTCAGGTTCTGCCAATTCCACAAATCGACCGCGTAATAGCCGCCGATCCAGTAATTGCCGGTTAGTAAAGCATCGCCGTTAAAGCCGCCATAACTCCACCCGATCTGCGAGTATCCGGCGTTCGCCGTGGGCGTATCGTACAGGTAATTACTGTCCAGGCGTATACCGCTCATGCTTCCCGAGAAGCCGAACAGGATGTTGTCAACGAGCTGTCCGCTGAGTGAGCCATTATTGAACACGATGTTGCCGTCTACCGCGTAGTTCCTGACGCTGGCGGCGGACGAACCATACGCCTGTATGCCCAAATCGAATTGATCGAAGATGATGTTATCTCCGATGTGCTTGAGGCCGTACTGATTCTGTGTGTAAATGCCGTGGCCATGGCCGCGATCAGGCCCCTGCCATCCGTTGTAGTAGATGATACAGCCGTAGATTTCGGCGTTCTGAGCGGGCGACCAGAAGCCGAAGCCGGAGTCGGCATCATGGACCACCAGGTTGATGAATTTGGTGCCCGGACCGTTGACAAGCACACCCCAGGTGCGCAAGCCGCCGAAGGAGCCGGCCGTCGTCGAGACCCGGGCCGGCAGCAGATTGGTCACCTCAAACCCCCAGTACCAAGTGAAGGCGCCGTTGACAGTGAGGCAGCCATTGATGGTAGCGCGCTCTCCGGGATACTGCCGCACGATGATCGGATTTCGGGCATTACCGGTAATTCCGCTCACAAACGTTGTGGCCCCGTCGCCGTAGGTGCCATTGCGGAGCCAAATGGTATCGCCTGGTTGGACCGTGCGGGGAGGACGCAAAGCGGTCGCGAGATCCCAGGGATCGTTGGCGCCGCCCGAAGCATCCGGCCTGCCGTTCGGCGCGACATACCATTGCGACCCGTGCGTGTCAGGAACGGCCTCCGGCCGACGGCTCTTGGCCGGTTGGGCCGTGGCGCTGGCAGCCCCGAACCAGACAAGCACCGCAACCGCCGGCGCGGCGTTCATTGTAGCTCCCGCCGATTCAGGATTTGGTCGTAAAACTTACAGATCTCCGCAATGATGTGATCAGGCGAGTAAGTGGCCAGAACGTGTTGTTGAAAAGTGCGGCCCAGCGACCGGCGCCGCTGCGGCTCACGCAGCAACTGCAAAAGTGCATCGGCCAGAGGTTCGGGCTGCGATGGCGGAACGCAGATGCCTGCATGGCCATCCGCAATCACCTCACGGCACTGGCCGACATTGGTCACCACCGCCGCCAAACCAGCTCTGCCGTATTCCAACAGTGCCAGCGGCAATCCTTCCGACGCCGAGCTCAGCACACCGATGTCGCAGGACCGTAGTATGCCGGGAACATCCTCGCGGAGGCCCATCCAGGACACTGTGTCGAGCAAACCCAGTGCGGAGATGGACTCCCGGATCATCTCACGATAGGACGCGTCCGGGCTGTCGCCGATCAACAGGAGATGGGCCGCGGAACATCGGCGCTTCACGAGAGCCATCGCCCGCAGTAGCGTGAGGTGGTCCTTTTGGGGGCGGAAATTGGCTACGCACACGATGCGGCCGCCGGGCGATCCAGGAAGCGACGCCGGCGCGGCGGTGGGCTCCTGTTTCTCAATCAGATTCGGAACGTAGCGAACGCGTTCACCGGCCACACGAAGATTTCGATGCGACCATTCCGCGAGCGGCTGATTGACTGCGAGCACGCCGCCGAGCCCGCGGGCTGCGAAGCGATACAACCAGACCGGGCGGTCATTCAAGTCGCAACGGCCGTAATGGTCGTGCCAAATCACGGGCACACCCGACAGCCAACCGGCCAGCCGGGCGAAAAATAGCGAGCTGCCGTGAGCGTGTAGAAGAGCAATCCTGCGATCACGGATGAAAGCGCGGAAACGGCGCAGGGCGGCAAAGCCGATGCGGCCCTTGCGATACAGGCGCACGCGCATGACGTGCGGCTGGACCAGTTTTTCCAGAGCGCCTTCCTGGCGGGTTGTGCACAAATACGCCGTGTAGCGCTCCTGGGGGAGCAGGTTGGCCAGATTGACCGCGACTCTTTCCGCGCCACCCATGGCAAGGGAATCGATCAGGTGTACAACGCCGACGGCGCTGATGGTTGGCGGCGCCATAGCTACCCTCACTGCTGAGCCACGCGCGGCGACCATTCGGATGCCGCCACTTCCGGCGGGGTATCGCGATATTGCGCCAGGATGGCACGCGCCGACCGCGGGCTGGAATCTTTCGAGCCAACAAAAACGGAGTTAATGGCGATAGTCGTCCGGGTAAGTTGATCGCCCGCATAGAAACGGTCCAGAGCGATGAGGGGGCGGAACAACAGACGGACACTGAACGAAGTCAACCTGCTCCAGTAGAGGTTCTTCCAAAGTGCCTGAAAGAACGCGATCAGCGCCAGTGACAACGCCGAGAAAGGGCCGCCTGTCAGCCGCAGGTCTACCTGTCGGAAACGCCGGAAGAGAAGGCGGTGGCCGAGGGGCGTGAAGCGCTGGAAATCGAAGGGAAATCCATGGTTGGGGTAAAAAAATGGAATGCCTGAAAACACGGTTCCGCCCGGTTTCAGACAGCGATGAATTTCGTCCACGACGGCGATGGGGTCAACTGTGTGCTCGAGGACCTGATCAATGACTACCAGGTCCACCGAGTCTGACGGCAGCGGAAGGCACTCGCCGCCGCAAACCAGGTCGGCGTCGCCCTGAAGAGTAACATCCGAGAGCAACAGGGTGGCTTGGGGAAACATCTCGCGAAACACGCTGCCGGTGAAGCCACAGCCCACGATCAATACCACAGGGTGTGGCGGTAGCGCACCGGCATGTTCCCGCAGTGCGGTAGTTTTTTCCCGCCAATTACCGGCTGGAAGAACTTTGCGCGCGAAGTATTTCAATCCGCGAACTTCTGAGAAAAGTCGTCGATCCGTTTGCGAGAGGACCTCGGCGGCGGAAAACACGCTCCGCGATTCATCGAGCAGCACGGGCCGTCCATGGTGCACCGGAAAGTGCCGTCCGCACGAGAGGCATGTTAGCCGGCCGGGCGAGGCAGGCGTCAACGATCCGTGGTCCTCGTATGGACAACAGAGATAGGTTGCTAAGACTTCAAGCGTCATCGAGCCGACTCAATCGGATGGGTGGTTACAGGCAGGGGACACTGCCATTTTCGTGACAAGAGATCTTGCAGCGCCTCGCGCAGGCCTTCGAGCGAGTACGCCTGGGCCCAGGAGGCGGCTGTCTTCGAAAGGCGGAGGTACTCGTCGGGATCGCTTATTGCCTGCTTGAGGCAAGCGACCAGGGCATCGGCATCGTCCACTGGAAACACATAGCCTCGGCCGCGCAGCAGCCACGGAATCAGACCGTGATCGGTGCTGATGCACACCAGACCGTGACACATCGCCTCGGCGAGTACCTTCGGCCAGCCTTCGGAATGGCGCGACGGCAGCACCAGGACGTGAGCCTTCTCGTACCACTGCATGACTTCCTGGTAAGGTACGGCGCCGGTGAAGAGGACCGAGTCCTGTATGCCCAGGTCGGCGGCGAGTTGCTTCAGCCGGGGAGCCTCGGGGCCTTCTCCGACAATCGACAGACGGAATGGTACTCCGTCCCTGGCGAGGCGGCCGGCGGCGCGAAGGAGGACATCGACACCTTTGAGTTCGGCCAAACGTCCCGAATAGAGGATCTCGACCGGCGACGCCAGGCACTTATGACGGGCGACTTCGGCGGACCGGCGTACCTGATCCGCCGTCATCATCGAAGTAAAAAACGGAACGATCTGGCGCGGCTGATCGGGCCATTGACCATAAACAGTGACGATGCCGCGGCGCCACCAGAACGATCGCATCAGAGCGCGCTGCATACGGACACTTAACGGCTCATGCTGATACCCGTTCCACTGGCCGGCGTACTTGGCCACCAAGTTCCGGCTGAAGATTGGCGCCAGCATCAAGCCGAGCAGTCCGAGGTTGCCAGGACAGCGCACATGGATTGCTTGTGCTGTGCGCATGGCGGACCCGAGTTTACAGAGGTGCACAGGCAGCAGCGCCATCTGCTGGAGTTTGGCGATCAGCCGATCGCCGCCAGTTTCCATCTGGGGCGCCACGGAGATATTGGATCGCTGGAAAGGGAGACAATCCCCAGGCGGCTCTTCGTCGCGAACGGGCGATGCGATGCGCACTTCGGCGAAGAGATCGGCCCAGATGTCGATCTCGCGAGTATAAGGCCCGTAGGCATAGATTGCGCCCTGGTGGCGATAGTGGACCACATGCGAGACAATCAGCAGACGCTCGATTCGGGTGGGCATGGGTTTCAAACCGCGGCCGCCAATTTCGGCGTCGTGGCCTGCCAGGCGATAAATTTTGCGAGCCCTTCGGAAAACGGCGTCAGAGGCTGGTACTGGAGCAGGCGCTGCGACTTAGTAATGTCCGCATAAGTGACTGGTACATCTCCAGGCTGATCGGGTAAGTATGTGATTCTGGCACGCACACCCAGAGTCTGTTCCATCAAGTCGATCAGCGTACGTAGCGGGATGGGATGAGAATTGCCGAGATTGAACACTTCATAGCGACAATCATAGTGCAATGCGGCGACGATCCCCTGAACGATATCGTCAACGAAAGTATAGTCACGGCGGCTGGAGCCATCGCCGAAGATGGAGATGGGGCGTCCCTCGCGGATCATTTGAACAAACTTACGGATGGCGAGATCGGGCCGCTGCCGAGGCCCATATACGGTAAAGAAGCGCAGGCATGCGGTCTGCATCCCGTACAGGTGCGAGTACGTATAGCACATCTTCTCGCCGGCTATCTTGGTGGCGGCATAAGGCGAGATGGGCGAGTGGAGCGGATCGTCTTCGGCGAATGGCAGACGGCTGGAGACGCCATAGACAGAGCTGGACGAGGCGAAAACGAACTTCTCGACGCCATATTCGCGTGCCGCGTCCAGTAGCGTCAGCGTGCCTCGGACATTCACTTTTTCGTATAGCAACGGCTGGCGGATGGAGGGCCGCACTCCCGCGCGAGCAGCCAAGTGGATGACCGCCCGGGGCCGCTCGGTTTCGAAAATACGACGCACTTCCGACTGGTTGCAGATATCGTCTTGGTAGAACGACACAAGTTGCCGGAAACCCGAGAGGTTTTCCAGCTTCATGGCCGGCGGATAGAAGTCGTTGAGGTCATCGAGAATGCTGACTCGATGACCTTCGCGGATTAGACGTTCAGTGAGATGCGAGCCGATGAAACCGGCTCCGCCCGTTACCAGGATGTTCATGGGGTTACTCGATGCCGCTATAATTCAGGCTCCGGCGCTCTCTTCCACGGCCAATTCTCCGTGAGCCGATTGCGCCTGCCGCAAACTTGCCGCCAGTTGCGCGGCGAGCACGCGCGCGCGCGGGTTGCGCACAATGGCGCCGTGGTGACCCGGAGTATCGATAATTTCAAGGCCGCCCTTGGCCAGCGGTCCCCATCCCAGGGTTCGGTCGGGGACGATGCCTCGCGGTTGCTCGGTGGCGCGGAACAAAGTGACCCTGCCGTCGTATTCACCGGCGATGTAATCGCCAGCCGCCCAGTGACCGGCGCGATTCACATCGCGGATCGCCTTGCTCCAAAACAACTCGTCGAACTTTCGTTCCAGAAGCTGACGAAGCTTCTTACCCCGTTCGATGGTGCCTTCGATGCGCTGATTTCGCCATCGCCGGGCCTTTTCCATGACATACTGCCGCCGCTGGGCAGGGTTGCACGCCAGGAAGTTACTCCAGTGCAAGGAGGCACGCTGACGCAAGCGATTGATGTGCCGCTGCCAGCGAGTGGTGGAGGATTGCAGAGTCGGATAGCCCGGGCCATTGGTGTCAAATAGCGCCAGGAAGGCCACGGAGATACCACGCGCGCGAAGCTGACGCGCCATTTCATAAGCGACCAGACCGCCGAAGGAGGATCCGCCAAGATAATATGGGCCGCGGGGCTGGAACGTGGTGACCTCCTCGATGTACCGCGCCGCCATTGCTTCTACGGTGATATTCGGCTGTTTGCCATCCAGACCGAGCGCCTGAATACCATAGAAGGGCTGGTCCTCGTCCATGTAAGTGGCCAGGTCCAGATATTCCAAAATGTTGCCGCCCACGCCGTGCACGCAATAAAAGGGAGGCCGCGACCCGCCCGGCTTGATCGGCACGAGCGCCTGCCAGGGAGGCTGCCATCCCTCTTGACTAATCACCGCGGCCAGTCTTTCGATCGTGGGCGCCTCGAAGAGCGTAGCCAGGGGAAGCAGTTTTCCGGTGAGCTTGTGGAGACGGGCGAACATCTGAACGGCGATCAGCGATTCACCGCCGAGTTCGAAATAATCGTCCTGGATACCGACTCTCTCAACCCGCAGCAGGCGTTGCCAGATCGAGGCGATCTGCCGCTCCAGGTCGGTTCGGGGCGCCTGAAAGGTGCGCGCGGAGCGCCGGCGCCATCCAAGGCTCGATTCGATGGCTTGCAGAACCTGTTGGATGTCGGTGGCCATCAGCGCGAGTTCGCCGGCGCGTTCGCACCCCCGGCCCGAAAGCTCCGCGGGCGATTGGGCGGCTGAGGACTCGTGCTCTTCCGATGCTGCCGGCGCTGCGCCCACTTCCGAATCGAAGCGAACAGCCGCCGCGGCTTCGGCCGGAAATTGAAATTCGAAGCCTCCCGGCACATCTTCACGAAACTCAGTGCCGACGGCCTCCAAGAAGTTCCGGGCAGGTCTGTTTTTGGGGGTGCTCAAAAACGGCACCTGTACGAATTTCAGACCGCGCGCCACCGCGATTTCGCCCAAATGGGCCAGCATACGGTACTCGATCCCCTTGCCCAGGACACGACAACTCAGCAGAAAGGTGTCCACCCAGAGGACCTCGTCGCGCAGATCGTAAATGACTGCCCCGACCAGGCCATAATCGCCAAACCGGTCGCTCGCCCTCACAGCGAGGACACAGGCGCCAGCGTCTGCGGCCAGCCGTTCGATCTCATTCTCGGTCCGGCGCCTCGTCGTGCAGTTGAACTGGTTGGTCCGAGCCGTCAATTGTGCGATGCGGGGGAGTTGAGCCTGATCCGCTGGGCTGATTTCGATTTTCAGCTCCAAGCCGGCCAGAAAGTCTCCGAGATTCTGGAAGGTCGCCTGGAACTCCGCGCGCCGGCGATTCTGGCGGTACATTTCGGCTCGGCTGCGATCCTCCGCGGTGACTTTCAGGTGATCGAAAGCCCAGACGTGGTCGAGCCAGGCCGGAATTCTCGCGACATCGGACGGCAGTTGCAGCACGAGGGCGCCGGGACAGTGGGCACGCACCTCGGCGCATTCCATTGGATTGTCGTCGATAAAGATGAACGTGTCGAGGCCTACTTGCAATTCAGAGGCAAGAGACTTGAGGTTCTCCGATTTGGGCTCCCAATTCACGCGCCAGGCGGCTATGCGGTCGCGCGTGAGCGGCATATCCTTTCGTCGTTCGAAGACTTCCGCCACGTCTTCGCGGGCGTTTTTGCTGCACACTGCGAGCAGCATTCCGGAGTCGTTCTGGCAGCACATGAATTCCTGCAGTTTGCGATGCGGAAGGTCAAGCTTGATGCCGTCGGCACCGTCCTCCGCGCAGACACCGGACCACAGGGTATGGTCGCAATCCAGCGCGATCACTTTGTAGGGAGGCCGGGTAAGTGCATGGAACCTGCGGCTGATGGCGGTTCCAAGTGCGGCGAAATATTGCGGAGTATAGGGGATATGGCCGAGATCGTCGGTCTGCGGATCGTAACAAACCTCGATCGGATAAACCGCCGACAAAGCGTTGGCGGTCAATTGGTGGACTCGGCTCAGTCCCGCGAATTCCGCCCGGGCAAGTTCTTCCATGCGGCTGAAGAACGCAACACTCGTGGATGGCGCTGGTGCTGTAAGGCAGAAGAGAAATGGCGCGCAGCCGGCGTCGGATGCCGATCGCAACATGCCGAGCAGGGTCTGGAGATTACGCTCGATTTCGCGTTCGGTCTCGGGGCGACAAGGTTCGGAGCGCTTCTCATTTTCCCGGAACGGGCGCAGGTCCTCGACTCGCAACAACACAACATTGAGGCCCAGGCGGTTCGTCCGCACCATACTGGCGGGGTCCAACAGTTGCTGGAACACCTGCCCGTAAGGCGCGAATTCGATCGACGCCGGGAGCTGCATCGCATCCAGCCAATAGCAGATCGGATTCTTGAGCGGAGCAGAGGTGAAACTGGACGCCACCGTAATCCGGCTGCAGGCTTCAGGAGCAGGCAAGATGGAATTCATGGGGCTATGCATGATTCATTGCCGGCAGCGTGCGCACGCGAACGCGGCACGGATACTGTTGGGCTAGAAATGCGAACCCCAAAAAAACGCCGGAGATCGCATCAATGCCCGAGACGGAAACGCCGATAGTCATGAAGCTGATGAGACCGAGAAGAGGCACGATCTCGCGATGCGACTGCCAATGGCGGACTCCGCGCCGGAACAGTTCGCCAAGCATAAACGCGATGCCCATCAGGCCAATCAGTCCCGTTTCCACCCCGACCAATAGATACAGAGCGTGCCACACCTTACCCTCTTTTGTGTAACGAAGAGACACAGCTTTTCCCGAACCCGGCCCGAATCCCCAGATGGGCGAATCCTCAAAGATCGCCGGGAAGGAAGTCCACTGATCAGCGCGGCCGGTAGTTCGTTTCTGCCAGGAGACGTCCGGTGAGGTGGCTTCATCGAAATAATGCAGAATCGCGCCGCCACGATCCGTGGAGAGTAAGAAACCCACAGCGACGGCGAGCAGGGCAAGTATTGCAAGAATTGTTCCCCGGCCCCGCCGTACCATGGCGAGGATCAGGATGAGTCCGATCGAAGTAACCAGCCAACTCCCTCGCGAGGTCGAAAGAGCCAAGACCAGGGCGACCGGAACGGTGAGCAGGGCGCGGCGGACAAACCCCTGTCGAAGTAAAAGCCATTTGCCCTGATCCGCGAAAATCATCAGCAGGATCAACGTTGACGAAAGGCCCACCGAGATCGGATTCCCCATCCGGATGTCACCGATTTGTAAGGTTCCGAGACGGTCGCCGTAAGGTAAAAGGCCGGCCGCCACCGAGACTGTCGAGACCGCCAGACCCATCAATGCCGATGCAAGATAGGAACGGCTGCCGGCAAGCAGGTAAACGTCCGCCGCAGTAAAAGTAAGTTCGATCATCCGGAAGTTTACGGAATAGTCTCCGGTTCTGAGATACGACAGCCACCAGTAAGCCAGTGCTGCAACCAGCAGGCCCGAAAGCAGCCGGTCCTTCGTAATGTTCGCCAGACGGTATGGTCGAACGCTCAAGTGATAAATTACCGGAGCCACCGGAATTACGATCTGCGCGCTGTAAAAGAACATGCCCCGCAGCAGCATTGTCGCGGGAATCA
>Ga0335085_10012933_pt1 | contig 12257 bp, 9 predicted proteins | sample Lox_Sample_45_FD_206712 | JGI IMG/M metagenome (GOLD analysis project Ga0335085, IMG submission 206712) | Soil microbial communities from Loxahatchee National Wildlife Refuge, Florida, United States - Lox_Sample_4.5 | ecosystem: Environmental > Terrestrial > Soil > Wetlands | place: USA: Florida...
ATCTTCCTCTCCTGAAGAGTGTGGATCCAACGCTTGGACTCTACGCTGCGTACGCCTATTTTCAGGTTGGGAATTTCGAAGAGGTGGAGTCTGTTCATAAATACATGGCTATGGAGCCTCAGCCGATACTGTTTGACGTAGCTCTTCTCGCAGGTCATTTGGATGGGTATCATCGAATAGCTCCTTTTTGTCCACTGCTGACCCAGGGTTGGGCATTGTTAGGGCCCTTCGGAAAACGTCCCGAAGACTTGATCTCCGAGATCAGCCGATATCTCGTCCCTGGCCTATGGGCGACCTTCCGGCGGGAGGGGGTGGATATTATTTCGTCAGCGATGAAAGAAAGATCCTTCAATGAGGATATTCCAATCCTTCGCATGATGGAAGAGAAGGGTTTTGATTATCTACGTCGAGGCAGTAGTTTGGGAAAATTCGACACTGGCTCAGAATGATGAGAAGAGAAAGAAGGAAGAATGGAGGGCAGCGCAATGAGACTCATCTTCATTCATGGCCGGGCCTTGGGTGGCAAGGATCCTAGGCAGATGCAGAGAGAATGGGAGCTGACGTTGGAAAAAGGGTTGGGTGCAGCGGGTCTCAAGCTGCCAAAGGGGATCAGCGCCGTGCTCCCGTTCTATGGCGACAGACTTGATGAATTTGTCGCCGAATATGATATGCCGCTTGTTGCCGACGCCGTCCAGAAGGGCTCGGGAGGTGATTCGAAGGAGGCAACATTTCGGGCTGAACTCTTGTCCGAAATAGCGAGAGGATGTGGAATAAGAGACGAAGATATCCAGCGTCACTATGTTGGTGATCCGAATGAAAAGGGGCCTTTGAATTGGAAATGGGTCCATTCAATCTTGAAGGCCCTTGATGCGACACCCTTGGGGTCTTTGGCTATCGACGCATTTACGCGCGATGTCTATGTTTACCTCGCGTATAGCAGGGTGCGGGAGGCCATAGATTCAATTGTTTTGGAAGAATTGAATTCAGAACCGAGTGTTGTTATCGGACATTCTCTTGGCTCCGTCGTTGGTTACAGCGTTCTTTCTCAGGTATCTTATACAGCGTCAGTCCAGCGTTATGTGACCGTCGGTTCACCGCTAGGCCTCGACGCAATCAAGAAAAGGCTATCAACGCCGCTAAGGATGCCGGCGAAAGTCCAGAAGTGGTTCAATGCAAGCGACGTGCGAGATGTCGTGGCCCTTTATCCACTCGACGCGGCACATTTTGCTATCAAACCGGGGATCATCAAAAAGAGAGATACTAATAATCACACATCCAATAGACACGGTATTGCCGGCTATTTAGCTGATCCCACGGTTGCGCAGTGGATTTTTGACGGGCTTAAATAGCCGTCCGTATCACATCAACCGCGGGGTGGGGTGGTGCCCCTCTCGGAGAAGTAACTCTGCCTTGGTCCTGCGAAGGGTCCGCATTGTTGATCTGACCTCAGGTATCGAACCATATGGTTCATCAGACGTTGTTTCGCGTCGGGTAGGTGCCTGAGGATCGTTGCGCACAGGCGATATTGAAGTATCGCGATTCGTGTCCTGACACGCCGTTCGTTTCTTTTGCCGGGACATGTTGCAGGGCGAAATGCGACCAATCGAATCTTCTCCACTTTTTTGAATTTATGCTTGCGCTTCGCGTTGCTACGAGAGACGCGACATAAGAGACGTTGGGCGTGCTCTACGTGGCGCGCCGGACCCGATGCGTCGGAATGGCGGCATGCGAACATGATGTATTAGAATGTGGTTGATTCGATGGCCCTATCAACCAGTATTCGATCCGTTGAGAGATGATCTAGGGACTTGGCCGGGATACGATGTAGTCGGGAAGTGAGATCAGACTTGTCGGCAAGTCGAGGCGAAGATCGATGCGTTTCGTCTCAGTTCTGTACTGTACATCTCCAAATGCAAAGAGGGCGCATCGTATCCTTGGAAAGGGTGAGACAGATCAAGAATATTTGGTGCGGATTAGCTGTCCCCTTGTGGCTGAGATTTATGCTCCAAGTGCGGCTCTTAGACGGATGAGATCTTTGAATCCGGCAAATAAACCGCACAGCCGGGTGCGCCCACCAGTTCGAGCCCCGCAAGGATCTTCGAAGTTGAGTGTTCCCAGGCATTTTTCTTAGACCTGCGGTAACAGAGATCCAGATGCACTGGTTGGATCGGTCCCATGGTGGCGAGTCGTCCCGGGTTCGGCCGGTGACAAAAGATTCTGTCGGAAGGACCTCCATTCAAATACCAAATGACGTAAGACTGGTGGCTCCACATCGCACAGGAAAGAATTGCTCCTGTTGGGATCAGGATTGATAGATGGCACTACGATATCGTGACTAGAGTCTCAGGATTGTGAGTCCGGTGCCTTGGTGAAAACTAATTTTGCACTCACCATGCAAATTATTTTTGTGTCGTAGTGGCAATGTCTTGACAACGGCGAAATCGTGATGTACATTTGCGCAAGATACTTGACGAGAGGCATTACAGAAAGTGGCGTTGACTGGACCCTGATTCTTCTCTCTCCGCTGTAGAGCCCATCACGATAACCCTCTATTCGCCTTCTTCTCTTTATCGCGAAGTTGTTCTGTTTTCTATTAGCATGTCCGAACTCAGACCGTAGACACATCGATCGGTAGAGATCTTGGAATCCGGATCTCCCGCCAATCGAAATACGAGACTCCATTCGGTCGCTCCTTTGTTCTTGATGTTCTCCACCTGCTTGCTCCTGAGAACATGACCAAGGATGGCAGTGAGTGTTGCCTGGCAATGATCGAAGTCGCCTTGATAGAGAGCTGGGCTAAGGCGATCTGTCGAAGGAATGGCATAGCAAAGATTGGTTGGCGCTTAGAAACGGGTCAATTAGGACGGTAGTATCACTTTTTTCTTTGAGAAGATCGATCTCGGCCATGTTCGTTTGAACGTTGGAATTGATCCAGCAGACTTGTATTAGTGCTTTCTTCTTGAAGTCGTCAATTTATGAAGGAGGTGTAATATGGCAAAGGGAGAGCGCAGACCCGTTCCGGACAGCTACGTCCGCCTTGAAGGCAGCGAACGGCATCCAGTGCCGAAAGCCCGTCTGATAGGGCCGGTGGATCCAAAGGAACGATTCTCCGTTACCATCGTTATCAGGCGCCGACCTGACGGAGACCCCATGCCCGACTTCGACCATTTTCTCAAGACACCACCTTCGCTGCGCGAGCGTCTTTCCGAGGAAGAGTTTGCAAGGAAATATGGGGCTTCAACCGAAGATATGAAAAGAATCACGGACTTTGCCATCCGGAACGACTTGAAGGTTGAGCAAACTCATTCAGCGCGGCGAAGCGTCATCGTCAGTGGAACCGCTGAACAAATGGGGCGAGCCTTTGGGGTAACCCTTGACAAATATGAGCACGAAGTTATCCGTCGTCGGGGCCAGAAACCCACCACGGAAACGTTTCGCGGACGTGAGGGCTTCATTCACATTCCCGCGGATCTCGTGGCGATTATCGTGGGAGTCTTTGGTTTGGATAACCGTCGCATCGCCAAACACAATGGAGCAGATCCTCCGAATACGACAACGCTGTCCCCGCCAATTCAGCGTCCGGCCAGACGATAGGCATTCTCTCTGAAGCGGGGTACAAGTCCAGCGACATCAGCGCAAGCTTCGGAGGAACTCCTCCGACGGTGACTGATGTCACTGTCGATGCGAGCAATGACGGTACTGCCGACGCGGAGACTACCCAGGACATCGTGATCGCCGCAAAGGCCGCCCCGGGAGCGTCGATCGCCGTGTACTTCACGACCTACTCGCAGCAGGGATGGGTGGATCTCATTCAACGAATCGCACACCCTCAAACAGGGGACCCGGTTTGCTCCGTTGTTTCCTCTAGCTTCTACGTATCTAATGGCGATGACTCAGGGACATTATCAAGTGAAGGAGTAAGCACTGCTTGGCTCACAGCTGTCTCACAAGCGTTCCAGGATGCGGCAATCCAGGGGATTACGATTTGCATCGCGTGCGGGGACACGGGAACTGACTCAAAGGTTGGTGATGGCAAGGCACACGTGCAATATCCGGGAAGCGATCCTTGGGTCCTGAGTGTTGGAGGGACGACGATCGGGAATGTAAGCGGAAGCAACTATGAGGAGTACGTATGGAATGATCCCGACTCCTCGAATTGGGGAACTACGGGTGGCGGGGTAAGCGACTTCTTTGCCCTGCCTTCATATCAATCGAAGGCAGGCGTTCCGAAGTCGCTCAACGACAACACGCATGTCGGTCGCGGCTTGCCCGACGTTTCTGCCAATGCAAGCTTGAACGCCGGTTATACAGGCATCACCGTCGACGGTACATCGTTCACCGGAAATGGCACTAGTGCCTCTTCACCTCTCTGGGCTGGTTTGATCGCTATTATCAATGCGGCACTTGGTGTTAATGTCGGCTTTGTCAATCCAGCGCTCTATGCCGTTGGCCTTGCTGGGTTCAACGATTTGACGGGATCCGCTGGCCCGAAGGATAATGGGAACAACGGTGTATCGGGTTATCCGGCAGGAATGGGGTGGGATGCCTGTACCGGATGGGGAAGCCCCAACGGCACAGCGCTTCTTAATGCTCTGCGGGCCATTTACAGCAGAAACCTCTATTTCATAGTCGACAAAAACACATTTGGCAAAGACGAAGTTGCAGATGTGATCAGCGTCGGTGGAGGCTTGTACTCGAGTTCATTCTGGATTGTGCTCGAAGGGTTTTCGATTCAGCAGTTAGGTGCTACGAAGCCCGTGTTCTCGGGAGCATTTCTTGCCACTTCCGGGGTGTCGATCTTTCTCGATGCCTCGGGCGCACAGTACGAGGATCTAGGCGATCTATATACGCCGCAACGGATCCTCTTTCCATACAACATTATTTTTGAACCTTCGTCTTTGGCGGCGTTCCCTACATCCGGGGCAGGGCCAGCACAGGAATTGTTGATTGCTACAGTCACATTTGGTACCGACAGCTATAGCGCTGAAGCTCTCTTTGAGTTGGTTTCTGGGGCCGATCCCTACTTCACGAACATCGATGCGGCTCACAACAACGTCTTCTACTTGAGCCAAGACCTGCGTGTATTCTCGGCCGCAAACGGCGACGTGCCTCTTCCCGGCGGTCCCGCGATGTCGAACAGCGACCCCTATACGTTCATCCAGAGCCTTCTAGGATTTTTGAATTCCACGACGTCTTATTCGACGCCTGGGCCGGATTTGTTGAACGCTCTGCCAGGCCAAAACGGGTATGAAACCGGAGACTCTTCAGTCACTCCCCAAGATCCGGCCAACCGTCAGAATTTCAACTTTGCTCTCGCTCGAGTGAGACTGCAGGACGCGGCGCTTGCCTCTGCACAGGATGTCCGCGTCTTTTTCAGACTCTTCGTGGCCCAATCATGCGATACCGACTTCCAACCATCTACAACATACAAAAGCACACTCGGGACAACCGGTGCAGACGCCGGACGACCGATCTTCCCTTTGCCGTCGGGCACGGGCTTGATGGATCCTTCTGGTCAGAACGTCCAGACAATCCCATTTTTCGCGACGGATGCCAGTGGCACCCACGACTATGACTCGACTGTGCCGAACGCAAATATTCGGACCATCCAGATTCCGTCCGGTCAGGACAAAGTCTGGGCCTACTTCGGCTGTTTTCTTGATGTCTACGACGGCTCAAACCAGTCGAAGTTTGCCGGCACGCATCATTGCATCGTCGCGGAAATCGCCTACGACGATGCTCCAATCGAAAATGCTGGAGGTGTCACATTGAGCCCAGAGAACACAGATAAACTTGCACAACGCAATCTCCAGATTACGACATCAGGAAATCCGGGTTATCCACTGACACATCGGATCCCTCAAGCGTTCGATATGAGGCCGAGCCCACCGTTGAAAAGCGGTGTAGGGACGCTTCTGAATTACCCTGACGAACTGATGATCGACTGGGGGAACACACCGACTGGGAGCTCTGCGAGCATCTACTGGCCACAGATCAATGCATCTGACATTGTCGCATTGGCATCAGCCTCATATGGAGCCCATCCTCTGATTGCGGCTGACACCCACACGATCAAATGTCCGGTATTGAACGGCGTTACGTACATTCCGATTCCATCCGATACTGACAAGAACTTCGCCGGTCTATTTACGATAGACCTACCAACGGGCGTGCGTGTTGGCCAGGAATTTCGGATAAAGGTCAGGCGCCTGACCTCAAGACAGCTCTCCCGTCAAGTGGCTGGGGGGCCGACGAAGGGAGTTGTGCTGCTCAACACGGCAATCGATTCGTTTGCGAAACAGAAGATGATGCGCAACTGGAGATATGTGACCGGCACGTTTCAGATCACAATTCCAGTTGAAACGGATAAAGCTCTGCTGTGGCCAGAAGAGACGACGCTTGCCGTTTTGAAGTGGAGGTATGACCACATGTCACCGGCGAATCGGTGGTATCCCGTGCTTCAAAAATACATCAGCTACGTTGCTGGACGCGTTGATGGTTTCGGTGGCAATTCAACTCTGATCCCACCGTCGCTTAGTTGGTTTCCGAGCGGGCTGATCGGATTCCCAGGACTTACGCGGGAACACCATGGGAAAGTCTGCGAAGTCATGTTTGATTGCTTCGGCGACTTCCGAGGGTTCGTACTTGAAGACTGCAGTTCGAAGAAACGCACGTTCAAATGCTCGGATCGATCAATAGGCAACCTTATCCTGCGAGCATGCAATGAGCGCATGCGGGTTGTGATTGTGACTGACGAACAACAAAATGACAGACTCTACGAAATCAGGGTGGTCTGTTGAGCCAAATGTAGGCTAAATACTCCGCGCAAGAACTGAGGTTCGACTCATGACGGTTGGGAATCCACCCTCCGTATGATAGGCTGGTGCTGGCATATTTCGATGTGATCCTTTGAGAAGTCTCGGCCTTGGGCAGAGGTTCGGAATATCGACTCAAGTTCAGACACCGACACAGCCGATGGGGGCGGATAATGATCAAGGGCTTCGGCCCTTAGTGTGCAGACTTTGAGGCAACAGAAAAGTTTGATGACAACCGATGACTGCAATCGTTTTCGGGTTGCGGATCTGAAGACTGGGACATTCTCTTTCTCGGACTAGGATCTATCGGTAGAAACGGACACGAAGTAGTGTTTCGGCCCCGCAGGGGAATTGACCAGCCCCCGTGGCCTGCCCCCCGGAGAGTGATCCAAGAATGGGTTCGTCTTTTTCTTATCTTGGATCGGAAAGGAGATCGTCATGGGTAAGCAGCGCCATACGGCAGAGCAGACCTGCCTGCCGGCAGGCAGGTCATCGGCAAGCTTCGCGAGGCAGAAGTGCTCCAGGGGAAAGGGCTGGCGATGGAAGAAATCCTGCGCCAGTTGGGCGTGAGTGATGCCACGTATTACAAATGGCGAAAACAGTACGGGGGCCTTCGCATTGATCAGGCCAAACGGCTGAAGGAACTGGAACAGGAGAACACTCGGTTACGGAAAGTGGTGTCGGATCTGACGATCGACAATTCGATCCTGTGCCGAAGGCATCCCTGCGGGAAAGGAGGCGGCCCGGGGAAACTTCTGAGCCCGGTCAAACGGCGCCGGGCGGCAGAAAACATCCAGGCGAGCTTACCACTGTCCGAACGTCGTGTGTGCCGGGTTCTGGAACAGCCACGATCGAGGCAGCGACGCGCACAGGCGGTCAAGCCGGATGAAGACGCGTTGCGGGCCCAAGTCGTTGCTCTGGCCTGCGAGTATGGCCGCTACGGCTATCGGCGGATCACGTCCTTGCTCCGTCAGGATGGTTGGAGAGTGAACCACAAGCGGGAGGAGCGTCTCTGGCGCCAGGAAGGGCTCAAAGTACCTCAGCGACAGCCCAAACGCCGCCGCTTGTGGCTGAACGACGGCTCCTGCCTCCGGCTGCGTCCGCAGTACCGGAACCACGTCTGGAGTTACGATTTTGTGGCCGAGCGGACCAGCGAGGGAGACCGCTGCGCATGCTCAACATCATCGACGAGTATAGCCGGGAGTGCCTCGAGATCCGGATCGACCGGCGGATCAAGGCAATAGACGTGCTCTACGAGTTGTCGGAGTTGTTCATCGAACGAGGAGCTCCAGACTACCTTCGCTCGCATAACGGATCCGAGTTCACGGCCGACTTAGTGCGGCAATGGTTGCAGCGGCTCGTCGTCAAAACCCTGTTCATCGAACCCGGCAGTCCCTGGGAGAACGGCTACATCGAATCCTTCAATGGCAAACTGAGAGACGAACTGCTCAACGGAGAGATCTTCGATACGATCACAGAGGCAAGAGTCATCACAGAAGCATGGAGACAACAGTACAACACAGTGAGACCACACAGCTCGTTAGGATACAAAGCACCAGCACCAGAAGCATACCTCCCGCGAGAAGTCGCCAATGCCTAGAGCGGGAGAAAAACTAACTTCACATCGGCTTCAATCCTGGGGGCTGGTCAGTCGCTAGGGGATGTCTCCAATCTTAATCCAATGCAGATAGGAAAAACTGTCGAAGCGATGGTCGGGAATGACCAAGAGGCAGAGATAGGGGCGATCCGTTCATACAATAGCGCTATTGCTCTCGCCCGTGAAGTTGCCGACCAGGCGACGGCTGATCTCCTTACCACCATTCTCAAGATGGAAGAGGGGCATGTTGATTGGGCCGAGATTCAACGCTCACAAATCGAACAAATGGGGCTCGAAAATTATCTTGCGAAGCAAACTCAGGGTGCATCGAACTAGACAGCGAAACGGGTCCGACGATTATTTCTTCCTTTGTAAAGATTTACATCTCAATTTCTAAAACCACGAGCACGTCGCCGTGGCTTAGCTCCGGTCCATTAGGTGGCGGAAAAACAGATCAACCAAAAGAGAAAGTAGCATGAAGGCAGCAGTGATGTTTCAAAAAGACGAAATGCCGCAATACGTGGATTTTCCCGAACCAATTGTTCATAATGACGAGGAGCTTCTAATTTCTGTAAAAGCAGCAGCAATTAAGCATCTGGATAAATCAAAGGCAACTGGCAAGCACTATTCAACCAGAAATGATCCAAGTCGGGCAAAGGTAATTGGCGGAGATGGTGTGGGTTTGCTGAAAGACGGGACCCGAGTATACGCTATCGGTGTCAGCGGCATGATAGCTGAAAAAGCAGTGATTGAAAAAAGCCGGATGGTGCCGTTACCGGCCGGCATTGATGATGTTACGGCAGCAGCCTTGCCCAACGCAGTAATTGGTTCTGCGATGGGGATTCGCTTCAGAGCAGGCATGAAGCAAGGTGAAACGGTTTTAATAAATGGCGCTACAGGATTTACCGGTAAAATAGCTGTTCAAATTGCGAAGCATTATGGAGCTCAAAAAATAATTGTATCGGGAAGGAACGAAGAGTCACTGCAATCATTGTTAACACTGGGTGCGGATGAAATCATTTCTGTTAAACAGGATGATGATACAATCGTCTCACAAATTAAGAACATCCATAATAGCACACCGATTGACGTTATAATAGATTATTTATGGGGACACACTGCAGAACTGATTCTTTCAGCTTTGAAAGGTCAGGGCTCATTCACACACAAAACACGGTTTGTATCAATAGGTGCAGTTACCGGCGATATCATTCAATTGTCGGCAGAGAACTTACGAAGTGTCGATCTTCAATTGAGTGGCTCGGGTTTGGGTAGTTGGACGAAGGATCAGGTGCGGAGATTATTCGGTGAAATTCTTCCCGAGATGTTTCAACTGGCAGCAAACAAGAAATTAAAAGTTGACACTATAAATGTAAACTTAAAAGATATTGAACGATTGTGGGATATGGATGTGCCCGATGGCAAAAGGTTGGTGGTGGTAATCTGACAAAAAACCGCCTTGACCATTTTAAAGGGGAAAGAGTCCCCGGTAAAGAGCAGCGCAATTTCGCTAACAACGCTCAACAGCGGGAATGAACTCGTGGCTCAATTCTCCGAAAGGAATTCCCCAAAATATTTTGCTGTATCATTGGTCTTCTTTTGATAAAAGGAATCCTGCATGAAAGACAAAAAAGCTGTCTATGTAGTGACTGGCGCGACCCGTGATATCGGGTCGCGTGTTGTCGAAAACCTTCTTGGACGCGGTGATCGGCCTCGGGTCTTTACGCGAGATGCAAAGAAAGCAAAAATGCGCTACGGTGATCGGGTTGACATTAGTGTTGGCGATCTGGCGGATGAAGCCTCTTTAAAGTTGGCATTCTCGGGTTCTGACGCTATCTTGCTTATCAACACAGGGCAAGACATCCCGACTCGAGACAGAGTAGCAGCAAGCGTCGCAAAGGCGGCAGGTGTAAGGCATCTGGTCAAGCTCTCATCGTTGGATGCCCGACAACGATTTGGAACCGGCGTGTGGCATGCACAGGGGGAAGAAACGATACGTGCGACTGGGATTAGGTTTACATTCGTGCAACCTTCTGGCTTCATGTCGAATGCTCTCTTCTGGGCGGATTCTATCAGGCGCGATCGGATAGTTCGCTCTTGTACCGGTGACGGCAAAATTGCGTTTATTCATCCCAACGACTTGCAGAAATTGCAGCCAAAGTCCTGACGACCCACGAGTATCTTGGAGAATCTCTTGCAATTACTGGACCCGAAGCGCTGAGCTTTTCAGAGATGACAGCGAAGATAGGTGCTGTGATCGAGAAGCCTCTCAACTTCCAGTCTATTCCCGAAGAGGATGAGCGCCAAAAACTCAAAACAAGCGGAGCATCGGATTCGGAGATCGAATACCATCTCTCGATATATCGCGCGATTCGCGAGGGACATGCTGCCGTCGTGACGGACACTGTCGAACGCGTCCTTGGTCGAAAGCCAATCACATTCGACGAATGGGCGAAAGAAAATGCGGTCGCATTCTCTTGACCTCATTCTATCTCACGCGTGTGGTCTAAGAAGCGGCTCAAGTCACGCGGAGCGTGATTGCGAAAAGCGCTCACTGACGGACCAGCCGCCGACGATTTAACACGCGCGAAACAAACAGTTCCTATCGGACAGGACATACCACGCGCGGACTGGATTCCGTCGCTGTGGCACTTCGTCGCCGCAACTTAGCTCCGGTTCGTTAGATGACAAACCAAATATGGCAATAATTCTCAACACTGTTCTAACTTGCCCACATTGTAGTTTTCAAAAGGAAGAAACAATGCCAACAGATACGTGCCAGTTTTTTTTGTGAACGTGCAAATTGTAAAAAAATATTACGCCCGAAATCTAGCCATTGTTGTGTGTATGGTTGTACGGTTCAATGAGTTGCCCAAATAGACAGCAAACCGATGTGCATTCGTGTTAGACTCGTGTTCACACCTAACCGAGTGGCTCAATTGGCGCGCTACGCCATGGTGCTTCCGACACTCACTGACGGAACCAGTCGTCGTTTTTGCTCGCGCTAAGAAAAGGTTCTGAGGATCTATTGAGGCAGCAATACAGGAATTCGACAGAACTTAGTTGCATTGTGGTTTTTTGTGCTCCCGACAAATGCAAAAGTCCATGTACTTGCAGGGGCTTTTTATTGCGCAACGCCTTCGCAGGCTGATGCTCTATACCAGTGGAGCTACTGGCGCGCTTTAGTCTCCGGAGTCACCTGATAACACCACCCTGAGAAATAGTTCAAGCCTTAATTTGAGTTCTCCTGTCGGAGAACTTTCATCTCTTTCCCACCGCCCCGGTGTTCCCGGATCGACATTCAAGGTGAGAGCCAATGCCCGCTGGCTCATTCCCCGGACATGTCGGTAAGCGACGATCTTCTGTCCTATGGTCTGTCCATTGAAGAGCGGAGGGGTGTATCCGAGGAACTGCGTTATCTTGGGTATCAAATGCACCATAGGGACCCTCCGGCTCTTTTCCCAGTTGTATACCGTATCTTTTGAGACTTTGAGCAACGCGGCTAGTTGCGTTGCCCCCATTCCGAGTTGTAGTCTTCTCTTTTTTATATGGTCTCCCATCGTCATTGGTGGGTCGGAATATTGAATTTTTTGAGGTATTTTGGCCAAAAGGTGGATATGGCAAAAAGGCAACGCAGGGATGCACAGGCAGGAACGTTGGCAGCATGTAGTTTGACCGCGATAATGTCTCAGGAGGCAACGGTGAGTGATTTGCCCCCACTCTAGTCCCGTAGGTGCACCTTGTTGAGGGTTCAAGACCGGAACCCAAACAATGAATCAATCGTAACAGAACACCCCCGGAATTATGAGGGTTTCGAGGCTGGAGATGGCGATACAGTTGCGCGG
>Ga0335085_10012934_pt1 | contig 12256 bp, 10 predicted proteins | sample Lox_Sample_45_FD_206712 | JGI IMG/M metagenome (GOLD analysis project Ga0335085, IMG submission 206712) | Soil microbial communities from Loxahatchee National Wildlife Refuge, Florida, United States - Lox_Sample_4.5 | ecosystem: Environmental > Terrestrial > Soil > Wetlands | place: USA...
TTTCAGCATCACTAGGGGCGGGCTGCCGCTCGATCAGATCATGCGCGGCGATCAGCAGCCCGGGCGTGCAGAAGCCGCACTGCACCGCGCCCGCCTCGAGGAACGCCCGCTGCACCGCGGACAGCTCGCCGCCCGGGGCCAGGCCCTCGACCGTGCGCACGTCCCGGCCCTGGGCCTGGCCCGCCGCGACCAGGCAGGCGCAGGCCAGCACGCCGTCCAGGTACACCGTGCACGAACCGCATTCGCCCTGCTCACACGCGTTCTTCGAGCCCGGGAATCCCAGCCGCTCGCGCAGTACGTAGAGCAGGCTCTCGCCCTCCCAGACGTCGTCGGCCTGCTGCGCCTCGCCGTTGACTGTGCAGGTGATCCGCATGCCTCACGCCCCCCGGAACTCGTGCCACGCCCAGTCCAGCGCCCGCCGGGCCATGACTGACAGGGCATGCACCCGGTACCGCGCGCTGCCCCGTACATCGTCGATCGGCTCGGCCGCCTCGGCGACCAGGTCGGCGAACCGGCTGCTGGTGGACTCGGGCAGGTCGCCGCGGGACTCCCACAGACCATCCTCGGCCAGCGCCTGAGCCAGGAAGTCCTCGGCCAGCCGGGCGCGCAACGGGGTGGGGCCGGCCGACCCGATGCCGGTGCCGACCACCTGCCGGTCCGGGTGCAGCGCCAGGCTGAACGCGGCCACCGCGATCACCATCGCGTTCCGCGTACCGATCTTGCAGAACTGTTGCGGGCCGGCCGGCGGGGTGACCACCACCGCCTTGATCAGCTCGTCCGGCTCCAGCGCGTTGCGTTTCACCCCGGTGTAGAACTCATCCACCGGGATCAGCCGGGTACCGCGCCCCGACTCCACCTCCACCTGCGCACCGGCGGCCAGCAGCGGGGGGTGCGAATCCCCGGCCGGGGACGCGGCCCCCAGGTTGCCGCCGACCGTGCCCCGGTTGCGGATCTGCGGGGAGCCCACCGTACGGGACGCCATGGCCAGGCCCGGCAGCCAGCCACCCAGCTCGGTCTGGACCCTCGTGTAGGTCACCCCAGCGCCGAGCCAGATCCGCCCGCCGGCCGGAGCCCACTCGGCCAGCTCGCGCACTCTGGCCAGGTCGATCAGGTGCTCCGGCCGGTACTGGTCGAAGTTCAGCTCGACCATGACGTCGGTGCCGCCCTGGAGGGGGACCGCGTCCGGGTAGGCCGCCTTCAGCTGCAGGGCTTCCGCCCACGTCTGCGGCTGCAGGAACTCCATGGCACCTCCCCCCCGCGCCGGCCGCCCACGAGCCAGGCGAGGACGCACGGTTTGGTGCGTGGCCGCAGCGCCGGGGCCGGTGGTCCTGCCTGCCAGTCTGGCCCATCGAGCCAGAAACCCGAACCCCGGCGCGCACCCGCTGTGATCACCGGTGGGTGATCGCGGTCTTGCGGCTGCCTGGATTGCCTGAGATACCTGACATAGGCGGCTGCTCCCCTAAGGTGTGATAAGCCGATCCACCCGACCTGGATGGCTCCTACATCGCCACACCTCGCTGGAGTCCCGGGTGACACGTGCAGGCAGGAAAGTCGACAGCAATCGCGGCAGACAGCGGCCCGCCGCACCGGCCGGACAGGGCAGCAATCTCAAGCGCGGCCGCAAGCGTGCCGCGGCGGCCGCCCGGCGCGAGCTGGCCAGGCGGCGTCAGCGGCGGCGGCGGCTGCTGATTGCGATGGTGGTGGTGCTCGTGGCCGGGCTTGGTATCGCCGGGCTCGTGTATGCGACCAGGCCGCCTTCCATCGCGGTCTCTGGAGCATTCGGCACCAAGCCAACGGTCACGATTCCCGGGACCGACCCGCCGGCCAGCCTGCGGGCGCAGCATCTGATCAGCGGGCACGGCGCGCTCGTCGCCAAGGGCGATGTGGCCGTTGCCGATCTCACCGCATACACCTGGAAGGGTACGGCGTCCAAGAAGATCAGCGAGTTGTCCACCGGCCGGCCGGAGACGCTGACGGTTGGGTCCACCGTCTCTGGCCTGGACAAGAGCCTGGAGGGCAGCCGCGTCGGCAGCAGGCTGCTGATCACCATCCCGCCGAAGGACGGGTTCGGATCCAAGGGAGACAGCACGCTGGGGGTCACCGGCCAGGACACGCTGGTGTTCGTGGTGGATGTGCTCGGCTCGTACCAGAAGACCGCCAGCGCGCACGGCACACATGAGGCGGTCAGCGGGACGGGGCTGCCAACGGCCGGCACCTCATCCCCGGGCACCGCACCGCCGGTCCACATCCCTCAAACGAAGCCACCGGCCACGCTGCAGTCCCGGACCCTCATCCAGGGCACGGGGCCAGTCGTGAAAAAGGGCAAGCTGCTAGTCGCGCAATACGAGGGTGTGATCTGGCGCAACGGCAAGGTCTTCGACTCCACCTGGACGACTGGCGCGCCTGCCGGTTTCCAGATCGGCACCGGGCAGGTCATCAAGGGGTGGGATGACAGCCTGGTGGGCAAGCGAGTCGGCAGCCGGGTGCTGCTCGTGGTGCCACCGGCCGACGGCTATGGCAAAAAGGGTTCCGCACAAGCTGGGATCAGGGGCACCGACACCCTGGTCTTCGTCATTGACATCCTCGGCACCTACTGAGCCCACTCCTAGCTGAGCTAGCTGAGTAACCCGAGCAGCCCCGCGCTGCCGAGCACGGTCACCATGGCCGCGGCCGCCGGTGCCCCTCAGGCGGGGAGGGCCAGGTAGCCCGGGCTGGCCACGGTCAGCTTGTCGATGACGGACGCGCGCACGGCCGCCACAACCTCGTCCATCCGGCCGTCGAACTGGCCGGCGCGAATGCCGAGGGCGAGGTCGGCGTCGGTCGCGCAGCCCAGATCGCGCAGGCGTTCGCGGTGTGCGGCCTCCTGCGTGCTGCCCAGCAGCAGCTCGCGCCTCGCGATGCGCAGCGCGGAGGCGGCGACGCGGGCGTGGTAACGCAGCCCCTCATCGGGCTGCTCCGCCCCGTCCAGGAACACGCCGGCCGCCTCGATCAGAGCGATCGCGCTGGGACGGTCGTGCGGGACGGAGGGCGCGCTTGGGCTGGCACCGGCGAGCGGGTCGGGGACGGTCACCGGCGACGTCAGCCCCAGGGCGAGCAGCAGGTCGTGCTCCTGCTCACAGACCCGCCGGCCCAGCATGGCGTACTCGATCGACGGGTCGGATCCGTCGAGGTACCGCCCGGCCTGGTGACGGCACAGGATCGTCCAGCGGAGTGTGCCGTAGACCTCCCACCAGTGCAGCGCCTCCGGTGTCGGCGGAGTGCCTCCAGCCGCCGCGTACCCCTCCAGCAGCGCCGCCCGCGTGCCGAAGCCACCGACGGGGTCGGGCGCGCCGAACCGCCACGCCTTGACGCACACCCAGCCAAGATCTTCGGCTGGGTCGCCGGCGTGCGCGAGCTCCCAGTCCAGGACGCCGCATACGCCCGACGGATCGATCATCAGATTGCCGTTGCGGAAGTCGCCATGCACGACCGAGCGGCCGGCGGATGCGGCCTGACGGCGGCGGTCCAGCCAGCGCAGGGCCAGTTCCACGGTGGGACGGGGCTCGGCGAAGCCTTCGTAGCGGGTGGTGATGTCGTCGAGCGGGTCGCCATCCGGTAGTCCCGGGACGGCGTGGGGCGGGATCGTGTGCAGGCGCGCGAGGATCGTGCCGAAATCACGGGCCAGGCGCCGCCGCACCTCGGTGAAACGGCCGTCGCGGAGGAGCCGGCGCGGGATGGTCTCGCCGTCCAGCCGTTCCATGATCAGGTATGGCGAGCCGAGCAGTTCTGGACCGTGGTCCACCAATCCGGGGACGGGCACGCCCGCGTCCCCCGCGACAGCGAGCAGGGCGGCCTCTCGCGCCATGGTCGCGGGGTCTGGGGGCACCGACGGATCGCGGCGCAGGACGAGTGCCCGGCCCCCGGCGTCGAACGCCCACGTCTCGCGGCTCGCCCCACCCGTCAGCCTCCGCAGCCCGCTCACCTCGATGGCGTCGTCCCCGGCCAGGTCGGCGAGGCGGGTGGCGAGCGCGGCGCGCAGCGCCCCACCCCAAGCCGCGTTCGGATGCATGCCTTTCTCCTCGTTCGAAGCGGCGCTGTACGCGGCCGTCCTGCGGTCATGCGTCCGGAGGCAGGCCGAGGGCGCGGATACTGAGGGCGTCGAGGGTGTCCAGCAGGCGCTCGGTGCCCGGCGGGTCCTCGCCCTGGACCAGCCACAGGTACAGGGAGTGGTCGACCATCGCGGCGAGGGCGCGCGCCGTCATCCCGGGGTCGAGGTCTTCCGCGACGAGCCCGGCTCGCTGCCACCGCTCGATCGCCTGGGCGGAACGCCCGACGGACACGGCCCGGTGCTTGCGCCGCATCTCCTGGAACTCCTCGTTGAACGTCGCGACCTGCTCGATGATCGCCATCATCTTCGCGTTGCGCAGGTACGCCCGGTAGTAGGCGCCGTTGGCGCGGCGTATCCGCGCGGCAGGCGACAGGACCTCCGCAGAAGGCGCCGGGCCCGGGGACGGTACGACGGCCCGCCGCGTCATGTCCTCGAAGAGGCGGTCCGCGATCTCCAGGAAGACCGCCTCTTTGGACGGGAAGTACGTGTAGAAGGACCCGTACGACACCCTGGCGCGCCCGGTGATATGCGCGACCCGGGTGTCGATGAAGCCGCGTTCCTCGAACACCTTCCGCGCGGCGGCGATGAGGCGCTCCCGCGTCTGGGCGCCGCGCTCGGTGAGCGTCGCCGACTCCCCCCCTTCCGGCGGCGGCCGCTCGCGATCCCCTGCGCCCGGAGCCGCCCCTCTCCGCATGGTCCTGGGTCTCCCTCTTCTATTCCGAACGCCGTTTCCGTTGTTCCCGTCGCTGCTCCCGCCGGTGGCCGGCGGGTTGACAAACCGATGCTCGCGAGAACAGGATCCGAGCATCAATCAAGTTGATATGACTGTCAAGTCAACTCCGAGGAGGCCCCGCCATGACGGGCCGGAACACCGAGTTTGAGCTCGGCGGCATCAACCATCTCGCGCTGGTGTCGTCCGACATGCGGCGCACCATCGACTTCTACTCGGGCGTGCTCGGCATGCCGCTGATCAAGACGTTGAGCCTGCCCGGCGGCATGGGCCAGCACTTCTTCTTCGACTGCGGCGGTGGCGACTGCGTGGCGTTCTTCTGGTTTCCGGACGCCCCCGATGGCGTCCCTGGGATCTCGGCGCCGAAAACCCGTCCCGAGCAGGGCGAGATCCTCAGCGCCGTCGGCTCGATGAACCATGTCGCGTTCCACGTTCCCGCCGACAGGTTCGAGGTGTACCGGCAGCGGCTGAAGGACAAGGGAATCGAGGTCAGCCCAATCCTCAACCACGACGACAGTCCGTCCGGCGTCTCGCGCGAGATGTACGCCGGGGTGTTCGTCCGGTCCTTCTACTTCCAGGATCCTGACGGGATCCTGCTGGAGTTCGCCTGCTGGACCCGGGCCTTCACCGACGCCGACGTCTCCCATGAGCCGAAGACCTCCGCCGACCGCACCGCGACGCCCGGCTCGGCCCCGGCGGTCCCCGCCGGGGCACCCCGCTGAGAGGGAGAACCATGCCCCGCTTGCGCGAGGTCCCCCGCGCCGAGGTCACCGACGAGCGCATCCTCTACTTCTACGACCACCTGTTCGCTCCTGACCGGGACCCGGCCACGGACCACGGCACAGCTACCGGCTCCCCCGGTGACTGGTGGACGGTGTTCGCCCAGTCCCCGGACGTCTTCCGGCACGCGGTCCGCGGCTTTGCCCTGTACCGGAACGCGACTCTGGACCCGGCACTGCGCGAACTGGCGCAGTGCCGGACTGGCTGGGCGCGCGGCAGCCAGTTCGTCTTCTCGCAGCATTGCAAGCAGATGCGCGCGCTGGGCATGCCGGAAGAGAAGATCCAGGCGATCCCGTACTGGCCGACGGCTGACTGCTATTCGCGACTGGAACGCACCGTCCTGGCCTACACCGACGGGCTCGTTCTGGACGGCGGGCGGGTGGCCGACGAGGTCTTCGTCATCCTGCGGGAGCATCTCCCCGACCAGGAGATCCTTCAGCTCACGTACATCACCTGCATGTACGACATGCACGCCACGATGTCGAAGGCGCTGCGGCTGGAATTCGATGACCGTCCTGAGGCGGTCGTCGAGGTGGCCGCGCCCGAGGGCTACGGCAGTCGCGACATCTCCGCGGACCTCGCCGGAGAGGCCTGATGCTCTTCCCCGTCCCCGACCGGATCCGGGGTGTGCGGGACGAGGTGCACGCGTTCATGACCGAGCGCGTCGAGCCGGCCGAGCCTGTCCTCAATGCGGGCGGGCCGGAGTCGCGCGGCACCCTGCTCCGGCTCCGCCGCGAGTCCAAGACGGCTGGGCTCTGGGCGCTCGGCCACCCCGCCGAACTCGGCGGAGGCGGGCTGCCGTTCCTGGACTACGTGTACGTCAACGAGGTTCAGGGCCGCAGCGAGTGGGGCCAGTTCGCGCTCGGCACGTTCACGCTGCAGGACTCGCTGATGCTGCACAAGTACGCGAGCCCCCGCTGGCGCGAGCGCTACCTGATGCCAATGGTCGCGGGCGAGGTGTCACCGAGCTTCGCGATGACCGAGCCAGACGTCGCCGGATCCGACCCGACCGGCCTGCGCACCACCGCCGAACTGGACGGCGACCACTGGGTTGTCCGCGGCCGCAAGTGGTTCACGACCGGGGCGGCGAACGCCGCGTATACGACGGTCATGTGCCGCACCGAACCGGACTCCGCCGGCCCGCACCACGCGTTCAGCATGATCATCGTGCCGACGGACACGCCCGGCTACCGGATCGTCCGCGAGACTCCCGTCCTCGGCCTGCACGGCGGCCACTACGAGGTCGCCTACGAAGATGTCCGCGTGCCAGCCGACAACCTGCTCGGCCTGCGCGGGCACGGCTTCGCCATAGCCCAGGATCGCCTCGGCCCCGGACGGATTTTCCATTGCATGCGCTGGCTCGGCCAGGCCCAGCGGGCGTTCGAGCTGATGTGTGCCCGCCTGGACTCCCGCGTCGCGTTCGGCGAACCGCTCTCAGCGAAGCAACTCATGCAGCAGCACGTCTTCGATTCCTACACCGAGATCCAGGCGGCCCGGCTGCTCACCCTCCAGGCCGCCGAGCAGATCGACGCGGGCGACCAAGCCCGGATCGAGATCGGCGCGATCAAGGTCGTCGGCGCCCGAATGCTGCACAACGTGATCGACCGTGCCGTCCAGGTGCACGGGGCGGCAGGCCTCACCGACGACACACCCCTGTCCCGGATGTACCGGCACGCCCGCGAGGCGCGCCTCTACGACGGCCCGGACGAGGTACACATCCAAAGCACCGCCCGCCGCATCCTCCGCGCGATGACCCGGTAGGACAACCCGTCCCAGCCCGGCGGTCCCGCTGGGATCAGCCGCCTGACCTCAGCCGCCTGATCTCAGCCGGTTCTGCCGGTGCTTCGTGGACGTCTTCTCCTGCCGGCCATTCGACGGCAGCGCCGCCGCGCACCTTGGCGTGATCGCCTTGGCGTGATCGCCTTGGCGTGATCGCCTTGGCGTGATCGCCTTGGCGGGTGCCCGGTGAGCGGGCTGTTAACTCAGCGGGTCCCGGCTTTCAGGAAACGGGAATGCCCGCTGGGCCTCCTGCTTGCCTGGCCGCGTGTCCGGCGGGTCCGCCTGCTGGCCGGTTGCTGCCGCTGGCCGGGCCGGCCGGGCTGCGGGGATGCGGGGGGACCTGCTGCGGCCGGATCGGGACCTTGGCCTCTGAGGGCACCAGCGCCTAGGGCGGTTGGCTGACGGCATGTTCGTGTCCGACGACAGGGTGTTGCCGGTGAGTTTCGCGGTGGCGTCCGCACGGCTGGACGAGCTGGCCCGGGGTCGCCTGCTGGACGGCGTATCCGAGCGTGTTTACCACGGCGGCGTGCAGTACCTGCTGCGGGTCGGCCCGGCCGGGGCCGTGCCGGGCGCCTCCCGGCTGGTGCGGGTCCAGTTCTCCGGCCCGGCCCACCGCGACGGCGAGATGACCCTCGCGCTGCGCTGGGAGGCCACCGGAGCGAGCGGGAGCCTGTTCCCCGCTCTGGACGCTGACATCCGGCTGGCTAGCGAGGGCGGGCACCGGACCCGGGTGACGCTGACCGGCTCTTACCGCCCGCCGCTCGGCGCGCTCGGCGGCGGGCTGGACCGGCTGGTGCTGCACACCGTGGCCACGGCCACCATCGCGGCCTTGCTGACCCGGATCGCCTCGGCCCTGGAAGGCGCCCCCGCCCCCGCCAGCGAGCCGGGCACACTCTGGCACCCCGGCCTGGGACCCGAGCCCGCCCCCGGCTAGGACCAGAACGGCACCGGCCGCCCGCAAGCCGCTGCCGCGATTGTGAGGTGGCTGGAGACTGGATCGCTCGTCAGTGCAGCCTGATGGGAGGATCCCCCCGCGTACGGTCACTGACCAGTACGCGGCCCGAAGGGCGAGCACCTCGACGTTGTCTTCGATGGGGACTTGGGCGAGCTCGTGAAGGGCCACCACGTCGTCGCCCGCGGGATCATGCTTGGCCGCCTGGCCCGGGTTCCCGGGTACGGCACTTCCCCGCTGCGCGGCCTGGCCCGGCGCGGCGCGGACCCTAACAATGGCGGCGCGTTCTTCCGTAGAGGTGTGGCCCCGGAGCCGGCGACGATGGAGGAGCGGCTCACCGGGCCGGCACTGCACTACGAGTTCGTGCCTGGGTTGGCGGCAGAGCACGGTTTTGACTGGTATTGGATGCTCGGTGTCACTGACGACGTGGGCACCGAGTACAGCGACAGCAACGGCGGTGCCTTTGACGGCCGTAGCGGAACCCTGGACACCATGCTCGGCCCATATCTGGCACGGCGGGGCAAGAGACTGCTGATCGACAAGAGCCTGAACACCGCACATTACGCCGATCTGCTGCTGGACATTTACCCGTCGGCAAGGTTCGTCTGCCTCTACCGGTACCCCATGGACGTGATCGCCTCCGGCATGGAGGCGTGCCCTTGGGGGCTGGGCGGCTATGGATTCGATCCCTACATCGCCAGCTCACCAAGCAAAATAAACCCGGTGACGCCGGTAGCCATCGCCGCGATGATGGCCAGCGTGGAGGAGGTCGAGGTCGTCGTCGCCCATAACGAGCGCGCGACCCTGCGCGTCGGCGATGTGTTCGTGAAGATCGACGCTGATCAGGCCCGCACCGACGTCGAGGTCGAGGCGATGGCGATGGCGCCGGTCCCGACCCCGCAGATTCTGTGGCGCAAGCCGCCCGCACTCGCGCTCGCCGCCCTCCCAGGGACGGCACTCGGCCACCTCGGCGAGCCATCTACCGCATCGCCGGCCGCGTGGGCCGCGGCGGGTGCGGCCGCCCGGACGCTGCACGACGCGCCGCTGCCGCCCTGGCCCGGCCGGAGCCCTGCCGAGCTCGCCTCGCGCCTCGACGCCGAATGCGAGTGGCTCGTCGCCAACGACGTCCTTCCCGCCGGCCTGGTCACCCGCAACCGCCAGCTCGCCGAGACCGCGCTGCGGCCGTGGACACCGGTGTTCATCCACGGCGACCTGCAGGTCGACCACGTCTTCGCCGACGGTGACGAGATCACCGGCGTCGTCGACTGGTCTGAGGCGTCCCAGGGCGACGCGCTCTTCGACCTCGCCATCCTCACGCTCGGGCACCACGAGCATGTTGCCGACGTCGCCGCAGGCTACGGCACCGCCCTCGACCGCGACCTCATCCGCGCCTGGTGGTCGCTGCGATGCCTCACCAACGTCCGCTGGCTGGCCGAGCACGGCTTCGGCTCGCCCGAACAGTTCCCCGAGGTCGCCGTACTGCGATCCCAGCCCTGAGGCCGCACGAGCAGTGCCTCGGGACGGGAGGCGCCTGCCGGCGAATTTCACTGATGCGGCGACGTTCACAGCGTTGTCGTCGAGGAACAGCACCCGCCCGGCTGGCACCTCCAGCAGGCCTGCGACCTGCGCGAACGCTGCGATATCGGGCTTGAGCAGGCCCAGCTCGAAGGACAGGAACCGGTGATCAAACAGGCCCATCAGCGGCCATACGGCGATGTGACCGTGCCAGTGCAGCGCATTGGTGTTACTGGAGCAGCCCACCGGCACGCTCGCCCGGGTCTGGGCCACCAGCTCGGCGGCTCCGGGCAGCGGCCCGGCTGGCCAGTTCCCGAAGGCGTCAAGGAACGCAGCCGCACTGAGTTCAGGCTGCCAGCCAGCAACCACTCCGGTGGCGAACTCGGCCGCCGAGCAGCCACCGCTCTCGAAGCGGCGGACCCAGCGGCACTCCAGCCAGCGCCATTCGAGTTCCTGACAGCTTCATGCGGAGAGCGCAGAACTGGCCGATCCAGGCGGCCCTGGCTCCAAGCGCTCTTGGGTCGTAGGTTCTGCGGGCGACGGAAGCGGTTCGCCGCGCAGCCGGCCCTCCGGGGCGGCGCTTCACCTTATCCGACTCGCATTCCGTATCCGATCATGGTTTAATTCCCGTCTCCGCTACATGATGCTTTTGGTTACCGGAATGGCTCCGAAACTCGTTGAGCGCCTTTGGCCTGGTCCATGTATGATCTGCGGTGGGAAGCGCGTGATTTGGGGCCGTTCCCGGGCAGCGGCGCATTGTGAGCAAGTTTTCACTGGAGGTAGTACCTTGGGCATTTTTCTGAGCGGGAGTTTGCGTGCCACCGTCGTTTGTGGCGTGCTGTTAGGTCTGGTGCTGACGGTGCCCTCTCCCGCCATCGCTGCGGCAGTGGCACCACCGACACCGATCGACCTGTTCAACGGCTATCAGGCATGCTCGCAAGACGTGAACTCGCCCGTCTACCTCTCCGCGGGCATCAGCGGCGTCCTCATCGAGGGCCTGTCGCAGGACACCTCCGATGTGCTCGTCAGCGAGCAGTTTCAGATCTGGCCAGTCAGCAATCCGGCGCAGATCACCACTCTGGCCAACCAGTACGTCTCCTCCGGATTCGAGGGGTCGGTCACCGTGCCGGCGGGCGACCTGTCCGACGGGCAGGCGTACGCATGGCAGGCCCAGGCTGAGGGTTCGGGCGGGACCTCCGACTGGTCGGCGCCGTGCTATTTCACGGTCGACAACACCGCTCCCTCAACCCCGCCGACAATTACCTCACCGAACTATCCCCAGGGGCAGTCGGATCAGGGCGGGGCGCCGGTCCAGGTCACCCTCGGCGCCAGTGGCGTCAGCGATGTGGCGGGCTACGTCTTCTCCTGGACGGGGGACCTTCCGGTGGCGGGCGTGGCCAATATTGGCTCCTATGGGATCCCCCAGCCGGTAGATCCGTACACCGACACGGCCCATTTCGCCCGGGCTTCCACGCTGGGCGGCTCCGCGGCAGCCAGCTTGATACCCCCGTATGGCGCGGGTCCGATGACCCTCACCGTGGCGAGCCTGGACCGGGCCTACAACGAGTCCGCGGTGGCCACCTATCAGATATTCGTCAAGCCGACAGCCCCGACAATCACGCCGTTGACCCCCAGCCCCCAGTTCGACAAGTGGACAGAATTCCTGCTGCAGCCCAACCCGGGGGTGCAGGCAGCCAGCCGGGTGGTCAGCTATACCGTGCAGTTCTCCGGCCAGACTCAGCAGACGATCAGCGTCATGGCTTCCCACCATGGCACTGCGGAGGTGCGGTTCAAACTCGACGGGCCCACGGGTGACACCATGTCCGTGACCAGCAAGAGCGCGGACGGCTGGGTGAGCGACAGCGCGTTCTGGAGCTATTCGATCGACACCACGCCTACCGTCAGTTCTGACGTCTACCTTGAGAACCAGACCAGCGGAGGCGTTGGAGTTCCGGGCACCTTCACCTTCACCCCGAAAGTGAAGGGCATCACGAGCTACACGTACTCCATCAACTTCGGGCAGGCTGTCACCGTCCAGGCTGCTCACGATGGAGTGGCGCAGATCACGTGGACTCCAGACCAAAGTGGCTTCTACGACCTTGAGGTCTACGCCACCACCAGGGACGGTCTCGAACTGACGCCCTACGACTACTTTTTCTCCGTGAACTGACGGCCGTTACCGCGCCTACGTACACCAAGACAGCCGACGGCGTATCGGCGCCGTCGGCTGTCTTCCTCCACGGGCACCGCCTTATTGGCGGCAGAGGGGCAGTGACCGCGGTTTGGCCAGGCGCGCACATAGCTGATGCTCTGGAGCGCCGTCACCAACTAAAAGGGAGCACCAGCATCGCCGCGCCGAGTCGGCGTTCGGCGGCTGACCGGTAGTGCGGTGTCCCGAAGTCCGGTCGCTCTT
>Ga0335085_10012935_pt1 | contig 12255 bp, 10 predicted proteins | sample Lox_Sample_45_FD_206712 | JGI IMG/M metagenome (GOLD analysis project Ga0335085, IMG submission 206712) | Soil microbial communities from Loxahatchee National Wildlife Refuge, Florida, United States - Lox_Sample_4.5 | ecosystem: Environmental > Terrestrial > Soil > Wetlands | place: USA...
ACCATGATCAAGCCGGGGCCGAACAATCCGGTCGGGGTCGTCTGGATTTCGCTGGACCTCGAACACTATGGTCTGCACGGCACACCGGAGCCGAGCCTCGTGGGCCACGCCGCGTCCCACGGCTGCGTACGGTTGACGAACTGGGACGCCGTCCGCGTCGCATCGCTCGTCACGCGCGGTACGCCAGTGGTCTTTCAATGAAGACGCTGCTGGCGGTCGCGTTCCTTGCGGCCGCTCCGCTGCGCATGCCAATCGACGGAGTGAAGCCCGAAACGCTGAAGGGACAGTTCTACGACGCGCGCACGGGTCATCCGCACGAGGCGGTGGACATCATGGCGGCGCGCGACACGCCAGTGCACGCGGTCTCCGACGGAACAGTCGCGAAACTGTTCTTCAGCAAGGGTGGCGGTGGCAATACGATCTACGAATTCGATCCGACCGGCACGTACGCGTACTACTACGCGCATCTCGAGCGCTACGCCGACGGCGTGCGCGAGGGACAGCACATCGCCGCCGGACAGGTGATCGCGTACGTTGGAACCTCGGGCAACGCGCCGCCGAACGCGCCGCATCTGCATTTCGCGATCTTCGAGCTGACGCCTGCTCGGCACTGGTGGCAGGGGCGCGCCATCGACCCGTATCCGTTCTTCAAGTAAGGCAACCCCGCGCCGACCCATCTCGTCCAACCGGCCATGCGACCGATCGTCACGATCTCGATCGTTGTCTATCTGGCCATCGCGGCCGTCTCGGCGCAGGTCCAGCGGTTCGATCAGTTGGTCCGCGAAGACTTCTTCGCCGGGATCACCGGCGATACGGCGCGCTTCGATCGTGCGATGACCACGTGCGAGCAGGCTCTTGCCACGGATCCCAGGAATGCCGCCGCGCTCGTCTGGCACGGCGCTGGGTTGCTGGTCCGATCGGGCCTCGCCTTTCGTGAGGGCCGCAGCGACGAAGGTATTTCGCTGAATATCCGCGCTATGCGCGAGATGAACGACGCCGTCGCGATGCGGCCGGACGACGTGCAGGTGCTGATACCGCGGGCGGCGATTCTCCTGGCGAGCGGCCGCTTCGCGCCGGCGGATCAGGTGCGCAGCATGGCGCGGACCGCCGCCGCGGACTACGAGAAGGTGCTCGCGATCGAAGCGCCGTATTTTCCCACGCTCGCGACGCACTCACGAGGCGAGCTGCTGGGCGGCCTCGCAACCGCCTACCGCCTGAGCGGCGAGGACGACAAGGCAACGTCTTACCTGCGCCGCATCTCGGCGGAATTGCCAGGAACCGCGTACGACACAAAGGCGCAAGGTTGGCTCGCCGATCTCGCCTCCGTGCGGCAGAACGACCACTTCTGCCTCGGATGCCACGTGAAGTAATTGGACATCAGGCCGGCCGACGAAGCGCGACCTGCATCGTGTCGAACAGATTGGTCGGCAGGTGCCAATCGTCAAAGCGCGATGCCCACGGCGGGGCCGTACCGCCGCCGATATACTCCGCCACATATCGAACCATGTAGCCGATCGATCGCACCCGCCCGGGGTGCGTCAGATGCGTGCGTCGAAATCCGTGCCGCGCGGCGAGGCGGTCGAGCGTGCGCGGGCCGAAATACGACAGATGGTACGGATAGTAGAAATGCCAGCGACGGCCGAATGCTCTGGCGGTAAGGCTTTCGACGTCCGGCGTCGAGAGAAACCAGGTGCCGCCTGGCACCAGACGCTCCGCGATCGCCTCTGCAAATCGATTTGGATCCGCCACGTGCTCGATGACGTCGAACGTCGTCACCGCGTCGAACGTGCCGTGGACGTCCTCGAGCGTTGCGTGCTTAAACGCATCGTCGCCGGCGAGAAACCGATCGAACAGCGCAGGCGAGGGCTCGATGCCTTGCGCGTCGACGCCGAGTCGCCGCAGGTCGCGCACGAGCTTGCCGCTGCCGGCGCCAACGTCGAGCAGCCGCGCACCCTCGAACGGCGCGATCGACGTCATCCACGCGTACAGCGCGTCAAAATTGGCGCGATCGGTGGGAGTCGGTCCGAGATACTGCATGTACGCCGCCGGGTAGTCGTCGATCGCGTTCGCCAGATTCGGATTGACCTCTGGCGTCGCGAAACGGAACGAGCAGCTCGTGCAGCGCCAGTACGGCGTCTGGTGCTTGACGAACAGTTGCGCGACACGCGCCGAGCCGCAGAGCGGACAGGCGCGCTCACCCATCGTCGCGATCCGGCACCTGCTTGAAGAAGTAGAGCGGCCGCCGCTTCGTTTCTTCGAACACGCGCGACAGATACTCGCCGATGATGCCGAGGCAGATCAGCTGGATGCCTCCGATGATCATCAACGTGCCGATCAGCGATCCCCATCCGCGCACGAACTGATCGCCGGACGCGTACGCGATCAGGATGTAGGCGATGTACAACGCTCCGGGGACGACGAGCCCGAGACCGAGCCGGGAGGCGAGACGCATCGGGGCCGGGGAAAACGACACGAGCGCGTCGACGGCGAGGCGCACCATCTTCAGCGTGGTGTACTTCGACTCACCCGAGCTGCGGCGCGGCGCCTCGAACGGCACGTAGGTACGCGTGAAGCCGATCCACGAGACGAGGCCCCGCAGGAATCGATGACGCTCGGGCATCGCGCAGACGGCGTCGTGCGCCCGGACCGACAGCAGGCAGAAATCCGCCGCGCCCGGGACGATCTCGGTGTCGCCGAAACGGTTGATCAGCCAGTAGAAGCCGCGCGCGGTCGCGCGCTTGAACCAGCTCGCGCCGTCGGTGTCCACGCGCACCGCGGAGACGACGTCGCAACCCTCGCGCCACTTCGCGATCATCGCCGGCAACAACGCTGGCGGATGCTGCAGGTCCACGTCCATCATCACGACGGGCCGCCCGCGGGTGACGTCGAGCCCCGCCGACAGCGCGATCTGATGGCCGAAGTTCCGCGAGAGCGAGTAGACGCGGACACGCCGATCGCGCTGCGCCAGCGCGTTCAGGATCGCCAGCGTCCCGTCGGTGCTTCCGTCGTCCACGAAAAAGACTTGCCAGGCGAGATCCGCAACGGCCGACAACGCGTCCGCGAGCTCGCGATGGAAACGCTCGACGCCGGCCGCTTCGTTGTAGCACGGCACCACGACGACGATTTCAGCTGTGTTCGTCATGGCGCGGCCGCGACCTGGAAGAGATAGTCGCGATCGAAGTGCGTGACCACCCTGTAGTCTGGGTTGCCGATGGCGCTATTGATCATGCGCAGCCCCTCCGGCTTGTAGCCGTCGACGACGATGTAGGTGACGCCCGATTCGCGCATGGCGACGGCCGCATCGTGATCGGGAAACGTCTTGAGGCGCGTGGTCAAAGAAACAAATTGCGCCGGCCACTCGCGCGAATCACCGTTGACCATCGGATACCAGTTCGCCGTCGACCAGTACTGATAGTTGGCTTCCTCGAACCAGGTCGGCGTGCTCGCGTAGTCTGGCAGCGAGAGCACCGGCGCACGCGGCAGGGTCGCGAGATGCGAGTACACCCGCGGAACGGGAAATGGCTGCGGCTGGCCGCCGGGGAACTTGACGACGTAGGACTCCGCGAGCAGCAGGACGATGGCGACGGCGGACACCGTCGCTCCAGCGGCACCGAAGCGGCGATGCAGCGCTGCGCATGCGACCGCAGCCAGCACCGCCAGCGCAAGGTTGATGAGTTCGGTATAACGCGCCGGAATCCGGAACAGGCTGAGGCCCGGCACGTGCGAGAGCGCGCCGTACGGGCTCCAGCCGTACACCCCTGACGCGACTTCGCCCGGCAGCGGTCCCAGCGCGAGAATCGCCGCGACGACCGTCAGCGCGATGAAGAATCGCGACCGTGCGAGCGCCGCGTCGGTCGTCACCATCGTGACGACCGCGCCCGCGACGCCGAGGATCACGGTGATCCAGCCGAGATAGACGGTCAGCTCGCCCCATATCGCACGCGGGCCGGTCACGCCTCGCGACAACAGCCACTGACCGGCGAACGTGTTCTCCGGAGGCACGAACCAGCCGGTCAGATCAGCGGACGCGTCTGCGGCGTACGCCGGCGGTTCCTGATGCAGAATGAAGTAGTGGCGGGCGAACGGCCACACGCACGCGATCGCAATCAGCAGCGCGACGGCGCCGTGCGCGACGACCGTCGCGATCGCCACGCGGCGCCGCTCCACCACGAACAGCCAGCCGAGATACAGCAGACCGGCGATCGTAATCAGCACCGCTTCGTACCACGCCGCCAGCGCCTGCAGGACGACGATGGCGACGACGAGCAGCAGCCTCGGCGCGGTCGGACGCTCGCTCCAGCGATCGATCGCGACGAACACGAGCGGAATCCAGAAGCACCAGATCAGATTCAGGTGGCCGTGGCCATGGTGAAACCTGAAGAAGCAGAACGTGAACGCCATCCCGGCGACGAACGACGCCATGTGATCGCGGGTATAGCGATACGCGAGCGCGTGCATGGCCAATGCGCAGGCGACGTACGCGAACAGCCAGACGAGGTTGTACGCGAGCACCGGATTCCGTGTAAGGGCGTAGACCGGCAGCGTGAACAGCGAGATACCGAAGAGGTGTTCGCCGTACGCCAGCGAGTCGTGAAGCGGGTAGAGCTTGTTCGCCTCGAAGAGCGGTACCCGGGCGAGCACGGCGTGATTGTCCCAGGCAAGCACCCAGATGAACGCGCGGGCATCGCCTTCGTAGCTCGCGGTCGCGATATGAGAGAAGTTGAAGATCGGCGCCAGCATGATGCGGCAGGCGACAAGGTACGCGAGCAGAATCAGGATCGGCACGCCGTACCGGCGCCAGCGCATCGCCACAGGGACGTGCAATTATATCTGCCCGATGACGCAGCGACTGCTGCTCGTGGCGGCGATCGCCGTCTTCGCGTGGCCCGACGTCGCGCGCGCGATCGGCATGCCGCAGGCCTACGCCCCGGTCACCATCGCGTTCGCGATCCTTGTCGTCGTGCTCACAGTCTCCTCCAGCCAAACCGGGGCAAGGACCACCAGAATCTGGCGGCCATCGAGGCTCGCGTGGCCCGCGATCGTCGCTCTCGTCGCACTCGCGGTCGCCGCGTATCGCTGGACGCTGATCGCTGCGTGGCGGCCGTACGGCGCCGACATGCTGATCGTGATCCGCGAGGCGACGCGGCGCATGCTGAGCGGCCATTCCCCGTACACGGTCTACCGCTCGTACGACACGAGCTGGGAAATGGCGATGCCCTACGGGCCGATGCTCTGGGGCCCGTACCTCGCCGCACAGCTCTGGCACATCGACCTGCGGCTCGTCGCGATCGTGGGTGAGCTGACCGTTCCGGCCTGGTGCGGCGCGGTCGCGGCGCTCGAGGCGGCGCGCGGACGGGCGCTGTCGGCGGCGTCGTGGCTGCTCGTCGCGACCGCGATCCTGTCGATGCTCGACGTCCAGGGTTTCACGCTGATCGGTCACACGCCGGTCTACTGGCCGCTCTTCCCGCTGTTCGCGATCGCGATCGCGCGCGAACGCTGGATCGCCGCGGCGGTGGTCCTCGGACTGCTCGTCGCCGCGCGAACGACCATGGTCGCCATGGTGCCGGTGTTCGTCATCGCCGTCTGGCGCGCCGATCGGTCGCGCGTCTGGCTGGCCCTCGTCGCCATGGCGGCGGCGTGCGCGATCACGCTGGCGCCATTCGCGCTGGCCAACCCGCGATCGGTGTGGGACCAGATGGTTGCGTCGTACCCGCGGATCATGAGGGAGGCGGTCTGGCCCGTCCTCGCGAAACCTGGACTCGAAACGATCGGCGTGACCGAATGGCTGATCGAGCGCGGTCGCGACGCGCTCATCGTCCCCGTGCAGATCGGCGCGTTGCTTGCCGTCTATGCTGCCGCGTGGATCGCCATCGCGCGCGGCCGCCGGCCGCTGCCGTGGATGGCGCTGGCGCTGTTCGTCTTCAGCATGACAACGTTGTACACGGTGCACTATCTGTATTACGACGTGCTGCTGCTCTTCGCCTGCGGCGCGATCGCCGAGGCGTGGCCGCGCACCGACGGGCGCCTGGCCCTCGCCTGGGGCGGCACAATCGCGGCCGCGGCCATTCTCGTTTTCGCCTGCATGCGTCTGATTGCGTCGCCGGCGCCTGACATGATCGTCGGCGCCGCCTCGTCGGACCGGTTGCTGCGGCTCGGATTCTCCGGCGTCGAGCACGACGGCGGACGCGGCTTCGCGTGGATCACTGGACACGAGGCTCACATCGCGCTGCCGCGCAGCTCGTCGGCGGATGCCGATCTCGTGTTGATTGGCGAGTCGGCGCTGCCGGCGTCCGGACCGCCGCAACGCGTGACTGCGCTCGTCAACGGCGTGCTGGCGGCGAACACCGACGTTCCCGCAGGCCGGACCGCGATTCGCGTCGCCGTTCCGCACCGCGCGTGGTGGTGCGGGTTCAACGATGTGCAGCTCGTGTTCACATCGACGCTCTCGCCACACGACGCCGGCGCCGGCGAGGATCGGCGTCCGCTTGCGATGGCGATCGATCGGGTGACGGTCGCGCCGCGTTGGTAGCGCAGCCCTTCAGGCGTGCCGTCCGCGGACTACATCCGCGCGAGGAGGCAGACGCCCGACCACGGGCGCGAGCCTTGCGGACCGGACGTCTCGGGCAGCATCGCAAACATCCGGAATTTCCACGACAGCCGATCGAGCTTGCGCGCGGTCTTCAGCATCGATTTGACTTCGACCGGCCGCCAGCCGCAACGCTCGAAGAAAGCCGGGCCTTCTGCCGGCGCGAAGAGGTACGGCGCGCCCGCCTGCGCGACGAGATCGCCCATCCGCTCTTTCATCAATTGCAGCAGCCCCGGCGACGCGAGGTCCACAACCCAGTGATTGAAGTTGGCGGCGTCGGCGAGATCCGCGCCCAGCGCGCAGACGTCGTTGGCCATCAGGTAGATCAGCAGTCCTTCGCTGAGCACGATCGCATTGGACGCGGTGCGGCCGAGACGCGCGAACAGTCCGCGCCGCGCGTCGGCGTTGGAGAGGTCGATTGGAACGCGCTCGAGCTGACAAGCGGGCGTCGCCGATTTCAGCACGTCGGCCTTGTATTCAAGGATCTCCGGCAAATCGACCTCGACCCATCGCAACGAGGCGGGCAGCGTCATTCGGTACGGCCGGGCATCCAGGCCGGCTGCGAGATTGACGACTTGATCGACGCCGCCCTCGACCGCACGCATGACGAAACGGTCGAACGCGTAGGTGCGCGCGACGAACGCCCACGACGTGTCGTCGGCGAACGGAATCGCCTTCGCAATCTCCTGGCCGCGCTCGCCCGCCAGCGCTCGAGCGTACGGGTCCTTGAACACGGCGTCAGGACGCTCGCTCTCGCGCGCGCGATAGACCGCGACCCACCGCGCGGTGTCGGAAACGTTTCGAATGAGCGGATCGGTCATCGAACGGTGACGGTGACGTCCGCGCTGTCGAGCAGGATGCCGTCGTCCGCATAGGCGCGCAGCATGTACGTGCCCGGACGAGCGATGCGCACCGAGGTCGAGGCTTTGCCGTCGGCGACCGCGATCTTCTGCGGCTCGAACGTGACCGCGCTCGCGTCGCCCCGGTAGACGACCCAGACCACGCCGAGGCGCACGCCGCGGTCGAGCCGCACGACCGCCTGCCTGAGCGGTCCTTCGACGCGCGCGTTCGAGCCGCTCTGGCTCGGTTTGTTCGACGGCTTCCCGTCGTCGACGACGAAGGCGTCGAACGTCAGCTTCTGATTGACGGCGGCGGTGCGCGACGGTCCGCCTTCGACTTTGATCGTCGGCGCCTCGTCGGGCTCGCCGAGCTCGCCTGGTCCGCCACGATTCTGCTGGTAGACGCTCGCATCGATCTCCCAGACGGGCATCAGCGACGCGTACGCCTTCTCGGTCTTCCCGTGGGACGTGAGCGTCCAGACCAGATCCTTCTTGCCCCAGTCCTTCGGCACGCGCACTTTGAACACGAACTGCTGGCGGCGTGTGTAGAAGTGCGCCGGCTGTCCTTGATCCGGCGCTCCCGGCTCGAGGAAGTTGTCGCCGCCTACCGGCACGTCGACCTGCTCCTCGTAGTTGCGGTTCATGTAGCCGAAGACCATGTTGAAGCTGCCGTCGGCGTTGTGCTCCCAGCCTTCGAACACCGGCACGACGTTCTGCCCGCTCGCGTAGCGTACTTGCGCCTGTGTTGAGGAAACGGAGAGAACGGAGGCAACGGCAATAACACAGAGGAACGAAGAAACGGAGGAATGGGAAGCTTCTTGTACAAAGTGTTTCCCGTTCCTCCGTTCCTCCGTTCCTCCGTTGTTTACCCGTTCTCTTCGTTCCCTCCGTTGTCTCATCGCCCCGCGCCCGTCGACGTCTTCACCGCATTCCGCTCGGCGACCTCCGCCTTGAACTCGTCGTCGCTCATGTAATAGAACGTCAGCCAGTGGCGCGACATGTCGTCCGTCGTGCGGTTGCCAAAGCCGACCCAGTTGCGCGGATCGGGGTTGTATTTGTTCGCGACCGAATTGTCGTGCCACGAGATGACGTGCATGATCGTGCCGGCCGGCAGCAGCGGCGCCACGTCGTCGGCGTAGTTGTAGACGATCTGCCAGTTGAAATCGTAGTTGACGCAGTTCAACTGCTCCACGTGCATGTCGGGATAGATCGCTTCGAGGCACTGCTTCTTGCCGCGGTTGTGCATGTGCGGCATGAAGCCGATCAGCCGCGCGTTGCGCTCCATCTTGTAGTACGCGTCGCTGCGCACGTCCGACGCGCCGGCAGGAATATCGAGGTCGTCCTGATTCGGCGAGAGGAGCGTGCGGATCACGTGCTTCGGCACGTAGCCTTTCGGATAAAAGACGATGCCGACGCTCGTGCGATCGGTGACGGGCTGTCCTATCGCGTGGTAGTGCATGTTGAAGCGGACCTTCGCGCCCGCTTTCATCAGCTTGCCCGCGCCGTCGGGGAACACGTCGCCGTTCTTGCCGACCGCGTACTCCACGAGCACGCCACCGGGATCCGTGCCCCCTTCGTCGTAGACGAGCGTCTGCACCGCGTGATGCACGACGCGGGCGGCGCCGGCCGACGGCTTCGCCTCGACCGCCTTGATGTAGCGATCTTCGGTGAGGCCGGAATCCGCGTAGAAGTTGCCCCACCAGTCCGCCGCCTCCGGCTTGACGGTGAACTCCTTCGGCATCGACACAATCAGATCGGGTTTGCCGATGTGCCACCGGTCGCTGTCGTCGAACGTGCGCGCGGCGGGCATGTCCGCGGGATCGCCTTTCGGCGCGCCGTTATCGACCCACGCGACGATCGTCTGGATCTCGGCGTCGGTCAGCGACGGATCGTCCTTGAACTTGTGGATGCCGACGGTCTTGTCGACGTGCCACGGCGGCATCTGTCGTCGCGAGACGCGGTCCTTGATCGACCGCGCCCACGGCCGCGCGTCCTCGTACGAGAGGAGCGAGAACGGTCCGATCGATCCCGGCCGGTGGCAGTTCTGACACGACTTCTGCACGATCGGCGCGACGTCCTTCGTGAACGTCACCTGACGCGCTGTCGGACTCTGCGCGTGCGACGCGAACGACAGCGTGAGCAACCCGACGCCGGTAGCGCAGCCCGTCAGGGCTGCTCTCGTGCCTGCCCGCATGAGACGATCCATGCGACCCTCCGCCTGGATTATAGGGCTGCTATACTCCCGCCGGGTCCAAAGACCCGGCCTGCATATGAAAAACGTGATTCTCGCCGCCATCGTCGGCGTCGCCGCCGTGGCCGCTGCCGACGCGCCGCCGGCCGCCACTTACAAAAGCGAAGCGGAGCTGATGGCCGCGCTGAAAGCCGGCCAGGCGACGCCCGACATGCTGACGTCCGAGGTGCAGAACACCGACAACCATCGGATCAACATCGTCCGCCGCACCAAGGCGGCGGGTGCGGTGGCGCATCAGGGCTTCGCCGAGCTGCATCACATCGTCGAAGGCTCGGGCACCCTGGTGACCGGCGGAACCATCGTGGACCGGAAGGTTCAGGGCGGAGTCAGCCGTCACGTCGCGAAGGGCGATGTGATCCTCGTGCCGTCCGGCGTGCCGCACTGGTACAAGGACATCGACGGCGCGTCGATCACGTATCTGGAAGTTCGCTGGGCGGAAAAGTAACGCGTTAGTCCGCGCGAAGCGCGATCATCGGATCGACAGCAGCGGCGCGGCGCGCAGGGACGAGCGTCGCGATGAGGGCCGCCGCAAGAAGAGCGACGGTCGCGCCAACGAACACCGCGGGATCGGTTGCCGTCACTCCGAACAACAGCCCCGACAACACACGTGTCACGGCGAGCGCGCCCGCGAGGCCGATCGCCGCGCCAGCCAGCGTGGGCAGCAGTCCTTCGACGAGCACCATCCGCGTGACGCGTCCCCTTGTCGCGCCGAGCGCCACGCGCACGCCAATCTCCTGCTGACGCCGGCCGACCGTGTACGCGATGACGCCCGCGACGCCGACGATCGCGAGCAGCAGCGCCAGCGTCGCGAACGCGGCCACGAGCGTCGTTCTGAACCGCGGCTCGGTGGTCGACACCGCGATCAGCTGCTCCAGCGTCCGCACGTCCGAGATCGGGACATCGCGGTCGAGCGCCGACAGCTCGGTTCGAATCGGCGGAACGAGACTCGCGGCGTCCAGCGGCGTTCGCAGCACGATCGTCATCGTGTGGTACGACGGCTGCTGCGCGTGGGGCGTGTACATCTCGAGCGGCACGTCGCGATCGAGACCGAAATGCCGGACGCCGGCGACGATGCCGACGACCGTGCGCGACGTGCCCTGGTAGACGATGCGCGCACCAATGGCATCGCCGCGGGGCCAGAAGCGACGCGCCATCGCGTCGCTGACGATCGCGACGCCCGGCCGCCCTTCCACGTCGTGCGCGTCGAACAGACGGCCGCTGAGCAGCGGAATCCGCATCGCGTCGAAGTATCCCGGCGTAATCGTGCGATGCTCGGCGCAGGGTTCCTGCCCCGGCGGGAACGGATCGCGTCCGTCAATCGAGAAGCCGTCGCACGAGTAGTCGTCCGTGAACGGAAGGATTTGAACGGCGCCGACGCGATCGACGCCCGGCAGCCGGGCGAGGCGCGTCTCGAGATGCTGGTAGAACGGAATCTCGTCGCCTTCGGGATAGCGGGCGAGCGGGAGCGACGTCCGGAACGTCAACGTCGAGGCGGCGCGGAAGCCGGGATCGACGCGCTCGAGTTTCCAGAGGCTCTCGATCAGCAGGCCAGCGGCGACGAGCAGCATCAGCGCCAGCGCCATCTCCGAGACGATGAGCGAGCGATGCGCACGATGATGCAGTCGCCCATCGGTCGATCGTCCGCCGTCGCGGAGCGCGGCCTGGAGATCCGCACTCTGCACGCGAAGCGCCGACGCCACGCCGATGAGCATCGCGGCCGCCAGCGACAGGACGAGCGCGGCGAGCGCGACACGTAGATCGATGGTCACCGTGTCGCCGCGCGGGATTCGGTCGGCGCCAAGCACGATCAGCCCGCGGACGATGCCGAGCGCGATCGCCAGGCCGCACGCCCATCCGGCAAGCGCCACGAGCACGGTTTCGATGATCAGCGGGCGCATCAACTGCAGCCGTCCGCACCCCAGCGCCTGACGGACGGCGTTCTCCTTCCGCCGGGACGTTGAGCGCGCGAGAAACAGGTTAGCGAGGTTCGCGCAGGCGATCAGCAGGACCAGTACCACGGTCCCGAGCAGCACGAGCAGCGCCGGACGCACGGCGCCGACCATGGCGTCCTGCAGCGGCCGAATGGCGACCGAACGTCCCGTGTTCGTCGCCGGATACGTGCGCTCGAGGTCCGCCGCGATCGTTCGCAGATCGGCCTCCGCGTCCGTCATCGTCGCGCCGGCGCGGAGCCGTCCGATCGCCTGTACATAGTGTCCGCCGCGGTTGTTCTCGCGCCGATCGAGCCGGAAGGGAACGAGCACATCCGGTTGACGCGCGTTGTCGGGAAATGGGTGGCGAAACGACGGCGGCAGCACACCGATGATTTCCGTCGGCACGCTGTTCAGGTTGACCGTGCGGCCGACGATCGCCGGATCCCCGGCGAAGCGCCGGCGCCAGAAGCCGTTCGTGAGGATCGCCACGCGGGCCGCATCCGGTTCGTCGTCGTCCGCGCGAAAGTCGCGCCCGACGACGGGCGGCACGCCCAGGACCGATAGAAACCCCGCAGACACTCGGGTTCCGGCGATCCGTTCAGGTTCTCCAGCGCCCGTCAGCGTCGCATCGGCGTAGTTGTTGAACGC
>Ga0335085_10012936_pt1 | contig 12254 bp, 5 predicted proteins | sample Lox_Sample_45_FD_206712 | JGI IMG/M metagenome (GOLD analysis project Ga0335085, IMG submission 206712) | Soil microbial communities from Loxahatchee National Wildlife Refuge, Florida, United States - Lox_Sample_4.5 | ecosystem: Environmental > Terrestrial > Soil > Wetlands | place: USA: Florida...
CCCGGGTTGACCTCATCCGCCTGGAGTTGCAACGCGTACAATTCGCAACCGACGTGCAGACCGCCATGGTGAATCTGCGCACCGCCAAGATCCAGCTTCGCGCACTGCTGAACGATTACACGCCGGTGGACAAGCTGGAGGTCATCGGAACGTTCGACTTCGCAGACCTTCCGATGACGCTCGAGCAGTTTCGCCAAGAGGCGCTCGATCACCGGCCGGACCTGCTGGCGGCGGTGCAGTCCGTTGCTAAGGCCAAGACGGATTACCGGCTGGCAGTGGCCAACGGGTCCACCGATCCGACGTTCGGTTGGGACTTGGGGCGGGACCCTCCGATCCCCGCGTTCTTTGGAGTGAGCGTCAATATTCCGCTGCGCATTTTCGACCGGAATCAAGGTGAGAAGGAACGAACGCGCCTCGACATCGGCCGCAACCAAAAGCTGGTGGATGCCATCAAGGCACAGACCGTGAGCGATGTGGATTCCGCTTACGCCGCCATCGAAAGTAATCTCGCCCTGCTGCGTCCCTATAAGTCGAGCTATTTGCAGCAGGCGGTGGAGGTGCGCGAAACCATCTCCTTCTCCTATCAGCAGGGCGCGTCGTCGCTGCTCGATTTTTTACAAGCACAGCAGGACTACCGGACTATCCAACTGAGCTATCTGAATCTGGTGGGGGCTTATCTGACTGGGGCGGCGCAGATGAATGTCGCGGTGGGGCGTGAGGTCATCCAATGAAGTCGACGATTATTGTGGAAGCCGGGATTGCCGCATTGTGGAGTGTTTTGCTGGCGGCCTGCGACCGGACCATAAAGGCCGATAACTTGGCCGGTGAGCCGCCGGCGGCCGAGGTGGTGCACAAGCGCGGAGCCGGCCTGGTGAAGGTGGATCATCCGGAGCAATTTTCCTTGAGCATCGCCACCCGGCACGCAGACTCTCCTGAGCTGAGAGTCACCGGCGTAGTGAGCGCGGACGTCTCGCGCAACGTGCCGGTCATCTCGATGGCCACGGGGCGCATTCTGGAGATTCGGGCGCGGCTGGGCGACACGGTAACGAAGGGCCAGCTCCTGATGCGGGTCCAAAGCGCCGATATTGCCCAGGCCTTTTCGGATTATCAACAGGCGGTTGCCGACGAGCGGCTGGCAGCCGCTCAACTTAACCGGTCCAAGGTCCTGTATCAAAGGGGCGCGATTGCCCTCAAGGATCTCGAACTGGTTCAGGACACGGAAGAAAAGGCGGATGTCACGCTTGCAACCGCTGTCGAGCATCTGCGGGTGCTTGGAGTGGATAAGGACCACCCGTCGGCCATTGTCGATGTTACGGCGCCGGCTGCGGGCGTGATTACGGACCAGCAGGTCACCGCCGCGTCCGGCACGCAAGGCCTGGCTTCGCCGAACGCATTCACCATATCCGATCTCTCGCACGTGTGGATTCTTTGCGACGTCTATGAAAACGATCTGTCGTTTGTACACATGAAGCAGTATGCCGACATTCGTTTAAACGCCTATCCGAATCTCACCTTCCAAGGACACCTTAGCAATATCGGACCGATTCTCGATCCCAATATTCGAACGGCGAAGGTGCGGATTGAAGTGGAGAATCCCGGTTTGATGCGCCTGGGCATGTTCGTGCAAGCGACATTTCATAGTGAGGAGAGCCAGGTGCATGCGTTGCTCCCGGCCTCCGCCATTTTGCACCTGCATGACCGCGATTGGGTCTACGTGCCTCAGGGCAAGGACATGTTCCGTCGTGTGGAAGTACGAGGCGGAAAGATGGTCGCACCCGGCCAACAGGAGGTTCTCTCGGGCGTGCGGCCGGGGGACCGCGTGGTCACCGACGCGCTGGATTTACAGAACACGGTGGAATACTAGCGCATGATCCGGAGGGTGGTCGACTTTGCGCTGAGTAACCGGCTCCTGGTTATGGCGGCGGCCGTCCTGCTGACTGTCTGGGGCATTATCTCGTTTCACAATCTGCCGGTGGAAGCTTACCCGGACGTCGCCAACAACTACGTCCAGATCATTACCCAATGGCCTGGACGGGCCGCTGAAGAGGTGGAACAGCAGGTTACCATTCCGATCGAAATCGCCGTGAACAGCATTCCGCACCTCCAGCACCTGCGTTCGATTTCCATGTTCGGCCTCTCCAACCTGATTCTGACCTTCGACGACGAATCGGAGAACGACTGGAACCGGCAAAAAGTGCTGGAGCGGCTGACGCAGGCCGAGGTGCCGGACGGCCTGCAGCCACAGATCGGGACCGATTTCTCTCCCGTGGGTGAGATCTACATGTACACGCTGGAGAGCACCAATCCGCAGTACGATCTGATGGAGCTGAAATCGCTCGAGGACTGGACCCTCGAGAAGCAGTTCCGTTCCGTCCCCAACGTGGTGGATGTTTCGAGCTTCGGGGGCATCACCAAGGAATATCAGGTCCAGATCGATCCCGACAAGCTCGTATCCTACGGCCTCAGTTTGAGCCAGGTGGAGCAGCAACTGGCCAACAACAATATCAACTCCGGCGGCAATTTCGTTGAGGTCGGGCTGCAGCAGGTCAATGTGCGCGAGCTCGGCCTGATCCACACGGTCGACGACATCCGCAAGATCGTGCTGAAGACGCAGAACGGCACGCCGCTGCGCATGGGCGACATCGCGGTCATCGAGCAAGGAAACAAGATCCGGCTGGGCCGCATCGGGAAGGCCATTCATCGTGCCGCCGGGAAAATCATCGACGACGACGATGCGGTCGAAGGCGTCGTGCTGTTACGCAAGGGCGCCGCCGCCGAACCGACGCTGCAGGCGATCAATCGGAAGGTCAAGGAGCTCAACGAAGGCATCCTGCCGCCGGGCGTAAAAGTGGTGCCGTTCCTGGATCGAAGTAATCTGCTGCACTACACCACCCACACTGTGCTGCACAACCTTACGGACGGCTTCATCCTGGTCTCGATCGTTCTGTTCCTGTTTCTCGGCAACCTCCGCAGCGCGGCAATTGTGGCGCTGACGATCCCGTTCGCTCTGCTGTTTGCTTCCATCTGCCTGGACCTGCGGCACATCCCCGCCAACCTGCTGTCCTTGGGCGCTCTGGATTTCGGCATGGTGGTGGATGGCGCGGTGGTGATGGTGGAGAACATCCTGCGCCACATGGTGGCCGACGGGGAAGCACCGCAATCGATTCAGCAAAGTATTCGCGACGCAGCGCACGAGGTGCAGCGGCCCGTCTTTTATGCCATCGCCATCATCCTTACCGCCTACCTGCCGATTTTCACTTTGCAGCAGGTAGAAGGACGGCTATTCCGCCCGATGGCCTGGACCGTGGCGTTCGCGCTTCTGGGGGCTATGATTTTTTCGATCGTGATCGCGCCGGTCCTGGCGGCACTGCTTTTCCGCCGGCGGCCAGGCGCGTGGCAAAACCCGATCTTCGGTTGGATTGCGGAGGGCTACCGGCGGGCGTTGACCTGGGCCGTCCGGCATCGCTGGGTCATGGTGGGCACGGCGGCGGCGGCCGTGGGCTGCAGTTTCTGGCTCCTGACCGGCTCGCGGATCGGCTCCGAATTCTTGCCGCACCTCGACGAGGGAGCCATCTGGCTGCGCGGCACCAGCGCTCCCAGCACCGGCCTCACCGAAGGCACGCGGATCATGGACCGCACGCGCATTCTGCTGGCGTCGTTTCCGGAAGTCACTACGGTGGTTTCGCAGGTGGGCCGTCCGGACGACGGAACCGACACCACAGGCTTTTCGAACACCGAGTACTATGTCGATCTCAAGCCCAAAGAGCAATGGCGGCCGGTATTCCATCAACACAAACCGGAGCTGATCTCCGCTATGGATCGGCAACTGCAGAAGATTCCCGGCGTTGTCTGGGGCTTCTCCCAGCCGATTGCGGATGACATGGATGAGGCGGTGAGTGGCGTGAAAGGAGAGCTGGCCGTCAAGATTTACGGCGACGACCTCAAGGTCCTGGAAGAGAAGGCAGAAGAGATGGTGGGGGTCATGCGGAGCGTTCCGGGCATCGAAGACCTGGGCGTGTTCCACGTCACCGGGCAGCCGAATCTCAATCTGACTGTAGATCGCGACGCGGCCTCGCGTTTTCAGATCGACGTCTCAGATGTGCAGGACGCGATCCAGACCGCGGTGGGGGGCAATCCGGTAAGCCATGTATTGCAGGGCGAGCAGCGCTACGATCTGGTGGCGCGGTATGCGACGCGCTTTCGCGATACCGAGGAAGCCATTCAGAACATCCGCCTGCTTGCCCCTTCCGGCGAACGCGTTTCCCTGGCGCAGCTCTGCACCATACAGATCAGCGACGGAGCCTCGCAGCTTTACCGCGAACGCAACTCGCGCTATGTGGCCATCCGTTACAGCGTCCGCGGCCGCGATCTGGGCGGAACGGCAGAGGAAGCCATGCGCGAGGTCAACGAGCGGGTCAAGCTGCCGCCGCTCTACAGCACGGAATGGGCTGGCGAGTACGAAAGCCAGAAACGTTCCGAGGCGAGATTGCTGGTGATCGTTCCTACCGCGGTCTTTCTGATCTTCCTGATCATTTATGCCGCGTTCGGGTCCGCCAAGTGGGCCTGCCTCCACCTGCTCAACGTGGCGGTGGCGCGGGTGGGCGGTCTGCTAGCGCTGTACCTCACGGGCACGTACTTCAGCGTGTCGTCGGGGGTCGGTTTTCTGGCGCTGTTCGGCGCCTCGGTGCAGACCGGGGTCATCATGGTGGAGTACATCAACCAGTTGCGTGCCCGCGGCATGGCGACCGAAGATGCAGCCATAGAAGGCGCGGTGCGCAGGCTGAGGCCAATTATGATGACGATGCTGGTGGCCACCCTGGGACTGCTTCCCGCCGCTCTTTCGCATGCTATCGGATCGGACTCGCAGCGGCCGTTTGCCATAGTGATTGTCGGTGGATTGATTGTGGACCTGGTCATGAGCACGTTTCTGCTTCCGACGTTCTATGTCTGGTGGGCCCGGCCGACCGATCGTCTGCCGTCCGGGGCGTAACGCATTTAACGCGGGGCGCGATAACGCCTGTGAGATCTGATAGCAGGGCGCCACGGGGTCATCGTCAGGCATGCGTCCCCCCTTCCGCCGCTGGTGGCTCCGGCTTATTTGTTCGATCCAAGACTCAAACTCTTCACTGCTCATGCGGCCGACCAGAAACTCATCCATCAATTTGCTGAACAGCTTGCACGCCGATTGAAAGGCTTGCTTCTCCTCGCGGCTGTATCCCAACGTTTCCATGTCGCGCACGAAATCGGTAATCTTTTGCAGGAGCTGTCGGCGCTCGGCAACCAGGCTCTCAACCTCTGCGCGCCTGTTGGGGAATCGCCGCAGCAAGTCCCGGACGTATGCCGCCTCGATTTCGCTCATGCCGTCATCGGGCATCAAATTGCCGCGCCTCCCGGTTTCTGGCTCGATCGGCCATGTGGCTTCCGAACCGCCGTGTCGGTCCTTAATTCCCCGAAGAAAAATCAGGCCGATTTGAGGAACTCCCTGAGAATTCTCAAGCAAACGTTCGGTTGATCGAGCCAAACGAGGTGTCCGGCATCGGGAATGATCTCGCAGTGCGCATTCGTAGCCAGCGCGGCCATTTCCTGGGCGAGAGACGGGGGACCCTCCATGTCTTTCTCGCCATAGATAAAGACTACCGGAACCTTCAGGTTTTTCAGTTCTGGACGCAGGGCGTACATTGTCGTCCGCTCACGCGCGCAGTCTTCGACCATGCTATTCCAGGCTCGACTGGCTCCTGGTATCCGGCTGGCGGCGAAATCGGCTTCCAGTACCTCGACAGGGGCGCGGTTTGCGTCGGCCATCAGGACGCGAAAGCGCATGCGGGTATCCTCGATTGAGCCATCGCCTGCTGGAGGCCGTGGCGATCTCGGGCGAGGTGGCGGGGGCGCGCTGGCCGCCGGCCCTCCGAGGAGCACGACCCTCGTAACCCTGTCGGGCACAGCCAAGGCAAAGTATAGGCTCCATAGGCCGCCCATCGAGTTCCCAATCAGCGCAACCCTCGGCACATTGAGCGCGTCCAGCATGCTCCGGACGAAGTTAACAGCGTGTTGGCGGAAAGGAACGTTGGTGTAGTCGAAGCCATCCGTCAAGCCACAACCGGGGCGGTCGGGTGCATAACACCGGCAACTCGGTGCCAGGCCAGCCATCACTCCGGCCAGATTCACCGCTACGGTGCCGCCGCCATGAATCAAGAGCACCGGTTCGCCGCGCCCGGAGACCAGAACATGCGCTTGCAGGGACGGGTCCTTCAACGGTACGAACCGGGATTCCGCGGTCACGCCGTACTTGGCTAAGACCCGCGTTTGGTCCTTCCGAAAGATCACGGTTTCCGGGGACTCGTCGAGTGGAGTCGCCGATTTAACGCGATTCGCGACCCAAGAGCCAAACGTCCCCGCGAGGCCGCGGAAAATATGTCGCCGCGTGGCCTTCACACTCACCTCCGACTATCGATAGCTTACACCGGCTTTAGCTAATCTCGGCACGTCAAGCTGGAGTGCTGGCCCCACCATCGGCGTTATGGAATCGGGAGGCTTTGGCAATCCGCCTCGATGGCCGGCCTTGGGTTCCGCCGCCAGACAGCCTTCCGCTGTACCACCATTCTCAAATCGCCGGGGGAAGTGGCGTACCCGCACAGCACCTTCGCAACGCGCCGATAGACGCGAAGCTCCGGATAGACCGGCACATTCAATTCCGACCAGGACCATTCGTATAAATTCAGCCGGCCCAACTCCGGCCGATATTCGTGGACATAATCCTGCATCTCTTCGGGCAAGCGGTCGAAAAGCGCGTCGGTGAGGTAATAATTGACCTCATCTTTATTGCCGGAGTAGAGCGACCATCCGGGATAGTTGTCCCACAGTCCGGCGAGGCTCATTGCCGGAACGAGGACGGCGAAGAAAGCAGCCGCCAATCGGATCGCCGGACCGCCGGGCAGCAAAATGGCGCGCGCCGGAAGATCGTCGGTTCGGGCGAAGAGGACCATCACAACGGCAATCATCAACAGGTTCCAGGGCCACACAACGTTGTTGTCGTTTCGGCCCAACGGCCCCAGCGCGAGGAGCAGCAGGCCGTGCATGGCGATTGCCGCGGCGATGGCCGCGGGCCGCGATCGGGGGAAGAGCAGCGCCACTCCGATTCCCGCTTCGAGAAAGGGCGCCGCGCTGCCCCACCTGATGAAGATCGGCAGCATGCGCGGGAAGGCCTGAAGCGCAGCCTGCGCGACCCACGGCAATACATCAGAAGCGAAATGTGCATTGATCTTCCCGGCGCCGCTCCAGAAATAGATGCTCGCCAATAGCAAACGGCAGGCATCCAGTGCGGCGGCGCGGCGTCCCGAATCGGCGGATGAGTAGAAGCACGCCAACGCTCCCAGCATCAACAGGTATTGGTAGAACCAGGGCTGCAACCGGGATTGGTCGAAGCACACGAGCAGGGCGCCCAGGCAGAAAGCCACCGCAATCGCCGCCAACGGGCGCGACACCAGCGCGACCGCGGCGACAGCGAGGGCGAAAGCGGCAAGCAACACCAGGTCCAGCGGATGGCCGGGGCCGGGCAGATTCGCGAAGAGAGGCGCCAGCGGATAGCTTCGCGAGGCAATCCACAACTTCGGCGAAAGCGCTAGACCCGCGAGTGTCCCGCAAGCTACCAGCATCAGGAGAAGCCGTGCGCGACGATCCGGTGTGAACTTCGATTCTATGGATTCCAGCTTACGGCAGCGCGGCCAGTTCTGCCTGAGCCTGCTTGAGAAGCGGGATGTCGGGGTCGGCGGTCTTCCAGATGTTGAGGAAGTCTTGGTAGGCGGATTTGGCCCTGGCGCGATCGCCCGCCAGTTTCCACGCCCGGGCGAATTGCAGGCGCGCGGCGATTACCACGGTCGGATCGCTGGAGACGATGCCGATACCGTTGATGACCTTTTGAAATTCCGCGGCCGCATCGGCTCCGCGATGCGCCGCCAGGTAAGCCTGCCCGCGCACGAAAATGGCGAAGAGCGAGCCGCAGTATCCTTCCGTGGCGGGGCACTCCCAGCCCAGTTCATAAGGCGCCGCCTTTTCGAGAATCTGCAGCGCGCGGGCGGGGTCGTGGCGATTCAAGGCAAGCTGCGCGCGGATGGCCGGCAGGTGGCTGAACTGAACGAATGTATGTTCCGGGAAGCGCCGGTCCAAATCGGCTGCCCTCGCCTCGGCGCGCGGGTCTTCCAGGAACGCAAGCGCCAGTGCGGTGCCGGCCTGCGCGTCGGGATCCGGCGAGTCGATAGCGAGCGCGGCGGCTACAGCCTGGCGCGCCTCCTTCGGATTGCCCAACAGAAATTCGCGCACGGCGACGCCGGCCTCATGTTGCGCGGCATGTACGCGGCTTCCCGTCCCGTTACTCAGATCGATCGCCCGGCGCCACTTGGTCCGCGCTTGTTGCAGGTGGCCGTAATAAGCCGAAAAGTCGCCGGACATATCGTAGACCCAGCTTTCAGTGCCGAGCCTCTCCTCGCCTGCCGCCGCGGCGCGATCCATTTCCTGCTGGTCGCCTTTCAGAAAGGCGATCTGATTTTTCACCCCGGCAAACTCGTGGATATCCAGCTTGTGGTCGGCAGCGCGTTTCAAGGCCGCTTCTGCGTCCGCCGGACGGTTGCGGCAGAGATAATTGGTGGCCAGATTGCCGTATCCGTAAGCGCCGGCGGGATCGAGATCGATGGCCCTCTTTCCCTCCTCCTCGGCCCGATCGTATTTGCCCAGGCCTTGCAAAGTCACTCCCGACAGGAAGCTGTGCGGCACCGCATCGCGCGGATAACTCCGCGCCCAGAGATCGCAGGTTTGACGGGCTTTTTCGAGGTTGCCCAAGGCGGACCGCTGGTAATCGACGTCGATGAGGAATCTTTCTTGCTCGCTGGCATTGTCGCGCAAATTCCAGGCTTTGACGATGCACTCCCGTCCGGCAACCGATTCGCCCAGGCTGGTATACGAGAGTCCCAGGTACGCGTACGCGATGGCAAATTGTGGGTCGAGTTCCACGGCGCGTTTAAACAACTCCAGAGCCGCGCTGGGGCCCTTCGTCGAGGTGCTCGGGCGACCTTCGCTATAGGCCTTCAAGGCGTCGAGCGAAGAGGTGGTGGCTTCTAGCAACGGAGGCGATGGCGGCTTCCATGCGGCCAGCGATTTGCGGGCGCTCGAGCGGAACCGGGCGGCGAGCTGGCTCAGTTTATCGGTCACATCCTCTTTGCGGCCGGCCTTTATCTGATCAGCATAAAGAGTCTCGCCGGTGGAGCAGTTCTTGGTGCTGAGACCCAAGAGGTACTGGCTTCCCAGGGGATCGAGGGAACCTTCGAGCACGGCGGCACTGGCAGTGCGCTCGCAAATTTCGAGGGCAACATCGGCGGTGAGGCGCGTATCGGCGGGGCGCCGCATGAAGCCGAGCGTGCGGCGGACGTTTTCATCGGAGATCGCCTGAAAGGGCGCTTGTTGCAACTGCACCAGGAGGCCCTGGCGCAAGGTTCCGCTGAAGGCTGCGTCCGCGGTGGTGTTTTTGAATTCGGCCACCACGAGCGTGAGCTTCGCGGCGGGCTCTGGCGTGCGATGGAGATAGATGTAGGCTGCGGCGCCGGCCACCGTCAGGGCCATCGCGGACACGGCGGCGAGCCATTTCCATCGCGCGGATTTGGCCGGCGGCGGCGCGGGTGATACCGATAAGGCGGCTTCGGAACCGCGGCGCAGGCGTTGCAAATCGGCACGAATTTCGGAGGCGTGCTGGTAGCGCAGATCGCGGTCCTTCTCCAGACACCTGCCGATGATGCGCTCGAGATCCGCGGGCAGTGCCGGATTGAGCACCGGCGCCGGCGAACGGTTGAGAATCGCCTCCCAAACCAATGCCGGTGTTTTGCCGGTGAACGGCAGAGCGCCAGTGGCCATTTCGTAGAGCACCACGCCGAACGAAAACAGGTCCGAGCGCGCGTCGAGTTCCTGGCCGCGGATCTGCTCGGGCGACATGTGCGAGATGGTGCCCATCACATGGCCGGTAGCGGTGATCTGCTCTTCCATCAGTTGCGTGCTGGACTCGGCGCCGCCGCCGGGCGCTTCGATTTTCGCCAGACCGAAGTCGAGGATTTTGGCGTACCCCGGGCGGCCGCTGGTGGATGCAGTAACGAAGATGTTGGCGGGCTTAATATCGCGATGCACGATGCCGGCGGAGTGCGCGGCTTCGAGCGCGTCGGCGATTTCGATGGCCAGCGGCACGAGCGTTTCGAGCGGCAACGGACGCCTTTGGATGCGATGCTTCAGAGTCACTCCGCTGAGATACTCCATCGCAATGAACGCGCGGCCCTGGTCGTTGCCGATTTCGTAGATGGTGCAAATGTTGGGATGGTTCAGCGACGAAGCGGCGCGCGCCTCGCGGCGAAAGCGTTCCAAGGCCTGGGCGTCGTGCGACAAATCGGGCGGCAGAAACTTGAGCGCGACGGGGCGGCCGAGATCCAGATCGCGCGCCTTGTATACCACGCCCATGCCGCCGCCGCCGAGCTTGCCGGTGATGCGGTAGTGAGAAATTGTCTTTCCGCTCAGATCGGCGTTCGGCAGTTCGATCGGCGGGCGATCCAACAAGGCGCTTTTGGAATCTTCCGCCAGCAGGCTTTCGACCTCGCGGCGCAGTTGCGGATCGACGTCCGCCAGCACGTGCGGGCCTTGCTCGCGGGCGGCGTGGTAGAGCCGCTCGATCTTTTCCCACCTATCGGAGTCCGGCATACTCCGCCTTGGCCTCCTTGAGGATCGGGATATCCGGGTCGGCCTCTTTCCACAGCGCCAGGAAATTGTCATAGGCGCTCTTCGCTCCGGCTGTGTCTCCCGCCAGTTTCAGGCTTCGGCCGAGTTGCAGGTAGGCCAGCGCGCCGATCGGATCGGCGAACACGATGCCGCGATGATCGATGACCTTCTGGAATTCCGCCGCAGCTTCCCGGCCGCTTCGCGCAGCCAGGTACGCCTCGCCTCGCACATAGGCGGTGTAGAGTCCTCCGAAGTGGTTGAGTTGCGCAACGGCGGGCGTGGCGAGATCATAGGCGCGGGCGGGTTCCAGTTGTTGAATGGCGGCGGCAGGTTCGTTATGGGCCAGCGCCGCGAGGGCGCGTAACGCGGGCAGGTATTGGAACTGAACCGTGGTGCCCTCGGGGAACTGCTTTGCCAGCTCGTCGGCCAAAGCCTGGGACCGGGAGACATCGCCGGCGCGAGCGAGCGCATAAGCGGCGGCGTACGAGATATCCAGGTTCTTTGCGAGATCGAGGGCGGCCAGGGCGCGGCGTTTAGCGGCGGTAGTGTTCTGGAAGTGCGCCTGGCAGACTGCCGCCGCGGCCTGGTAAGTGGCGGATCTTTCGCGCCCACCGGTTTCCTGCGCCCTCCGGATAGCGCGTTTCCACAGCGCTTCGGCCTCGCGCATGCGGCCGGATCGTGCCAGCACGAGAGCCTGGTGATGCAGCATGGTTTCCTCGCCGCCCGGCCTTGGGAGTGCGCGTGCGACTTGGCTTTCCATTGCCGCCCGGTCACCGCGGAAGAAGGCGAGATAGTATCGAGTCACGCCGTAGAGCGGCACATCGATATGGCGCGCGGCGGCTCGGTCGAGGGCATTGGCAGCTTCGGTGAAGCGTTCCTGGTGGATGTGGTGGCTGGCAAGAGACGCGTAGGCGTAGACCTCGTCTGGATTGAACTCGATAGATTTTTGAGCGGCTGCGGCACCTGTTTCATACTGGCCGGTGCATTCGCTTACCCGTCCCGAGATCAGCCCGACGGCCAGGGAATCGCGAGGGTAAACTTGCGCCCACGATTCGAGAGTCTGCTGGGCCTTGCGGAGATTTCCGGTCACTTGCCGGTCGTAGAGGAACTCGATAAAGAACCGCTCGCGATCGCTGGCGCGATCCCTCAACTGGTAGGCTCTGCTGGTATTCTCGACGCCCGGAAGCATGTCTCCCATGGTGTAGTAGGCGAACCCCAACCAGCCGTAGGCAAGTGCGAATTGGGGGTCGATCGCAATGGCACGCTGGAAGTGAGGCACCGCAGCCGCAGGACCATCCGTCTCATCGGCCTTAACGCCCGCGCTGAAAGCCTGGAGAGCTTCGAGCGACCGTGTAGTGGCCTGCTCGATCGGGGTCGAAAGGCGGGCGACGGTTGCCAGCGATTCGCCGGCGCGGCTGCGGAAACGGCTGGCCACAGTGCTGAGAGCGGTGAGGACGTCTTCCTTCCTGCCGGCCTGAGCCTGTTCGGCGTCGAGGATCTCGCCGGTGGCA
>Ga0335085_10012938_pt1 | contig 12253 bp, 10 predicted proteins | sample Lox_Sample_45_FD_206712 | JGI IMG/M metagenome (GOLD analysis project Ga0335085, IMG submission 206712) | Soil microbial communities from Loxahatchee National Wildlife Refuge, Florida, United States - Lox_Sample_4.5 | ecosystem: Environmental > Terrestrial > Soil > Wetlands | place: USA...
CAAGCTCGAATACCCAAAAATCGGCTCGGAATTCGAGCTCAATGACCACCGGGGGGTCATCGTCGGGATCGCCAAGGTCCCGGTGAGCGCCCTGTTTGGCATTCCGACGCTCTACACGACCCTCAATCGGGCGATCCAATATATTCCATCGATGAGATTCACGGTGTCTTACATCATGGTGGAACCGAAGAGTGAGACGGCCATCCCCGGCATCAAGCAACAGGTGCAGCGTCTGGGCTATCGGGCCCTAACGGAGGACGAATTTGTCAAGCGCATCAGCAATTTCTATATCTTTGAAACCGGTCTCGGCACCAATATCTTTATCATGACAATCATCAGCTTTATCGTGGGGCTGTCGATCTCTGGGCAGACGTTTTATACCTTCATCCTGGAGAATCTCGAGAAATTCGGCGCCTTAAAAGCAATCGGGGCCAAAGGGCGCGAACTGATCTACATGATCCTGTTTCAGGCGACGTTTACGGGGCTGATTGGCTATGGCCTGGGGGTTGGCCTCTGCGCGCTCTTGATCGCCATCGCCAAGCTGAGATTGCCCGATTATGCCGCGACAATCCGATACTCTAACCTCGGCTTCGCGTTGGTCATGGTGCTGATCATCATCGCCGCGTCAAGTTACATCGGAATCCGCAAAGTGATCAGGATCGAACCCTTCGACATCTTCCGGGGATGACATGGCCAACCTGGCGGTGAAGGCGGACCGGTTGGTCAAGTGGTTTGGGGAGGGAGAGGCCAGAACCGTTGCGGTGAGGGAGGCCAGCTTTGAAGCCTACTTCGGGGAAATGCTCTATATCGTCGGGCCGTCTGGAAGCGGCAAAACCACGTTGTTGAGCATGATCTCGGGCATCCTGAAACCGGATTCGGGATCCGTTATCGTCGATGAGAAGGAGATCTGGACGCTGCCCGGCGACCAGATCGCAGACTTCAGGCTCAACACTATCGGCTTCGTCTTTCAAGATTATCATTTGTTCCCGAGATTGACCACCGCGGAAAATGTGGCCATTCCCCTGATTTTGAAAAAGCAGGACTGGAACAACGCGATGAAGCTGGCGATCGAATGCCTCGAGATTGTCGGGCTCAAGGCGCGGGCGCATCTGCCTCCCGTCAAGCTGAGCGGCGGGGAGCAACAACGGGTCGCGATCGCCAGGGCGATCGCCAGCCGGCCCGATATTATGATCTTCGACGAGCCGACCGCGTCGCTGGATGGGGACACCGGGAGGAAGATCGTCGAATTCATCAAGTCCAACATTCTGACTGAGCGGAGAGCCATCATCGTGGTGAGCCACGATGACCGAATCTACGAGTTTTCCGATCGCATTCTGAAGATGGAGGATGGCAGGATTGCCGGGGTTATCAAGGGAGGTTCCGGTGAGAAATAGGGCGCTGTTCACCCTCGCAATTCTGGGTGTGCTGGCCGGGCTGGTCAGCGCCTATATCTACAGCATCCAGAAGAAACCACAGCCCCCGGCGTTCAAGCCGGCCACGAATCCCTATAGTAAAGGCCTCTATGTCAACGGCATCATTGAAAGCTACCAATCACACGGCGAGAACATCAACATCTATCCCGAAGTGTCGGGACGGGTCACGCAGATCCTGGTCGCCGAAGACGATCACGTGCGCAAGGATATGCCGCTCCTGAGAATCGACGATTCCGTGCAGCGGGCGACGGTCGAACAGCAGAAGTCGCAGGCCGAGGCGGCGCTGGCCCTGCTCGAAGAACTGAAGGCCCAGCCCAGAAAGGAAAACCTCGACGTGGCCGCCGCCCAGGTCGCGTTCGCACGCGCCAATCTCAAAACTGCGCAGGATGAGTTCGACAAGCAGTTGAAATCGTATCAGCTGGACCAGCAGTCCGTGAGCCAGGACACCCTTGATAACGCCGAGAACGCGGCCAATGCAGCAAAGGCCAGTCTCGCCGTCGCTCAACGGCAGTACGAGCTGACCAAAGCCGGGGCCTGGAGCTATGACATCCAAAACCAGGAAAAGCAGTACACGGCATTGATCAAGGCGTTCAAGGCGTCGGACGCCCTGCTGGACAAATTCACGATCAACGCCCCTGTGGACGGCGTGATCCTTTCGATCAACGTCGCGGCGGGCGGCTACGTCTCCCCGCAAGGGGCCTACGACACCTATACACAGGGGGTCGATCCGGTCATCGTCATGGGGAGCGCGGATGCCTACGTCGGAGTCCGCTGTTATATTGATGAGATTCTCATCAACCGCCTGCCCCCGGCGTCGCGCATGAGCGCGCAAATGACCATCCGGGGCACAAACATCACCGTACCGCTCGAATATGTGCGAACGCAGCCGTATGTCTCGCCCAAAATCGAGTTGTCGAATCAACGGGCTGAACGGGTCGATGTCCGGGTGCTGCCCATCATCTTCAGGTTCGAGCGGCCCCCAAATCTATCCGTCTACCCGGGTCAACTGGTGGACGTCTATATCGGGGAGAAATAAACGGTGCGATACAGCATGCGCGCCACCGGACGAGAGGACCTCGGGCAGGGCCGCGGCAGGAGCACGCATCTTCGGAATTCAGCGCCATCCAAGTCGACGCGAACGGAGCGAACACGATGGGTGTCATCTCGGCCGGCATGAACAGCTTGTCGCGGTGGGCGGTCAGAGGGTGCTGTACCGCCGCTCTATTGGCCATGAGCGGGTGCGCCGTGGGGCCGGACTTTGTTCGACCCAAGCCGCCACCGGTCGGCTCGTATGACCAGGGCCCGGCGCCAGGCACCACGGTCCCGGCGGACGGCCAGGCGCAGCATTTTCTCCGGGAGGCCACGTTTCCCTCAGAATGGTGGCGCTTGTTCAACTCCGCCGCCCTCAACACCGTCATCGAACAGGCCATTGCCGACAATCTGAGCCTGCAGGCCTCGCAGGCCAGCCTGCGACGGAGCCAAGAAAGTCTTCGGGCCGGGTATGGCGTTTTCCTTCCCCAGCTGAACGGCGGGTTCGACGCCACCCGCCAGAAATTTTCCCCTGCCCGATTCGGCAGCAGCACCCCGAGCAGTATTTTCAGTCTCTACACACTGTCAGCGACGGTCAATTATCCCCTCGATCTGTTCGGCGGCGAACGCCGCGCCCTGGAAGGATTGAGCGCGCAAGTGGACGCTCAACGCGATGCGGTCTTGGCTTCATACCTCGCACTCACGAGCAACATCGTCAACACCATCATCGCGAGGGCGGCCTACGGAGCCGAGATCAAAGCACTCGAAGAGGTGATCGGCCTGGAAAAAGACCAAGTGAGGATCTCCGAGGCCCAGGCCCAGGCGGGTCTGATCCCGTACGTGAACGTACTCAGCCTCCAGAGCCAGGTCGCCGCCACGGAAGCGACCCTGCCTCCGCTCCGCCAGAAATTGAACCAGTCCGAACACCTGCTCGCGACGCTGGCGGGCCGGGCGCCCGCTGAATGGGCCCCGCCGGACGTTGACCTGGCGGACCTTACGCTGCCAGGCGAGCTGCCGGTCAGCCTTCCCTCCGAATTGGTCCGCCGCCGCCCCGATATTCTTGCCGCGGAGGCTCAACTGCACGAGGCCAGCGCCAGCATCGGGGTGGCGACGGCAGCATTATTTCCGAGCGTCGCATTAAACGGCACATATGGCCAGAACAACGCACCGATCAGCGACCTGCTCAAAAAAGCCGGCAACTTCTGGAGCCTGGGCGCCGACCTCAGCACGCCGCTGTTTCATGGCGGGACACTATGGTTCCAGCGAAAAGCGGCCATCGAGGGCTACCGGCAATCCCTGAATGATTATCGCCAGACCGTTCTCGCCGCGTTGGCGCAGGTGGCCGATACCCTCCGGGCGCTTGAACATGACGCAGAGACCCTGCAGGCACAGGTGCAGTCGCTCAATGCATCGCAGCGGGCGCTGCAGCTAGTCCAGGCCAATTTCAAGGCTGGCGTCGCTGGTTACGTACCGGTCCTGATCGCCAATGACCAGTACGCCCGGTCGAGACTTGGTTATCTCGAGGCGCGGGCCCAGCGCTTTCAGGATACGGTCGCCCTGTTTGTCGCCCTTGGCGGCGGGTGGTGGAATGCGCCGACGATTGCGGTCAACTCCCACTGAACCGGCGCAGTCACCCGCGCCGACCCACCTGATGCCGAACGGCCGGATCACAGCGGAGGATCTTAGAGGTGGGAATAAACGGATGGGAGGTAGATCTAATATGAGCGATGTTCACCCGATGCGGTAGAGCCCGATCTCCCGATCCGGCTCAGGACCCGCCGGCCCCTGCTCGCGGCTCCCTTCCCGGGTTACCGGCGCCCGAGCAGCTTGAGCTGCTCGATCGCCTTCTCATTGCCGGGTTCCCACCGCAGCGTCTCTTCGAATTGAATCAGCGCCTTGCCCGGCAGTTTCATTTGAAGATAGAACAATCCCAGGATGACGTGATAATCGGGGTTCGACGAATCCAGCTCGATGGCGCGCCGCAATTCGGATTCGGCGTCCTTGCGGCGGTTCGGCACATTCGCCAGCGCCTGGCCCAACAACGCGTGAGCGCGGGCATTCCCGTCTTCCTGTGTGATCGCCCGCTCCAGGCAACTGATCGCCTCTTTGAGGTTGCCGGCCAGCAGGGCGGCTTCCCCCTTCTTGGTCAAATCGGTCTCCGTCTCCGCATCGGTGGTCGTCAATCCGGCCATTGAGGGCTGCTGCGCCCCCATCGCCAGGGTCGGAGACGGCTCGTCGCTCAGGGCTTGGTAGGACTCCGTCAGCCGGCTGAACAACGCCACCAGCATCGGATGGGCCGCCTCCATGCCCGCCTCGTAGTGACGATCGGGGTGATAGGCCTTGGCCAGCCGGAAATAGGACTTCCTGATCTCCATCAACGAGGCGCCCCGCTTGACATCCAGCATGTCGTAATCGTCCTTGTCCTCCATCGCCTCATAGGCGAGCGTAATCGCGCTGGGACTGATCTCGACCTCCTCCGCGCCGGCCAGATCAAACAATCCGCCCTGTCCGCCTCCGGCTTCCCCCTCCTCCTTCAATTTCACGGATTCCGTCACAAAGGCCTCCAGCTCGAGCTGGTACAATTGTCCGCGGCCCTCGGCACCCGCGGCGGAGACTTCGACTGTTTTGACCCGGAGAATGCCGATGGCCAGCAGAAAGTGGAGCACCTGAATCGTATGGAGAAACGGCAAGGCCATCGCATTCACCAGATCACGCACCGTCCGGACCCCGTTGACCAGCAGCAGCAGTCCCCGCTCCTCTGGAGTGATGGACACCGCCTGGAACAGATCAAGGGGGTCGGTGCCGATGCACAGCACCGCGTCAAAGGGCGGCAGGAGGCGGCAGAGCCGTGTGAAATCGGTGATCCGGCGGATGCCTTCGTAGATCAACGCGCCGGTCCCGATCCGCAGGGGGATGACATCGTCCGACGGCAGTTTCTGCTCCTCAAACCGATAGTCGCCGTCCCACCAGGTGAAGAAGCCCAGGATGATTTCCTTCACCTGTGAGTTGACGGCCTGAAACAGCTCCTTGGGCGTCAGCAGGCCCTGTTCGACGAGGATCGTCCCCTGCCGTTTCTTCGCCTCCTTGAGCAGACGGGATGAGCTTTCATACTGGGCGAAGGTGATTCTGCCCTCCTTCAGTAGAATCACGCCCAGCCGGTCGTTTTCATAGTTGGACGAGGCAAAGACCATGTCGCCCTGCTTGAAATAGACCTGCTTGATCTGATCGTTGCGGCTGATCGTCAGGATGCCGGTCGCCAGATCGTGTTGCAGACCCCGCAACAGCACGGGAAATGGTATTTTGGAGAGTTGGCCGGATTTCGGAACGGCAATCGTCATGGCATCCTCATGAAGCGCGCAGCCGGAACAGGGCCCCGTGCTTGAACGGGACCCGTTCATACGATTCATCGAGCTGGAGCATCGTTTCCGACGCGCCCAGGAACAGGTAGCCGTTCGGCCTGAGCTGTTTGCGTATCTTGGCCAAAATCGCCCGTCTCGTCTCGAAATCAAAATAGATCAGCACATTCCGAAGCAGAATAATATCCATTATCGGAAGAATTGGCAAGGCGTCGACCAGGTTGATCCGGCGGAATTCGATCATCCGGCGAATCTCTTCCTTGATGGTCCAGGTGCTCCCCTCCTGGGTGAAGTATTTGATCAGCATGGCCGCGGGCAGCCCGCGGTTGACCGCGATCTGGCTGTAGCATCCCCGCTTGGCCTGCTCCAGACTTGACGTGGAAATATCGCTGGCCAGGATGGAGACCGTCCAGCTTCCCAGCCGGTGGGCCTCTTCCTTCAGCAGCATGGCCACGCTGTAGGGCTCCTGTCCTGTGGCGCAGGCCGCCGACCAGATGTTCAGTCGTCGTTCGGCCGCCCGTTGAGTCAGCAAGTCCGGCAACACCAGCTTCTTGAGCGCTTCAAATGGGAAGACGTCCCTGAAGAACAGCGTTTCGGCGATCGTCAGCGCCTCGACGGCCTTGTTGCAGATGTCGGCGCGCCGCTGGCCGTTGCGCAACGCCTTCACCAGCACGGCCGCCGACGCATACCCTTCCTGTCCCGCCAGTTGATTGAGGCGCGTTTCGGCCAGATAGCTCTTCTCCGCCCCCAGGACGATGCCGGTCTCCTCCCGGACCAACTGGCGAATGAATTCAAAATCGGCCTGTGAAATCCGCATCGATCGTCCTACACCGTCCGGTGCATGGGTTGCACAGCCGTCTGGGGAAACGCCATTCTCCACTTCGCTACCCGTTTCGCAATCTCGAGGGAGACTTGATCGATCGGCACGACGGCGTCGGCCAGGCCCGACTGGGCGACGTACCCCGGCATCCCCCAGATCACGCTGGTCGCCTCGTCCTGCACAATGATCTGCCCGCCCGCCTCCGCGATCTCCTCGCAGCCGCGCAGCCCGTCCTGTCCCATGCCCGTGAGCACGACACCCAGGGTATGGGGGCCGTACAGTTCGGCGGCCGACCGGAACAGGACGTCGGCCGACGGCCGGCAGGAATTTTCCGGAGGCGTCTGGCTGACGTGGAGACACGGGACCGTCCCTTCCATCCGCACCGCCATGTGGTAATTGCCCGGGGCCACCCACGCGCGACCGGCCTCGAGCCGCCGGCCCGTCCTCCCTTCTTCGACGGACATTTTCGACTTCTCCGCCAGGTTTCTCGCGAAATGCTCCGTGAACACGGGCGGCATATGCTGGACGATCAAAATGGGGACGGGAAAGTCGACCGGAAAGTGCGGCAGAATCTGCAGCAGGGCGTTGGGGCCGCCGGTCGATGCGGCGATCACCAGAATGTCCACTCGCTGGGCGGAGACGGCCGACCGCCTGACCGGCACCGCGGTCGCCGCCGGTCGCGTGTCATCCGTCTGGGCGCCCCCCTTGGAACCCCGGCAAATGAGCTCGATCTTCGGAATCAGATTCCTTTGCAGAAACTCGAGCGCCCCGTCCCCCGATCCCATGTCGTTTTTTGTGACGTAGTCCTGCGCGCCCAGCTCGAGACAGTCCAGCGTTTTTTGCGCCTCCTCTGGATTGAGCGCGCTGAACATGATGACGGGAAGCGACGGGTGGGTCTTCCGGACCATCGCCAGGGTCTCCAGGCCGTTCATCACGGGCATTTCGATGTCCAGCGTCAGGAGATCCGGATTGTAGATGGGAATCTTGGACAGGGCGATGCGGCCGTTGGGCGCGGTTGAGACCACCTCGATTTTCGGATTGTCGGCCAGCGCTCTGACAATCAGCCGGCGGATCACCACCGAATCATCGACGACGAGCACGCGTATTTTTCGCATGGCCCATTAGTTCGTCGAAATGCCGAGCAGCTGCAGCTTCTCCTGCAGCGCCTCCCTGGATATGGGCTTCATGACATATTCGTTCGCCCCGCACTTGATCGCCTCCTCGATCTTTGAGGCGCTGTTCTCGCTCGTGACCATCATGATCAGGGTGTGGTCGTCCGGATGGTCCGACCGCACGCGCCGGAGAAACGTGAACCCGTCCATTTCGGGCATGTTGATATCCAGCAGCATCAGATCGACGCGGCCGTTCTGCGAGAGCTGCTCCAGTGCCTGGACCCCGTGGCACGCCTCGAGCACCTCGAACCCCAGTTCGCGGAGCAGTTTCGTCAACCAGGCCCGCATCGCTTTCGAGTCATCGATCACAAGTGCCCGCATCTGATCCTCCTGGTCCGCCGGGCGACCGTCGGCCCGCGTTCCGGCTCAGCGCCATCCACAATCCCCGCCCGTCCGCCCGCCCCCAAGCCTCTCCATGCGACGGAGAAGAGACGGGCGGCGCACTTCGGACCGCGCCCCTTCAAGACGTCCCACGCCGATGGTCTTCAATGGACGACGACATGCGGTTGTTCCCCGCGCACGGCCACGCGGCCGTTGCCCTTGGAACGGCTGTCCGTCGTCTGCACGCTTCGCGGCGGCTCCGCCGCCTTCATCCGATCCGCAGGGCCCGAGTCTCCCGCCGCCATGTCATATTTGAACTGGCCCACCGTCCGAGCCAACGCGACCGCCAGCCGCGCCAATTCCTGGGCGGCGCCCTGCGTCTGCGTCGCCCCCCCCGCCGTGCTCTGCGCCGCTTGCGCCACTCCCGCCACGTTCTGCGCGATCTCCGCGCTGCCCCGCGCCGCCTCCGTCACGTTTTCCCCAATCTCGCTCGTCGTCGCCGACTGCTCCTCCACCGCGCTCGCAATCGTGTTTGCAATCTCGTTGATCTGGTTGATGATCCCGCTGATCTGCTGGATCGCCGCCACCGCACCCTGCGAATCCCGCTGGATCGCGCCGATCCGCGCGCCGATGTCCTCGGTCGCCTCCCCCGTCTGCTTGGCCAGCTCCTTCACCTCGTTTGCCACCACCGCGAATCCCTTGCCCGCCTCGCCGGCCCGCGCCGCCTCGATCGTCGCGTTGAGGGCCAGGAGATTCGTCTGTTGCGCGATCGACGTGATCACCTTGATCACGTTGCCGATCTCCACGCTCGACTCCCCCAGCTTGCTGATCGTCTGGTTGGTCGTCGATGCCACCATCACCGCCTCCTGCGCCACCCGCGCCGCCTCCCCCGCATTTTTCGCGATTTCCTTGATCGAGGCCGCCATCTCCTCCGAACTGGCCGAGACCGTCTGCATGTTCTTGTTGATCTGCTCGGCCGCCGCCGCCACCACGTTCGCCTGCGCCGCCGTTTCCTCCGAATTCGTGCTCATCTCCTTGCTGGAGATCGACAGGCCGTCCGACGCGGTGACCAGGTGCTGCGTGGATTCGGCGACTTGCGCGATCGCGCCCCGAATTTTTTCGGTGAACGTGTTGAACAGACGGGCCAATTGCCCGATTTCATCGCGGGAGACCACCGTGATCCGCCGGGTCAAATCGCCCTCTCCCTGGGCGATGTCCTGCATCGCTTCCGTCACCTGCCTGAGCGGAGTGATGATCACCCGGACAAAGTAGAACGAAAACAGCACCACGACCGCCACGGTGACGATCATCGCCATGGACAGATACTTATTATTCCGGGTCACGAAGGTGGTGAGCTGTTTCTCATTGTCGGTGAGCAATTCATCAACGTGATCACGATAATTCGACCCGTCGTTCGCATAGCGTTCGGCCAGCGAGGAAATATCCTTGTCGACCTTCTTCAGGTCGGAGGGATCGACCACCGCGCCGGTCTGATCATGCATCGACGCCACTTCCGCGCGCACGCTCCTGGCGACCTCACGTGACTGTTCGGTCACCGCGCGCTCGATGGCGACATCCATCTCGTCCATCACCGTCTGCAGCGCGGCGCGGGACACACTGGACATTGCGTGATTCTTTTCGTACAGAACCAGAAACTTCTCCCAGTCCAACTGCGATTTTCTGACATAATTCACGCCCATGAACGCCTTGTCGTAGATCTCCTTGGCGACGTCGCTCAATTTCGTTTGCGCGGTTTTGGTCGCCATGCTGAGCGCGTTCTGCTGGCTGTAGCTGAACCACCCGAGCGCCGCAAACGCAGCCAGAAACACGGCACACGCGGAGAACATCTTGAGACGGATGGACATGACCTTCCTCCTCGTTGAGGATGCTTATTTAACCGTGATCACCATTTTCATCTTGGGGTGGATGGCGCAACGGACTTTATATTCTCCCGCGGCGTTGAGGGTGGCTGTGACGTCCTGCCCGGGTTTTTGCAACCCCTTGTCGTCAACACTGCCGTCAGCGCTCACAATCTGAATGTTGTGCGTCTTGTTGTCCTTGTTCTCAAACACGACCGTGTCGCCGGGCTTCACGGTCAACGACTCAATGCTGAACGAGGTGTTGGCTTGCGTCACCGTCAATTGATTGGCCCAGGCTGCAACGGCGCCTCCGAGCATGGTGAGCACCGCAACGAACAGTAACGTACGCATGAGAGTCCTCCTGTGATGTTGAGTTACGTTCCGTGCCACTACGCCGGCATGGCCGGCCGATCCTGCTCAGTGCGACACCCGCCCCTCCGTCCGGACGGCCCCCAGTGCGTCATTTGTGCTCCACCGTGTGGACGGCCGTCGTCTTTCCCGTGTCCAGGACGAGCAACAGCCGGTCCTTCAGCTTGTATACGCCGAGCGTCAACTCCTTCAATTGCGCGTCCAGTCTGTCGGGCGTGGATTCGAACAGATCGGGTCTGACTTCGATGACGTCCCCGATGCGGTCCACCAGCAGACTGACGGCGCCGTCCGGAGACTGGACGACCACGTTCATCAGATTCGCGGCGTCCCTCCGGATCGGAAAGCCGAGCCGCACCCTCAGATCGATCGCGGTCACGATCTGCCCTCTGAGATTGATCAAGCCGGCGATCGTCGTCGAGGCCAGCGGCACGTGCGTCATGGATTGGGCGGTCAGCACCTCCTGCACCTGCACCACCTCGATCCCGAACAGATGATCATCGATAAAAAAGGTCGAGTATTGCCGGTTGTTCTCATGGCGGCGGTCTGCCACGGCCTGCCGCTGGTCGCCCTCGGAACGGCCGAGCGCCATGCGCCGCCGCTCCCCGCCCCTCGGCTTGATCGCTCGGACGGCTGAGCGGGCCTCAGGCATGAACGAGCCCCTCCTTCTGGTCCGTCGAGCGGGCCTTCTCCACACATCGATGAATCGCCGCCAGGATGGCCTCGCGATCGAACTTCGCCTGATAGTCCGTGAAACCGGCCTCCCGGCCGCGGTTGCGATCGGCCTCCGACTCCAGGGAGGTCAGGGCGATCATCGGCAGGCCGACGAACTCCTGCATGGACCGAATTTTCTTCGCCATCTGGAAGCCGTCCATTCTCGGCATGTCGATGTCGGACAGCACCACGTCAACGGCATGGCCGGCAAGGCGATCGAGCGCCTCCTGACCGTCGGCGGCCTCGATCACTTCGTACCCGTTCAGCTCGAGGCAGGGTTTCAGGAGACCGCGGAAAAAGGTTGAATCATCCACAAACAGAATCCGGCGGCGCTCCCGTCTGTTGAGCGACACCGATTTGAACCATCCGGGACACGCGTGCTCAATGATGTAATAGACGTCCAGGAGATCGGTGGACTTCCCGTTGATCACCGCCGATCCGCCGATCCCCGCCGCGCCGATGGAGGACTGGCGGATGACCAACGGCTCGCTGGTCACATCCAGAATCCGTCCGACCACGAGACCGATACTCTTGTCGCCCTGCGCGAACACCACCACCGGAATTGTGGGACCGGGTTGCGGCGGGGGAAGCCCGAGCGCCTGATCCAGCCGGATGAGCGGCAGCAATGAGCCCCGGTATTGCACCACGTCGCGGCCCGCCGCCCGCTCGATGACGTCCGGGATGAACTCCTCCAGACGGGCGACGACCGCCAGCGGCACGGCGTACCGGTCCTCTCCCGAAATGGAGAAAATGAGCAGCGACTGCCGTTCCGTCAATTCGTCATCATCGCGTTCGTCGCTCATGACGTCGATCTGCTCCACCGTCGGCGCGGAGACCGCCCCGTCCTTGGCAAGACCCGAGACGTCCAGGATCAGGGCGACACGGCCGTCCCCCATGATCGTCGCGCCGGCAAAAACCTGAACCCCCTTCAGTTGCCGTCCGAGCGGCTTCACCACGATCTCCTGGCCGTCCAGCACTTCGTCGACCACCAGGCCGAACGGGCGGCCGCCGGCCTGGAGCACGACGATATTGACGCCGTCGTCTCCGGCGCGCCCGGATGCCGACAGCGACGCCGCGGCGCCGGACGGCTCGAGCTTAAGCAGCCGTCCCAGACGCAACAACGGCAGCAGCTCGCCGCGCAACCGGTAGACCTCCACGTCCTGGATCACCTCAATCCGTTCTC
>Ga0335085_10012939_pt1 | contig 12252 bp, 11 predicted proteins | sample Lox_Sample_45_FD_206712 | JGI IMG/M metagenome (GOLD analysis project Ga0335085, IMG submission 206712) | Soil microbial communities from Loxahatchee National Wildlife Refuge, Florida, United States - Lox_Sample_4.5 | ecosystem: Environmental > Terrestrial > Soil > Wetlands | place: USA...
ATGCAGCCGTGCAGCGTTGGGAGCCAGTGTATACGCGAGTCGCATCTTTCGGTCCACCTTGATCGTCTTGTACCAGACATCGGTCTCGCCCAAACGCGTCATCAGGAACTCGTCGGGCGCAACGCCGACGTACGGAAGCCAAAGCACGAGGACATTGTGCGTATACGGCGTGCCTTTCCAGACGAAGGTGACCGCCATGTTTTCGCGATCGCCGGCAATCGGCTCGATCAAGGGTGCACCGGTCCTCTGAACCTCCTCCCAAAAAGCATTGACGCCGTCCCGTTCTCCGTGCTCGACCGAAGCTCGCAAAGCTCGAATCCGCTGGCTTTCTACTACGGGCTTGGGTAGCGACAGCCGTGCGGCCAGTGTCACCACCTTTTCGAGCGCAATAGTGTATGCGCCACTTGCGTTTTTGTCCTTGGCGGCTACCTCCACTCGATAACTGCCCGGAACTTCGACGACGAGGTTGAGTTTGCCCTCTTCTGGGCCCAGTTCAGCGCCGCGAAAAGGTTTGCCCGAAGGATCGTAGGTCTTGACAACAAGCGTCTGCCCGTGAGGGTTCACTCCGATCTGGGCAAAATCGCCTTCGGCGAGCGAAACCGCAAACGATTGTGCTTGACCTGCGCTCAGACTACTCTCGCGAACCCGCCCTAACTTGAGCTCGAGCTCACCCGCAGGAGTTGCCCCACTCCAAAGCGCCACAACAAAGAATGCGATTAGGGATATGCGTTGGGCGTACATGAGAGCTCTCCTTCGTTGGAATTAGAAGTAGGCCAGGATCCCTCAACCTTCTCAAACTCCAGTGAAACCAAACAGCAATCGCCATCAATCGCGCCTTCATTCCAACATTCATAATCCGAATATTCTTTCCAATGTAGTTACCTATTGCTAAATGCAGAATGCCGTCCTTTTCCCCTGCGTCTATTCCGGAAAGTTCATGCGATGTAGCAAATCGATGAAACGTGGGTCGGAGCGCAGAAGATCCCAGGAGCGCTGCGATTTCACCCAGGTGAGTTGTGGATTCCGTTGCTGGTAAGCTTGTTCCAAATACTTCATCGCGTTGTCTTTGTCTCCCAGACGAACGAAAAAGGTGGCGAAACGCATCGGACCTACATACTGACGCTCAGCGTCCTGCAGGAGAATCTTCAATTTCTTCTGCCAGTACTCACGCAAACTGCCTGATCGAAGCGCCAACTCGAGTTCGTTGGTGTGTTCTCGGCCATAGGCACCAAGGCTCTCGAACTTTGCATAGGCCTGCGCAGCATCATTGCGCCGCCCTAAATCTTCGTATAAGAATCCGAGTTCCCAATACGGTGGAGAATACCCAGGTTCCAGTTCAATCGTTCTTTTGTATTGCTCAATGGCTTGTCCATCTTGGTGAGCATCACGCAACACAGAAGCGTAAGACAGATTGACACCCGGCGAGAGAGGATCAATCTGAAGGGCTCGTTTCATCTCTTGCACCGCGGCATCGAATCGGCCCAACTGCCACAGGCCTAACGCGTAATGCTGTTGAGCGTCGATCGATCCGGGATCGAGTTCCGTGGCATGGCGGAATTCTTCGAGCCCTTCCGTCCAATTCCAGCGCGTGTGAAAAGTGACGTCGGCAAAGACCATGTGCGCTTCAGCCAGGCTATCATCCAGTTCCATGGCCCGGTTCATCGCAGGAATGAACCGATCACTGGGTGGAACCTCAAGTTTAAAGCTCAGCAAGAAGTCGGCGTGAGCCAGTGCGGCCCAAGCTACCGCATAATTGGGATCCTTTTCGACCGCCAGACCGAAAAATTCGATCGCCTTCTTCAAACTGTCCGGATCCATTCTGTCCGCCAGATGTTTGCCCTTCAGATACGCAACGTACGCTTCCGGAATCACAGATTGCGTGCGCCCCAGTCGCGCCCGATCCTGCGGAGTAATCTCGATCTTAATCTTTCTGGCGATTGCGCTCGCCACTTCATCCCGCAGCGAGAGCACATCCTTGAGATCCCGTTCGAACGTCTCGGCCCACAGATGACGGTCCGTCGAAGTCTGGATTAATTGCGCGGTGATTCGCACGCGATTCCCCGAACGTTGCACGGACCCTTCGACTACCGCGTCTACCTTCAGTTCCCTTCCAATCTCTGGCACCGATTGATTGTTTGTCTTGTACCTCATCACCGAGGTGCGAGAGATAACCCGCAGCGCCTTGACTTGCGCAAGATCGGTGATTAATTCTTCGGTGATGCCATCGGCAAAGTAGTCCTGCTCCGGATCCCCAGAGAGGTTAGCAAGCGGCAAGACTGCCAGTGAACGAATATTCGGTTCCCGTTGCTCCCAGAAGCGGGCCTTTATGCCGACGAAGTACAGCGCGAGACCGAACACCAACACGATCGCAGACAGAATTGCCAAAACTCTTATCTGCCGCAGGCCGATCGCTTCCTTGCCGACCCTTGCAGCCGGCATAGCGGTGGAAGGAACGAGCCTCTTCAGTTCTGTTGTCAATTCCACTGCGGACTGCGGCCGGTCTTTCGGATCCTTCTCAAGGCATCTCTCAATAAGCCGTTCCAGCTCCGTAGAAACTGCAGGATTCAAACTCGCCGGAGGAACTGGAACGCGCCGCAGAATTGCTCCTATCACCGACGCTTCCGCCTCCGGGAAGGGCCGTGATCCAGTCGCCATCTCATAAAGCACCGCGCCCACGGCATGGATGTCAGTTCTGGCGTCAACCTCGTCGCCAAGCAACTGCTCGGGAGCCATATACGGCAGCGTGCCGGCCAAGCCCTTCGTTTCGCTGGATCCCTTCGCCACTGTGGTCCCAGCCTCACTCAAGGAATCTCCCGTGGCTGTCGTCGCCGAAATACCATCGAGCGGCTTCCTCAGTTTGGCGAGCCCGAAGTCAAGAACCTTGAGATTGCCCTCCGGAGTGAGCATCAGATTGGCGGGCTTCAGATCGCGATGAATGATGCCGTGACCGTGGGCCGCTACTAGAGCTTCCGCTAATTGCAGTCCTAGACTGAGTGTCTCGTGTTGCGCTAGAGGCCCTCCTTCCAGTTTTCGGCTGAGGGTTTCGCCGGCGATGTATTCCATCACCAGAAAGTCGATTCCTTCATGACTGTCGCAGTCGTAGATCGTGGCAATATTTTGATGATTTAGTTGGGAGAGGGCGCGCGCCTCGGTGTGGAAGCGCTTGCGTGCCAGTTCGTCAGATAGCATCCCGCGTGGCAGCACTTTTATTGCGACTTCGCGGTCCAAGTGCTCATCTTCCGCGCGGTACACCTCGCCCATACCCCCGGCGCCGATTTTCTCCACAATTCGATAATGACCCAGCTCGAGACCGAGAAGGCTTTCTTGGCTTAGCGCTCGACTTGTCATGAGGCGATTACTCTCTTTCCCCTTGCCTCGCAGATCTCAAGTTGGGCCTCGACGCGGGAAGTAGCCCGTAATTGATTGTTTCGCCTGATTCCATCTACTAGCACGGACGCCGGGGGAAAGCAGTGATGTTTGACATCAACCCGAGAGGCAACACACGTCCGTACTTGGGCCACCTAAGGCCCTTAACAGCTAAGCTGTTAGCGCACCGATGTAGTGCTGCCGACCGCCGCCTGAACATTCTCTGCTCGCACACGCAATCCCGGATTGCTAGGAGTTGTCGGACAACTACCGGGTGATGGCCAGGTCGCTGATGATTCTTCGCACCACTTCTTCGACACCACGCTGTACTTCAGGAGACATCACGGCCCCGGGTTGCAATCGCCGCCCTTCCACTCCGTAGACCCGTAACCGGGCTGGAAGATGGCCAAGAACGCGAGCCAATGCAATCGCTTCTGCCACGCCAAGGCCGTGTGTCGAAGCAGTTGCTGTGGCGGAATCCAGTGGCGCCTGGCCGTCCCAGACCTTCACGGTGCCGACTGGCGCACCGGTTATCACCGTGTCAATCACGATCACGTCGTCGGCGCCGTTCCAATCCTCGATGAGGCTCGCCGCCTCGCCGGTACTCGTGTCCGCTTTTAGACCACACTCCCGCAGTCGCTCGGCGACCAGAATCCCCGCCCCATCGTCGCCGCGCTCCCGATTCCCGCAACCGATGATGCGCATACCTCAGCCCTTGACGGATTCCCGGCCCAGTACGACTTTTAGAAAGTGGGTGGCGCAAGAAATGCACGGATCATAACTTCGCACCGCTTGCTCGCATTTCCAAGTCGCGTCGTCGATGGGCCAAGCCACCAACTGAGCCGCATACTCGCGAAGATCGTCCTCTATCTGCTTCTGGTTTTGCGAGGTGGGCGGCACGATCTTTGCGGCGACGATCCGTCCGTTGTCATCCAACGCGTACCGGTGGTAGAGAATACCGCGCGGTGCCTCCGTGATCGCCTGGCCAACGCCCATCCTGTTAGGCGCGTCGATCCGCGGTATTGTTGGTGGTTCGTATTCGTCGATAATCCGCAACGCCTCCGCACATGCGAAGACGATTTCGACTGCGCGGACCACGATGCTCCGAAAAATGTTCCTTATGGGAGGTCGCAGGCCCACATCGAGTGCTGCCTTGCGCGCGACCTCCGGCAGTTTGTCGAAATTCAAGTTGAACCGCGCCAACGGCCCAACCAGATACGAACCACGGCCTCGCACCACGGAGTGCAAGGCGTTCGAATGCTTCACATGCAACTCGACGAAGTGATCTTCGTATTCCGCCGCGTCAATATCTAACCCACGATTCGACACCAAACGTCCTTCGTTGAACGGATATTCATCCGCATGACGAAGCGCGACAAACTCATAGTCTTGCTCGAAGCTGGGAAATTCTAAGCCGGCCGTCCAGCGCACCGTTTCCAGGGAGGCTTCGAGCGCCCACTCCAAATCGCTTACTAAAGCTGTCAACTGTTGCTTGGTCGGCGTCCTGTAAAAACCACCAACCGCGGCAGAAATGGGATGGATCTCGCGTCCTCCAAGCAATTGCACAATCCGGTTGCCAGTCTTTTTCAGCCGGAGTGCCTTTTCGACCACCGCTCGGTGCTCTCTCGCCATGGCAATCGCGTCCGGGTAGCCGAGAAAATCCGGCGCGTGCAACATATAGACGTGAAGGGTATGACTTTCAATCCACTCACCGCAGTAAAAGAGACGACGAAGCGTGCGCACCGCGGGTTCGATCCGGACTCCCAGCGCCCGTTCGATGGCGTGCACGGCGCTCATCTGGTACGCGATAGGACAAATCCCACAGATCCGCGCGGTGATGTCCGGGGCTTCGGAAAAGTGACGACCCCGGAGGAGCGCCTCAAAAAACCGTGGAGGTTCGTAGATCTTGAATTTCACATCGGCTACGCGTTCCCCCACAATTTTGATGTAGAGAGAACCCTCGCCCTCCACGCGGGCCAGTGTGTCAACACGAATCGTTCTCGGTCCGCGTACCGTCATGTCCGTTCGCACTCCTCACTGGCCTTGCGGAACTGCCAGGCCCAGGCATTGAATCCACGGAATGCCCGTGCGATCTGACTATCCGACTGGTTTAGAATCCGAAGTTGGCTCGTCAGCGAGGAAGTATTGGGAGTTTCCATCGGCCCGTAACATCCATAGCAGCCACGGTCGTAGCTGGGACACAGCGCTCCGCACCCTGCCTGCGTTACTGGCCCGAGACATGGGATCCCGCGCGCCACCGCAATACACACATTCGCCTTTCGCTTACACTCGATGCACACGCTGTATAATGGAATATTCGGCTTGCGCCCGACCAACGTTGCCGTAATAAATTCTATGAGTTGGTATTTGTTTATCGGACAGCCGCGCAGTTCGAAATCAACAGGAACGTGCTCGGCTATTGGAGTCGAGAGCTTCAGCGTGCTGATGAACTGCGGCGTGGCATACACCACTCGGATGAACTCGTCGACATCCTTCCAATTACGCAAAGCCTGAATGCCCCCCGCCGTCGCGCAGGCCCCAATAGTAATCAATGTCTTGCATTGCCTTCGCACTTCCTGGATACGCTGGGCATCTTGATGTGTGGTGATCGAGCCTTCCACGAGCCCGATGTCGTAGGGACCTTTCGACATGGCGCGCGTTGCTTCCGGAAAGTAGGCGATGTCCACCGCGCCGACAACACCTAGCAATTCATCCTCGGCGTCGAGCAGGCTTAACTGGCACCCATCACAAGACGCGAACTTGAAGACGCCGATTCGCGGTTTATGCGCCGCCTTGCGTTTGGATTCAGAGCTCATACTTCTCCAATAGCGGTCGTATCGCTTCGTAGCAAAAGACCGGTCCGTTTTTGCAAATGAAATGTGGCCCGTACTGGCAATGCCCGCAAAAGCCAACGGCACACTTCATGTTGCGCTCCATTGAAACGTAGATATCGCTGCGGCTGAGTCCGTGCGTCTCTAGTTCGCGGGTAACGAAGCGCATCATAATCTCTGGTCCGCACACCATCGCAACCGAACGACCAGGCTGCAACCGAGAGTATTTGAACAACGTCGTGACTACTCCCACGTGACCTCGCCAGTTCAGGCCACCATAGTCGACCGTCACCAGCACTTGCGTCTCAGGGTTGCGCGCCCAAGTCGCCAGCTCCTTGCGATAGAGCAAATCACGCGGGCTGCGCGCTCCGTATAGAATCACCAATCGCCCATACTCACTCCGATTCTGCAAGACCTGGTAGACCAACGGTCGCAAAGGCGCCAAGCCAATCCCACCAGCTACCACGATGACGTCCCGCCCGCGCGCGGCCTCTATCGGCCAGCCTCCACCGAATGGACCTCGCACGCCCACGCTGTCGCCCACTCGCCGGTTTACCAGTGCGTGCGTAGCCCGACCAACGGAACGCACCGTGTAGACCATGCGGTCGTGCAATGCTGGGTCGCCACTAATCGAGATCGGTAATTCTCCGACGCCAAAAACCCACAGCATGCTGAACTGCCCGGGCTGGAACAAGGTTCCGTTAACAGGACTCTCGGGCTCCAGACTTAGGGTAAATGTATCTGGCGTCTCCTTGGCTACTTCTCGTACCGCAAAAGGCTCGGGAAGCATTGGATCGGTGGTGATTGTTGTTGCCATAATGACTATCGCCGGACCGCGTATACGTCGAGCAACTGTAAGCGTGTGGCATCGAGCCGTAATTCTATGATCTGGGCAAATCGCTTCAAAATTTCGTAGCCGAGGTCGTGGTTCTCCTCGCACTTTGTCCGTAAACACTTTCCATCGAGGGCAATGGCGCGTACGTCCTCGACAGCCCGTGCGTGGAATTTCCATTGAAAGGGCGGCAACAGCCACGACCACCCCAGGATTTCTCCGTTGCTTAGAGTCGAAATGATAATCGGCGGGCGCTGTGGCGCGAGAACCTCCACGGCAACCTTCCCTTCTCGAATCAGGTAAAACGTGTTTGCCGGGTCTCCTTCCTTAAGGATGTAGGTGCCGGCTTTGAAGCGTACGTTGGACGCGCAACCCACCATCAGGTTTGTAAAGGCGTGGTCAAGCCCGACGAAAAATGGGTGCTCCGTGATGATGCGCTCAAGGGTTTCCATTCTTCATTCCCTCCCGAATCGCCCGGACCTCCTCGGTAATGTCGATGCCCGCCGGGCACCAGGTTATACAACGCCCGCAGCCAACACATCCGGAACTGCCAAACTGGTCGATCCACGAGGCCAGCTTGTGCGTCATCCACTGGCGGTAGCGTGATTTGGCCGAGGTTCGGACACTGCCTCCATGAATGTAAGAAAAGCTCTGTGTGAAGCAGGAATCCCAGCGGCGCCACCGTTCCGCGTGCTCCCCGGTAATGTCGGTCACATCCTCCACCGACGTGCAAAAGCACGTGGGGCACACCATCGTACAGTTGGCACACGTTAGGCAGCGGCTGGCCACATTATCCCAGCGCGCATTCTCAAAATTTTCGTAGAGGAGTTCTTTGACGCCCATCGAGTCGATGCTGCGCACCTGTCGGGCCGCCTCTGCCACGCTCGCTTCAGCTTCTTGACGGTCTGCTCCGGTGGCGGGAACCGATTCCAGTTCGCTGAGTACCTTGGCGCCGCGATCGCTGCCTGTGGCTACCAGAAACCGATGCCCTTTGGACCCAAGCAACTCCGTGAGCACGAGGTCAAACCCAGCGGACACCTGCGGCCCGGTTCCCATTGATGCACAAAAACATGTTGCCGCCGCCTGGGTGCATTGCACGGCAATGATGAACGCTCCTCTACGATATTTGCGGTATGTCGCATCGGGGTATTGATCTTCGAGCAACACGCGGTCTTGGACCGCGATTGCTGCCAGCTCGCAGGCTCGCGCTCCCAGAAACGCATATGGGCGTTCGGGTTTCGCCTCATTCTTCAGAATTCGGAAGGTCCCATCGTCCCGCGCCGCCGACCAGAGCCGCACTTCCGCTGGGTGCATGTATTTCTTCCAGCTCTGTGGTCCCACCGCGTATCCGAACAGAGCCTCATCTTCGCGGCGCTTCAGTTGGTAATGCCCCGGCTCCTGTTCGTCCGTCCATCCAGCAGGCAGATCTCTGCCGGACACAACATGGTCATAGACGATCGCTCCGTCGCGCAGCGTGGGTCCGATGACCTCGAAGCCCTTACGCACCAACACCTCGATCAGTTTGTCCAACTGATCTGCGCCTAGGATGTGCTCCGATCGTTGAGCCACCTGATCCTCCGGCTCTTAACGAGTCTTCAGCAAGCCTCCTGCGGCCCAACGCTTCGGCGATTCTTTCTTCCCCTCCGGTTCTGGCGCCGCGGCGGTGCCAAACGACTGGAGCGCGAGGTAGCTTGCACCAAAGCGTTGGATGTTTTCCCGTTGCCGGCTACATCCGTTCTGGGGTCCTTGTTTACCAGCAGTACTTATCCTCCCTCGGCAGGACGAGGGATAGTGCGTGCGTCACACGAGTTTCGGTTCCCGAGGTCGCGTTCCCGGTCCCACGTCCAGACCCAGCCGCTGATTCGCGCCGTCTGAGAGGTCGGTGGTCTCGCTGGCTTGCACTTCTTTTACGTCATTACCTGGCGGGTCTCCTCCTAGTAGTGATGTTGCGACTGGGCCGCCACTGCCATATTCTCTGAGTCGCCCCGCAACTCTAGGGTCATCCCCGCAAACCCAGGTATTCGATTGCCCTTTTTCATCGAGGAGGGAACATGCGTCATTTGGTGTTTCCGGGTCTCGCCCTATTGGTTGGACTTTCCCTTTCTGGCGCCAAATGCGCGTCCATCCCGATTAGCGTTCGCGATGGAACAGACCATGCCGGTGCGTTCCATCAACACCAACGCGAACAGTCCTGACAAGTAGCACCGCGTAAGACGGCTTTGCCTCCTTCACCTTTTCGTTTGAATTTGCGTTAAAGTTTCTCCATCCATTCCATCCAAGAGGTCAACCATGAAACCCTTGCGATTCGGCGCCTCTCTCTTCTTCATCATCGTTTTGTTTTCTCCTTGTCTTCTGGCCGCGCCTCGAGACGTTTCCTTTTCCACTCCCGCTCGTGCCACCGAGGTTTATGATGTTTTCGAACTTTCGGCTTCCCTCTCGTCTCCCGGTGCCGCTAATCCTTTCACGGACGCGTCGTTCGAGGGTGACTTCAATCTGACGACCTCAGGCCAGTCTTGGCACGTCTCCGGCTTTTGCGATGCGCCCGATGGTTCTGTCTTTCGCATTCGCTTCATGCCTTCCGCGCCGGGCAACTACAACTTCTCCGTCGTGTTCTCGCAAGGCGCCTTCACCAAGACCCTCCGAGGTGAGTTTGAAGCGACGCCATCTCATCGGCGCGGTCCTCTCCGCGTCGATCAGCAATATCCTTGGCATTTCATTTGGGAAGGCACCGGCGAGCACTACTTCTTTAATGGCACTACAGCGTATTGGTTGCTTGGCTGGAAAGATGATCGCATCGTGCAGTATTCGATCGACCGTCTACACCGCCTCAAAGTTAATCGGCTTCGCGTCACTCTCGCCGGGCGCACCAACGTTTATTACGGTGAGCCGATCATGCAGTCCGACAGCTTCACCATGGATCTCGCGGCTTGGCCCGCACGCGATCCTCACGATTTTCTCCATCCCGACTTCGATTATTCCCGCTTCAACATTCCCCACTGGCGCCGCTTCGAATCTATGCTCCGTTTTGCCCGCGACCGCGACGTCATCATCTCCATTGTTCTCGACATGAATGACTCGCGCATTCACCCTGTCGCTGGCAGTGAGGATGAGCGCCGCTTCCTCCGCTACGCCGTCGCTCGTTTCGCGGCCTTCTCCAACATCACCTGGGACCTCGGCGACGATCTCGAACGTTTTCGCGACGATGCCTGGACCCACGACACCGGCACCTTCCTCGTTCAACTCGATCCCTACCATCATCTCGCCACCAGCCATCCCGTTGATGTGGTCGTCGACGGCAAATCCGTTCACCAGGATCGCGCTTCCTCCTGGTTCGGTTTCACCTCCTACCAGGAATGGTCCCGCAATCAACATACCCTCATGCTCCAATCCCGCAAATTCCAGGAGCAGGTGGGCCGCATCATTCCGCAGACCAACGAGGAGTACGGTTACGAAGATCACTACCCGCTCTGGGCTATTCCAGGACAGGAATCCGCGGACTCTCTCCGTCGCGTTGCCTGGGACATCGTCATGGCTGGCGCCTATCAAACCGCCGGCGAGTCCGCTCGTCGCGGCACCAACGTCTGGCCGGACACTGGCGGCGGCTGGGTCAATGGTCGTGGCGACGATTCCATGACCATGTTCCTCGGCTACGCGCACATTGTCGACTTCATGACCGGCTTTGATTGGTGGAAGGCTAACCCTCACGACGAACTTGTCGATCGCGGCAACTACTGCTTGGCCGATCCCGGTCATACCTACGCCGTCTATCTTCCTCAAGGCGGCCGTTTCACACTCCAACTACAACCGGGGACCTACTCGGTCGAATGGTTCAGCCCGCTCACGGGTGAGCGAATCTCGAACTCGGACGCGTCAGGACCCTCATGGTCCTCACCCGCTCCTCCGGATTCCAAAGAGTGGGCTGTCCTCCTTCAAAAAAAATAGCAACTGATAACCGGCAACGTCACGGAATAGACAGGCCAACTGAAGACGACAACACGACGAGATTGATGTTACTCACGAAACGAAGTTGGCTCGTCGCGGGTTCAAATTCGCTCGGCAAACTTCTTCTTATACTTGCACCGGTCGCTTGCGTTTCCATTCATGTTCGCGTCGCAGTAGAGACTGATGTTTCTTAATCTGCAACTCAAGTTCGCTGAACGCTTTCTTACAGCCGGCCAAAGCATTTTTCCCGCCGCCAGTGGCCCGCAGAGTCCCGGTCGGTAGGGATAACGTCAGCGCCAGGGATTGTTCGTCGGTTCGTTGGTTCCTCGAAAACACTCCTTTTATCTGCACCAAATCGGGCTCGTAACTTTTCAGCAAGCGGCTTAATTTATCCAAACGACGGGTCACTTCCAGGGCCACGGCTTCTTGCGCTTCTACGTGTTTGTAGCTGAAAGAAACGTTCATGGTTGCACCTGTAGGGTTGGTACGGATTCAGGAAGGATAGCGACGCAGTGGAGTTTCTGCACCGCATGACGGTTTCAGCCTAGCACCACAACCTGGCCGGCGCAATGCTACTTGCGTTGACACCGCTTCGCGGACTCCGTAGTCTACCTCTACCTGCGAATCAGCCTTTGTCAGCAGCCTGCGAGCTCATGAATAAGCCGCCTTCCTCTTCTCCACAATCCGCTCACCGCCTCCGCATTGGCCCCGCAGGCTGGTCGTACTCCGACTGGGCTGGCTATGTCTATCCCTCGCATCGTGCCAAGAATTTTCACGAGGCCACCTACCTCGCCGAATTCTTCGATACCATCGAAATCAATACCTCGTTCTACCAACCTCTGCGTCCCGATCACGCCGCCCTATGGCTCGCTCGCGTCGCCGCTAATCCTTCCTTCGTGTTCACCGCAAAACTCTGGAAGAAATTCACTCACGACCCCACGGCCACTTCCCAAGACGAGCGCGCCGTTCGTGAGGGTTTTGATGTCCTTCGCAAGCCGGGCAAGCTCGGCGCGGTTCTCCTTCAATTCCCTTTTTCGTTTCATCGTACCTCCGAAACGGTCGGCTACCTCACCGGCGTTCTCACGCGCTTCGCGGACTATCCCCTCGTCGTCGAGTTGCGTCATTCTTCCTGGCAGACTCCAGACACTCTCGCTTTCCTGCGCGATCATCGAGTCGGTTTCTGCAACATCGATCAACCGATCATCGGCCACTCTCTCTCCCCTTCCGCAGAGGCCACCTCGGAAGTCGGCTACGTTCGCCTTCACGGTCGCCGTTACGACT
>Ga0335085_10012940_pt1 | contig 12252 bp, 12 predicted proteins | sample Lox_Sample_45_FD_206712 | JGI IMG/M metagenome (GOLD analysis project Ga0335085, IMG submission 206712) | Soil microbial communities from Loxahatchee National Wildlife Refuge, Florida, United States - Lox_Sample_4.5 | ecosystem: Environmental > Terrestrial > Soil > Wetlands | place: USA...
AGGGGAAACGGCCCTTTTCATATCCTCGCCTTCGCCCGCCGGTCGGTCGCTGCGCCGAAGGCTCCAACATCTGAGGGCATCACGTTCTCCATTCATTGCGACCGATTTTAAGCCTGTTTTGAGGAAAGGCAAGTTCTATTCGCTCGAAAAACGAAAGATTACGTTTTTTACGCGTAATCTTTTTCATCGCGATTGACGGGACGCATGGAAAGCTATATTTTCACGATGGCGGATTTTGGAGGGCAAGATGGCAAAGGCGCGTAGCCCCGGTTACCCGGCGATTGGCCTCAGGGAGGCTATTGAGAAAACCAGGCGTGTTTGGGAGAAAGATTATCAAAACAAAATCCCGCGCAAGATCGTGGCCGAACATATGGGCTACCAGTCTCTCAACGGCAAATCGCTAGGCGTCTTGTCGGCCGTCGCGAAGTTTGGGTTGATCGAAGGGCGCGGTGATGAAAATTGGGTGTCAGACCTAGCACTTGCGATCATAGCCCACCCGGCTGGCAGCCCCGAAAGGTCGGCGGCACTTAGTGAAGCAGCCGGTCGCCCGGAATTGTTTGCCGAGCTGGACGCTAAGTTTCCCGGCGGCAAGGCGAGCGACGGTGCAATTAGGTCATATCTCTTGACCCAGAAGTTTATTCCACAGGCGGCCGATGCAGCTTTGAGGGCCTATCGCGAAACCAAGGCCCTTGTTAACGAGGAAGGGGCGGCTTATAGTTCGGAAACCGATGGGAATTCCGACGTTGAGGCAAGCCCAATGACTCCAGCCGCCACGCCGATGCCGACGGCGCGCTCTGTTGCTGCCGCTCCGCCCGCTCCCGGGCTACCGAGCGAGCGGGAGTTATTGCGGGGGCCGCTTTCGCGGGATGCGAGTTACAGGCTGATGGTGACGGGCAAGGTCGGCCCTAAGGAGCTTGGCAAAATCATCAAGCTCCTTACCCTTCAGGCCGAGTTATATGATGAAGATGGCGCGGAAGGCGGCGACGCCGCCGAGCCACAGGCTTAAAATCGGTCGCAATGAATGGAGAACGTGATGCCCTCAGATGTTGGAGCCTTCGGCGCAGCGACCGACCGGCGGGCGAAGGCGCTAGCGCACAAGCTCCAGCCGTCGCGAGGCGAACAGTTCCAGCAGCGCGCGCCCAGCCCACATAGACGCAACCTTTGCCAAGACTTGCAGCGTCCCTTCCTGCACATCTTCCAGGACGACGAAGATGCCGCCGTCGCTTTCGAGTTCGTCCAACCCCTGATCCTCGAACGTCTCGCGCGAAATTTCGGTGAGCCAGACCGTCCGATGATTGTCCAGCTGCACTGAAAGGTCATCCGCCATGGCACGTTCCCCCGTTGCGCTTCATCCGTCGATCCGTGAGAGGCTTGAGCCGCGCATGTCGGCGACGGCCCTGGCCGAATACTTGATCCTCAAGGCGGACCAACAAGACACGATCATCCACAATTCGCGGTTCGCGTCCGGCATGGTGACCGCCAAATACGCGAGCGCGCGCCGGGCATTGCGCGCATACAACGCCAACCCGCTTCGGCCGAAAAATGATTTGGAAGTGGTTAAGAAAACGTTAAGGGAGCGCGCCAAAGACCCGGACCTGCGCCCCAAGGCGCGAGAGGAAGCCCTCCGCTGCGCCGAAGCCATTGACCTGTTCTTGCTGGCCGAGAACGCCCTCGGCATGAGGGCGCTCGCGCTCAAGGAAGCGCCGCGCTTTGACGAGATAAAGATCGAAGGCGTAGCGGTTTCGGTCCAGCCAGATTTTCTTATCCAGCCCGTGCCGACGAACGGCAAGCAACGGGTCGGCGCATTGATGCTACGCCTGCAAAAAGCGCCGGACCCGAACGCCGCGCGAATTGCGACGCGCGAACAGCGCGGAGAACACCGGCGCGAAATGGCGCGATACATGGTCGCGATGCTCCAGTTGCTTTTGGAGCAGCATCCCGAACTGGGAGAATTCGACCGCGACCTATGCTTCGTGGCCGATGCTCGGCTGCCAGAGCGGATCGGCGCTGCACCAGACCATGCCGCACGCCTCCGGGCGATACGCTCCGCGTGCAGACAAATCGTGGGTCTCTGGGACGGCATCATGCCGCGCGCCTCGATCCTGCGGAAACCGGAGTAGCGTTCTGCTCGCCCATCATGGGTGCCAGTATAATGGCACTTCCTACAGAAGTCCGACCGGCCCGACATTCTCGCTGCGGATGAGGCGCAGCCAGTCGAGCCGTTCCGCAGGATTGAGCGTGCGCGCGGCGGCCGGCATGGGCGCGGAAGATGGACGGCGCGCCACCCCCCCGTCAACTTGCCCGAAAATCCGGCCGGGATCAGGCACTCTTCTTCCTCAGCTCTTCCTCAGCGCGATCTTGTCTTCTTCGCCATGGATGAGGCGGGAGAGATTCGAGCGATGGCGCCAGATGATGAGCAGCGCGATGGCGAGAACGGCGAGCGGCGCGACGCCGTCGGGTCGCGCGAGCCAGGCGCAGAGCGGCGCGACCACCGCCGCCGTCACCGCAGCGAGCGATGAATAGCGGAAGACCAGCGCCATCACGATCCAGGCGAGGACGGACGCGATGCCAACCGGCCAGGCATAGGCGAGGAGCACGCCGGCTGCGGTCGCGACGCCTTTGCCGCCCTTGAAGCCGAGCCAGACCGGAAAGATATGGCCGAGGATCGCGCCCATCGCGGCGGCGGTCGCTGCATCTGCGCCGAAGCGCCAGGCGACCAGCACCGGGAAAAAGCCTTTCAGCATGTCGCAGATCAATGTCGCGAGCGCGAGCTGCTTGCTGCCGGTGCGCAACACATTGGTCGCGCCGATATTGCCCGAGCCGATATCGCGGATATCGCCATGGCCGCCGAGGCGCGAGAAGATCAACCCGAAGGGGATCGAGCCGCAGAGATAAGCGAGCAGCGCGGCAGCGATGATCACGCTCCAATCGCCGGCGGCCATCGTCATGCCTTAAGCGGCGCTCTCGGCGGTATGGATGACGCGGCCCGCGACAACCGTTCGCAGCACGGCGCCTTGCACCGGCCGCCCATCAAAGGGCGAGTTGCGGCATTTCGAATGGAACGCGTCGACCGCGATGCGCCACGGCTTGTCGAGATCGAAGATCACGAAATCGGCTTGCAGTCCCGGCTCGAGCTTGCCGGCGGGCAGGCGCAGGATCTCGGCCGGGCGCTGCGCCAGCGCGCCGAGCACGCGCAGCAGCGGGACGCTGCCGTTGTGATGGAGCTCGAGCGCGAGCGGCAGCAGCGTCTCGAGCCCCACGATGCCGCTTGCCGCCGACGAGAACGGCAGGCGCTTCGATTCCTGATCCTGCGGCGCGTGATCGCTGGCGATCGCGTCGATCGTGCCGTCGTGCAGCCCCTCGACCACGGCGCGGCGATCGTCTTCGGAGCGCAGCGGCGGCGAGACTTTGGCGAAGGTGCGGTAGTCGCCGACTGCGGTCTCGTTGAGCGCGAAGTAGGGCGGCGCGGTATCGCAGGTGACCTTGAGGCCGCGCTGCTTCGCGCGGCGAATGGCATCGACCGCTTCCCCGGTCGAGACATGGGCGGCGTGGTAGCGGGCGCCGGTGATCTCGACGAGGCGCAGATCGCGCTCGATCATCATCACTTCGGCGACCGGCGTGATGCCGGAGAGGCCGAGCCGCGTCGCGATCTCGCCGGATGTCATGGCGCCGCCCTTGGCGAGGCTCGGCTCTTCCGGATGCTGAATGATCAGCATGTCGAAATTGGTCGCGTAAGCGAGGGCCCGGCGCATCACCAGCGCATCGGCGATGGCATTGAGGCCATCGGTGAAGGCGAGGGCGCCGGCGTCCTTGAGCAGGCCCATCTCGGTCAGCTCTTTGCCGCGCAGGCCTTTGGTCGCGGCGGCGTAGGTGCGGATGCGCGTCAGGCCGACATCGCGGGAGCGCCGCGCGACGAATTCGACCAGCGCCTGCTCGTCGATGACCGGATCGGTGTTGGGCAGCGCGACCATGGTGGTGACGCCGCCGGCCGCCGCGGCCTTGCCGCCGGTCGCCATCGTCTCCTGATGCTCGTCGCCCGGCTCGCGCAGCTGCACCCGCATATCGACGATGCCGGGCGCGAGGCAATGCCCGCCGCAATCGACGATCTCGGCGCCGTCGCGTTTGAGATTTGTCCCGACCGCGACGATCTTGCCGTCATCGACCAGCACCTCGCCCTTGCCGTCGCGATGGCTCGCCGGATCGAGCAGCCGTGCGTTGGTGTAGAGCGTCGTCATAGCGTCGGCGCGACGTTGCGCGGCTCTTGGCTGAGCGCTTCGAGCACCGCCATGCGCACCGCGACGCCCATCTCGACCTGCTGGCGGATGAGGCTGCGGTCGATGTCGTCGGCGACTTCGGTGTCGATCTCGACGCCGCGATTCATCGGGCCGGGATGCATGATCAGCGCATCGGGCTTGGCGAGAGCGAGCTTCTCGTAATCGAGGCCGAAGAAATGGAAGTACTCGCGCAGGCTCGGCACGAAGCTGCCTTGCATGCGTTCCAATTGCAGGCGCAGCATCATCACGATGTCGACGCCTTTGAGGCCCTCGCGCATGTCGGTGAAGACCTCGACCCCGAGCCGGTCAACGGCGGCCGGCAGCAGCGTACGCGGCGCGACGACGCGAACCCGCGCCCCCATGGTATTGAGGAGCTGAATGTTGGAGCGGGCGACGCGGCTGTGTGCGACGTCGCCGCAGATCGCGACCAGCAGGCCCTGCAGCTTGCCCTTGCGCAGGCGGATGGTCACCGCGTCGAGCAGCGCCTGGGTCGGATGCTCGTGCATGCCGTCGCCGGCATTGATCACCGCGCAATCGACTTTCTCCGACAAGAGCTGCACCGCGCCCGATTCCGGATGGCGCACGACCAGCACGTCGGGATGCATCGCGTTGAGGGTCATCGCCGTGTCGATCAGCGTCTCGCCTTTCTTGATCGAGCTCCACTCCGCCGACATATTGATGACGTCGCTGCCGAGGCGCTTGCCGGCAAGCTCGAAGGACGTGCGGGTGCGCGTCGAGCTTTCAAAGAAGAGATTGATGATCGTGCGGCCGCGCAGCAGCGACTGCTTCTTATCCGCCTGGCGGTTCTGCTCGATATAGCTCTCGGCGCGATCCAAGAGTTGGGTGATATCGTCGGGCGAAAGTCCCTCGATCCCCAGCAGATGGCGGTGCGGGAAGGAGAACGGCGCGGACGCGTTTGTCATTAAAGCTAGAAGTATAAGGTGAGCCGCTCGGCCCGGCAAGCCGAGCGGCCGTCCTTGGGGATAAGTTCAGGTGTGGTCGTAGGCACGCTCGCCGTGAGTCGCGAGGTCGAGCCCGTCATTCTCATCCTCGGCGCTGACACGGATGCCGCAGATCGCGCCGACAGCCTTGACCAAGGCGAAGGTCCAGCCGGCCGACCAGAGGATCGCGGTCAGCACGCCGATGAGCTGGGCGACGAGCTGGCGCGAAAGGTCCATGCCGTCGGCGTAGCCGACGCCGCCGAGCGCCGGCAGCGCGAAGATCGCGACCAGCAGCGAGCCGGTCATGCCGCCGATACCATGCACGGCGAAGACGTCGAGCGAGTCGTCGATGCGCAGCCGCTGCTTGATGAGGTTGGTGAAGAAGAAGCAGACACCGCCGCCGGCGATGCCGATGACCATCGCGCCGGCCGGGCCGACGAAGCCGGAAGCCGGGGTGATGGTCGCGAGACCGGCGACGCAGCCGGTGACGAGACCGACCGAGGTCGGCTTGCCGATGCGCAGCCACTCGATCGCCATCCAGGTCAGCGCCGCGGCCGAAGCGGCGAAATGCGTCGCGAGGATCGCCGAGGCGGCGGAGGCGTTGGCGGCGAGGGCGCTGCCGCCGTTGAAGCCGAACCACCCGACCCACAGCATGCCGGCGCCGGCCATGGTCATGCCCGGGCTGTGCGGCGGGTTGAGGCGATGCGGGAAGCCGTTGCGCGCGCCGATCATCATCGCCGTGACGAGCGCCGAAACGCCGGCGGTGGTGTGGACGACGATGCCGCCGGCGAAATCGATCGTGCCTTCCATCGCCAGCCAGCCGCCACCCCAGACCCAATGCGTCACCGGGAGATAGACGATGACGAGCCACAGCGCCGAAAACAGCGCGACGAAGCTGAAGCGCACACGCTCGACAAAGGCACCGATGATGAGGCCCGGCGTGATCACGGCGAAGGTCATCTGAAAGAGGACGAAAGCCGCTTCGGGCAGGCCGGTCGGCATCGCCTTGGTGGCGAGGCCCGGCAAGAAAGCGTCGGCGAGCGAGCCGATCCACGCATTGCCCTTGTCGAAAGCGAGGCTGTAGCCGAACGCCGCCCAGATCACCGAGACGATGCAGGTGATGGCGAAGCAATGCATCAGCACGGAGAGGAAATTCCGCGCCCGCACCAGCCCGCCGTAGAACAGCGCGAGGCCCGGCAAGGTCATGAACAGCACCAGCGCCGAGGCGACGAGCACCCAAGCGGTGCTGCCGGTATCGATGCCTGTCGCCGGCGCCTCGGCGGCCCGGGCAGCGGTGAAATAGGTCGACAATCCAAGAAGCACCGCGGCGGCAAACATTCCCCGCGCGACGCCAGCAACAGCGGCTCGCATACGATCCCCTCTCCAGCGCCGGCGCCTCAAAATTGGGCGCTCGGCCGGCGCATACTGCAATTTGCTCAATGGGCGATCAACGGGTGGCTGTGTATTGCCTATTTTTTAATCAGAGGACTGTGTGGCGGCGGCCGAGATGATCGAGCAGGCCCTGAAGAATGTAGGCGGCGGCCGCCTTGTCGATGAGCTCGGCCCGCCGCCGGCGCGAGAGATCGGCCTGGATCATGCCGCGCTCGACGGCGGCGGTCGAAAGCCGCTCATCCCAGAACGCCACAGGCAGCTCGGTATGCACCATCAGGTTCTTGGCAAACTGCCGCACGCCCTGCGTCCGCGGGCTGTCGGTGCCGTCGAGCGCCAGGGGCAGGCCTATGACGACGCCGCCGATCTTGTGTTTGGCGATCTCGTCGAGCAGACGCTTGAGATCGTCGCGGAAGCGGGTGCGGCGGATCGTGTCGAGCGGCGTCGCAATGAGGTGAGTCGTGTCCGACAACGCCATGCCGATGGTCTTGGTGCCGACATCGAGTCCCAACAGCCGCGTGCCCGCGGGCAGCAGCGGCTTCAGTTCGGCAGGGTTGCAGAGCGGCATGGGATTGTTCGGACGCGGTTGCTGTTGCTATTTTAGCAAGACAGGAGACATCGACAGCATGGCATTGGACAAGGCCACCGTGGCACGGATTGCCGCCCTGGCGCGAATTCGGGTGACCGAAGAGGAGCAGACGCGGCTCGCCGGCGAGCTGTCGCAGATCCTCACCTGGATCGAGCAGCTCGGCGAAGTCGACACGAGCGGCGTCGAGCCGATGGCGAGCGTCGCGCACCAAAAACTGCCGCTGCGCGAGGATAAGGTCACCGACGGCGGCATCCGCGACAAGCTGCTCGCGAATACGCCGTCCGACAACCCGACGGCGAAAGCGCGTGGCTTCTTCGCGGTGCCCAAGGTGGTCGAGTGACGAATCTCACCGAGCTCGGCCTCGCCGAGGCGCGCGACGGTTTGCGGGCCAAGAAATTCTCGGCGCGCGAGCTCGCCGAGGCGCATGTCAAAGCCGTCGAGGCGTCGCGACCGCTCAACGCGTATCTCGTCGAGACGCCCGAGAAGGCGCGCGCCATGGCGGAGGAGAGCGATCAGCGCATCGCCAAGGGCGACGCGCGGCCGCTCGAAGGCCTGCCGCTCGCGATCAAGGATCTGTTCTGCACCGAGGGCGTCCAGACGACCGCCGGCTCGAAGATCCTGCACGGCTTCAAGCCGCCCTATGAGTCGACCGTCACCGCCAATCTCTGGCGCGACGGCGCGGTGATGCTGGGCAAGGTGAACATGGACGAGTTCGCGATGGGCTCGTCGAACGCGACCTGCGCCTTCGGCCATGTCGAGAATCCGTGGCGGCGGCGCGGCGACAACCGGCCGCTGGTGCCGGGCGGCTCCTCGGGCGGCTCGGCGGCGGCGGTCGCGTCGCGCGCGGCGCTGGCGGCGACCGGCACCGACACCGGCGGCTCGATCCGCCAGCCGGCAAGTTTCTGCGGCATCGTCGGGTTGAAGCCGACCTACGGCCGCTGCTCGCGCTGGGGCATCGTCGCCTTTGCTTCCTCGCTCGATCAGGCCGGGCCGATGACGCGCAGCGTCAGGGATGCGGCGCTGATGCTGAAATCGATGGCGGGGCATGATGCGAAGGATTCGACTTCCGCCAATCTGCCGGTGCCGGATTTCGAGAAAGCGCTGACCGGCGATGTCCGCGGTATGAAGATCGGCATTCCGAAGGAATATCGCCTCGACGGCATGCCGGCGGAGATCGAGGCACTGTGGCAGCGCGGCATCGATTGGCTGAAGGCCGCGGGCGCGACGCCGGTCGAGGTCAGCTTGAAGCTCACCAAATATGCGCTGCCGGTCTATTACATCATCGCACCGGCGGAAGCCTCGTCGAATCTCGCGCGCTACGACGGCGTGCGCTTCGGCATGCGGGTCAATGGCGAGACGCTCGACGACATGTACGAGGCGACGCGCGCCGAGGGCTTTGGCCCCGAAGTGCGTCGGCGCATCCTCATCGGCACCTATGTGCTCTCGGCGGGGTATTACGACGCGTATTACCTCAAGGCGCAGAAGGTGCGCGCGCTGATCGCCAAGGATTTCGACGATGCCTTCCAGCATTGCGACGCGCTGCTGACGCCGACCGCGCCCTCGGCCGCCTTCGCGATCGGCGACAAGAGCGATGATCCGATCGCGATGTATCTCAACGACGTGTTCACGGTGACGGTCAATCTCGCGGGACTGCCGGGAATCTCCGTGCCGGCGGGCTTGTCGGGCGACGGCCTGCCGCTCGGCCTGCAGGTCATCGGCAAGGCGTTCGACGAAGAGACGGTGCTGCGCGTCGGCGGCGTCATCGAGCAGGCGGCGCAATTCACCGCCAAGCCGCAATTCATCGCGGGAGCTTCGTGATGAGCCTCCTCAAAGGCGAGACCGGCGACTGGGAAGTGGTGATCGGGATCGAGACCCATGCACAAGTCGTCTCGAACGCCAAGCTGTTCTCGGGCGCGGCGACGGCGTTCGGCGCCGAGCCGAACACGCAGGTCTCGCTCGTCGACGCGGCTTTCCCCGGCATGCTGCCGGTGATCAACAAGCACTGCGTCGAGCAGGCGGTGAAGACAGGGCTGGGGCTTGCGGCCGAGATCAATCTCGTCTCGGTCTTCGACCGGAAGAATTATTTCTACGCCGATCTGCCGGCCGGCTATCAGATCTCGCAATACATGCGGCCGGTCGTCGGCAAGGGCACGCTCAGCATCGATCTGCCTGACGGCTCGACGCGCGATATCGGCATCACGCGGCTCCATCTCGAACAGGACGCCGGCAAGAGCCTGCACGATCAGCACGCGACGCAGACCTATGTCGATCTCAACCGCGCCGGCGTCGCGCTGATGGAGATCGTCTCCGAGCCCGATTTGCGCAGCGCCGAGGAGGCCGGCGCCTATGTGAAAAAGCTGCGCTCGATCCTGCGCTATCTCGGCACTTGCGATGGCAACATGGAGGAAGGCTCGCTGCGCTGCGACTGCAACGTCTCCGTGCGCAAGCCCGGCGCGGCTTACGGCACGCGCTGCGAGATCAAGAACGTGAACTCGATCCGCTTCGTCATGCAGGCGATCGACTACGAGGCGCGGCGCCAGATCGAGGTGATCGAAGAGGGCGGCACGATTAGGCAGGAAACCCGGCTGTTCGACGCAAACCGCGGCGTGACGCGGCCGATGCGCTCGAAAGAAGAAGCGCATGATTATCGCTATTTCCCCGATCCCGATCTCCTGCCGCTGGAACTCGATGCGGCCTGGGTCGAGAGCCTGAAGCGCGGCCTGCCCGAATTGCCCGATGCGAAGAAGGCGCGTTTCGTCTCCGCCTATAAGCTCTCGGCCTACGAGGCCGGCGTGCTCGCCGACGAGCAGGCGAGCGCCGATTATTTCGAGGCCGTCGCCAAGGGTCGCGACGCGAAGCTCGCGGCGAATTGGGTGATGGGCGATCTCTTCGGCGCGCTCAATAAGCGCGGCGTCGATATCGGCGCATCGCCGGTCAAGGCGGGCAATCTCGGCGCGCTGCTCGATCTCATCGCCGACAACACGATCTCGGGCCGCATCGCCAAGGATGTGTTCGCCGAGATGCTAGAGACCGGCCAGCAGCCGGGCGCGATCGTCGAGGCGAAAGGCCTGCGCCAGGTCACCGATACCGGCGCGATCGAGGCCGCGGTCGATGCCGTGCTGGCGAAAGAGCCCGACAAGATCACCGAATACCGCGCCGGCAAGGACAAGCTCCTCGGCTTCTTCGTCGGCCAAGTGATGAAGGCGACGCAAGGCAAGGCCAATCCGGGCCTCGTGAATGAGTTGCTTAAAAAGAAACTGGGCCGCTGACGTCTAACTGCCCCTAAACCCAATTCGTCATGCCGGGCTTGTTCCGGCAATCCATCGACCCGCGAAACAAGTCCGTTGGTGACAAATAAGGGTAGGGGTTGCCGTGTCGTGATCGAAAATACCGCGCGAGCTTCACCAGAAGCCGATGTGGGCGGCCCCGCATCCTAGGTCTTTGCCACTTGGCGCAGGCGCGAGGCCGGCGTACTCGTTGTCGCGACCATCAACCCTCGGTTTGGTACTTATAGGTACCATCGGCCCGGCACTCCATGGTACTAGGTACCAAGGCAAGCGGAATGATGGCGGCGGCAAAAAAGGCATCCAAGGCGAAACGCGCGGCGGCGGAGCGCAAGGACGAGCAGGAACTGCGCGACCGCATTCTGGGCGCGGCCTTCGCCGCCTTCATGGAGCGGGGCTATGCCGGCACCAGCACCCTCGAGATCGCCACCCGCGCCAAGGTGTCGAAGCGCGAGCTTTACGCGCTGTTTTCAAACAAGGAGGCGATGCTCGCCGAAGGTATCCGCCGCCGGACCGAGGAGATGCAGGTCGCGCCCGATCTGCCGGAAGCGCGCGACCGCCCCATGCTGGGCGAAATCCTCGCCGTCTTCGGGACGCGGCTCCTCCAGGAGGTTAGTCACCCGCATGTGACGGGCGTCTTTCGCCTCGCCATCGGCGAGGCGGCCCGCGCGCCCGAGATCGCACAAATCCTCAGCGCCGCCGGGCGCGACGCGACCAAGAAAGCCCTCGCGACGTTCTTCGCGAAAGCGCAGAGCGCGGGGCTGTTGGCGAAAGCCGACACGATGACGATGGCGGCGCAGTTCATGGCGCTGCTGTGGACCGATCGCTTCGTGCCGTTGCTGCTCGGGGTCGAGGCGCGGCCCGACGAGGCCGAATGCCGGCGCCGCGCACGCGTCGCCGCAGCGCAGTTCCTGACGCTCAATCCCGCATCGAAGGATCAGGCGCGGCCGTAAGTATCCTCGTAGCGGACGATATCGTCCTCGCCGAGATAGGAGCCCGACTGCACCTCGATGAGATGCAGCGGGATCTTGCCGGGATTTTCCAGCCGGTGCCGCGTGCCCATCGGAATGAACGTCGATTCGTTCTCGTGTAGGACCATCTCCTCATTGCCCTTGGTCACCTTGGCGGTGCCGGTGACGACGACCCAATGCTCGGCGCGGTGGTGGTGCATCTGCAGCGAGAGTATGCCGCCGGGCTTCACCATGATGTGCTTCACCTGGACGCGCTCGCCATTGTGGATCGAGCGATAGGTGCCCCAGGGGCGGTGGACGAGGGGATGCGAGACCAGCTCGGTGCGGTTATCGCGCTCGAGCTTGGCGACGAGCTGCTTGATGTCCTGGGCGCGATCGCGGCGCGACACCATGACCGCGTCCGAGGTCGCGACGACGACGAGGTCCTCGACGCCGAGCACGGCGAGCAGGCCGGATTCGGCGCGGAGATAGGAATTCTTCGTGTCCTCGGCGACGACATCGCCGGCGGTGACGTTGCCGGTATCGTCCTGCGCGCCGACCATCCAGAGCGCGTCCCAGGTGCCGACATCGCTCCAGCCCATCTCGACCGGCACGACCGCGGCGTGGCTCGTATGCTCCATCACCGCGTAGTCGATCGAATTGCTCGGCGCCTGCGCGAAAGCATCGCGATCGAGGCGGAGGAAATCGAGATCGCGCTTGGCCTTGCCGAGCGCGTCGCGGCATGCCGCGACCATCGCCGGCTGCAGCCGCTCGAGCTCGCCGAGCAGCAGCTTCACCGGGAAGAGGAAGATGCCGCTGTTCCAG
>Ga0335085_10012942_pt1 | contig 12251 bp, 7 predicted proteins | sample Lox_Sample_45_FD_206712 | JGI IMG/M metagenome (GOLD analysis project Ga0335085, IMG submission 206712) | Soil microbial communities from Loxahatchee National Wildlife Refuge, Florida, United States - Lox_Sample_4.5 | ecosystem: Environmental > Terrestrial > Soil > Wetlands | place: USA: Florida...
CAATCCAGGTCAGCGAGGTCGATTTTGGGAAGGTCTTCATTTTTCTCGTATTTCTGATACCAGTATGTATGGACCATGGTGACCTTGCCGAGCCGGCCGGAGGCAACAATTTCTTTGCCCAGCTTCCAATGATCCCAACTACGCTGCTGCGTGCCGGTTTGGACGATGCGCTGGCTTCCGTCCACCACGCGGACCATTTCCATGCCTTCTTCAATTGAATGCATGATGGGTTTTTCGACGTAGGCATCCTTGCCGGCATTCACCGCGTCGATAAGCATTTGTTTGTGCCAGTGGTCGGGACTGCCAATCAGGACGGCGTCGATATCCTTGCGGTCAAGAACTTCGCGATAGTTCGTGTAAGCCTGGGCGCCAGGGCCCGCGATTTCCAAGGCTTTGGCGCGCGCGGGTGCATAGACATCGCAGACCGCCACCAACTCGACGGTGGGAACCTTCTGGAACAACTCCATGACGTAGCGAGCGCGATGGCCACTCCCCAGCACGCCGACGCGAATGCGGTCGTTCGAGCCCAGCGCGCGTGCCGGCGCCAAGCCCCCCAGCGCGGCTGCGCCCGCGCCGGCAAGGGCTGTGCCTTTCAGAAACTCTCGCCGTGTGATGTCTGTTTTCGTTTCCATAAGGAAACTCTCCTTCCGGGATAGCGATGATGAGTTGCAACCCCGGGCGTCGCCGTGGCGCATCTCCGTTCTGTGCCGTTACTTTGGCCGCCGGGCTGCTTTGCGGTCCCAACGATGCGTACGCAATTCTGAGTAGAGGTCCGGAGGCAATGGGCCTTGTTCGCTGACACGCACGTTCTCCTCAACATTATTCACCTTGCGCATGCCGGGGATGATGGTGCTGACGGTAGGGTTATTCAGGATGAAACGCAGCGCCACCTCCGGTAGCGTCATGCCTTGGGGAACGAGCGGCTTCAGCGCATCGGCGTGCGCGACACTTTCCTTGAGCGTCTCCGGGCCAAAGCGAGTGTTACGCCAATCGCCATGCGGCCATTTGCTCTCAAGCGTCAGCGTGCCAGTCAGCGAGCCTTGATCAAGCGGGCACCGGGCAATGACCCCCACATCCATAGTGCCACAGGCGGAAAAGAGTTCGTCCTCGGGATTCTGGTCAAATATGTTGTACATGGCCTGCACGGAATCAATCAGCCCCGACCGCACGGCGTGCACGCCGTTCCAGGGTTCCCAGCGATTGAGACTGATACCGACGGCCTGGAACAGCCCTTGCCGGCGCAAATCGATGATCTTCTTCACCCAGCGGTCGTCTTTCAGCCAGGCATCTGACCAGGTGTGAAATTGAATCAGGTCGAGGTTTTCCAGCCCCAGATTTTCCAGGCTGATGTGCACGTACTCGTCAATGTGCTCGGGGGGAAAGCAATCATCGAGGGTAAATTCAGGACGGCTCGGCCAGGCAAGGTTCTTGGGAGGGATCTTCGTGGCGACGTATAGTTTCTTCCCAGGGTTGCGGCGCACCAACTCCCCCAGCAGTTGTTCGCTATGTCCACCGCCGTAATGCCAGGCAGTGTCAAAGAAGTTGCAGCCGAGGTCCACCGCGCGCTGCAGGGATTGCCGGGATTCGCTGTCGCTGGAGCCGGTCCAGCTCGACATTCCCCACATCCCGTACCCGATCTCACTCACCATCCAGCCGGTGCGTCCGAATCGGCGGTACTTCATGACCGACTCTCCCTTTCGATCCATTTCAGCTTCCGCAGTCCCGAACAGGTCTCGAGCGGTCCTGCCCTTCTGTGTATCCCCCTTACTGTGACCAATCAGTCGGCGCCCGGTTCCAGCGATGCTTGCGCAATTCCGCATGCAGATCCAGAGGTAACGGACCCTTGTTAGCGGCGCATATGTTCGATTCAACGTTCGCCAGCTTGCGCATACCGGGGATGATGGTGCTCACCGTGGGATTATTCAGAATGAAACGCAATGCCATCTCCGGCATGTCCATGCCCGGAGGAATTGCCGGGCGCAAGGCTTCCGCGCGTTCCACGCTGGCATTGAGGTTTTCCGGGACAAAGTAGGTGTTGCGCCAATCGCCTGGCGGCCATTTGCTTTGTAAAGTAAGTCCTCCGGTAAGCGTACCTTCGTCAAACGGACACCGGGCGATGACAGCCACATCCCTTGCCGCACAAGCCGGAAAGAGCTTGTCTTCGGGGTTCTGGTCGAAAATGTTATAGATGACCTGCACCGCGTCCACGAGCCCTGAGTCGACCGCGAGCACCCCGTTCCAGGGCTCCCAGCGATTAATGCTGATGCCCACCGCACGGATAAGCCCATGGTGGCGAAGGTTGTCGATCGTTTTCACCCAGCGATCATCCTCCAGCCAGGAATCCTCCCAAGTATGGAATTGAATGAGGTCGATAGCATGCAGACCCAGATTTTTGAGACTGGAGTGCACGAACTGGTTAATGTGATCGGGAGGGAAGCAGTCGTCGAGTGCGAACTCTCGCCGGCTGGGCCAAGCAAGATTTTTGGGAGGTATTTTTGTGGCCGTGTAGAGCTTCCGTCCGGCGTTGTGGCGCACCAACCATCCCAGCAATTTCTCGCTGTGGCCGTCCCCGTAAGCCCAAGCGGTGTCAAAAAAATTGCAACCCAAGTCAACAGCCCTCTGGAGGGAGTTTTTCGACTCAGCGTCGTCAGACCCGGTCCACCCCGCCATTCCCCACATGCCATAACCGATATCGCTGACCATCCAGCCAGTGCGTCCAAATCTGCGGTAATTCATGATCGAGTATCCTCTCCGCCCATTTCTTATGGAACATACCGCCACGGGAGCCCCGCTGTGAACGCGAGTAGTGCGTGCGCGGGGTACCGTCCTAGTTTGAATTGCAGCGCTGGCTTCCAGCCGGCATTATGCCGTCAAAATGGCGGTGCTACGTTCAAATTAGGACGGCATCCGTCTGCGCCAAAGCGTGACTCTAACAGAAGTGCCCCCGACATATAAAGGCCAAGTGAACAATCCTGGGCGCGAATGTCGGGGAGGTTTCACGGGGTCGCTATCTGACCCAGGATTTTTTATCAGAGTGTGGGGCTGTTATCCCCAAGCAGCGCCCGGCGGATGATGACCAGCGGAACTCCGCCCTCTTCCATGAAACGGTCGTGGAACTCCTGCAACGTAAACTTGTCACCCAGTTTTTTCTTGTAGTCATCGCGCAGCTTCATAATCTGAAGTTTACCCAGCGTATACACCAGGTAGGTGGGATCGGAGGTCCCGCGCTTGGCCTCGATATCTGCAACGGCAGGGACTTGATACCCTTCGCGGATGAAGAACTCCTTGGCCTGATCCATCGTCATGTTTCCGGTGTGCATCTCAATTCCCACGATAAAGCGGGCATTGCGCAACAGTGCGTCCTGCAATTGCCCCATGCGCAATTTGGGGTCACCGCCGCCGTAGCCCTCATCCAGCATCATCTGCTCCGTGTAATGTGCCCAGCCTTCGACGTTCGTGCCACAGAACAGCAACTTCCGCACTTTGGAGTTTAGGCGTTTTACCCATAGAAACTGCAGGTAGTGGCCGGGATACGCCTCATGAATGGCAGTGCTCAGGATGGTGCCGCGATTGAAACCTTCCATCCAATCCTCCACGTGCTGCGGCGTCCAGCTGGACTCCGGAAGGGTCACGTTGAACATGGCCTCCGTTGCCTTGGATTCATAAGCGCCGGGCGTATCCATGGAAGCGCTGGTGGTGGCGCGCATGAAGGGGGGCGATTCCTCCAGGATCGGTAAGATCGGGGAGGGAATGGTAACGATATTCTTGGCAGCGATGAACTCGCGCAGGCTTCCCAGTAAGTTGCGGAAGGTGGGCAGCAGTTGGTCGGGCGCGGGGTGATCTTTCTCCAGTAAAGCAAGCACTTCACGTGGGCTGGCGTTCGGGTTAATCAGCGCCGCGGTTTCCTTCAGTCGCTCCTGATTCCGGTGCATGTCGGAGTAGCCGATCTCGAGGAGTTTATCGAGGGGAATCTTCACCATCTCATCATCGAGCAGTTTTTTCCGGAAATTCTCCTCGCCGATGCGAAAATCTCCTTGAGATGCAGGGAGCAAGTCCTCTTCCAGGAAGTGTTGGAAATTCTCGAGGGCTTTGACCACAGCGGCGTTGGCGAGTTGAAACTGTGCTCGAAGCGCTGCGTCCGTCACGCCCTGAAAGGCCCCGGGGACATCCTTCTGGAAAAATCCAATGATTCCCGGCAATTGTTGGATCGCGATCTGTGTGTAAATCTTCGGCGGATTCTTGAGGTTGGAGTGGGCCGTCATGAAGACACCGGGAATTTGTTGCTCGCGCGCAATGACTGAACGTAAGCGCTCCTCCGGCGGCGCGAAGTTGCGTTTGATGATCAGGAAAATGTTTTCGGTGACCCCACCAACGTAAAGGTTCGGGTCCTTTCGCCACATTTGCAGAACCTGGAGTTCCAGCAAGCGGCCATTGATTTGACTCTGCAAAAAAGCCAGGTCACCGGCACTTTCCGGTGGGAGTTTTGCCGGGTCGATGCGCTCAAGTTGTGACGCGAAATTCCGCAGGTTGGAAATCTCACCTTCGCGCGAGGCGGGGGAGTAGTCCTCCAGCTTGGCATCGTACTGATGAAACCCCGCGGCCGTTGCTTCCTTGGGGTGAAATTGGAAGTAGAAGTCGAAGTAGTCATCGACCAGCCGATTGAACTCGATCGGATTCTTGGGGCTTTCCGCGTGCATATTTCTTGAGAGTAGCAAAGAAATGCATAAAAAGACCATGATAGAACATGAGAAAGCAACGGGGCGTTTGGGCATGAAGGCTCCTTGGGACCCATTAAGTTAGCACACCTGGGCGAGATTTGGGCTTGCGACAAACAGCCCGCTGCGATCGCTCGCGCTGTCACGCAACCATCGGAATCGATGTAAGCCGTTTGAGGAATGAGAGTGAACATTTGGAGGTCCGCGACAACCCCCGGCAAGCCCCACGGTCGGCTAAATTCACATAGGGTGGGCCCGCGAGTTATTCATAGCGGAGTGCCGTGGTGGGCTCGACGCGCGCGGCGCGAAGGGCAGGAAACACGATTGCAACCAGCGCCGCGGCAAGCAACACAGCAGGTACCGTGAGGAACGTCAGGAGGTCCGTACCCCTGACCCCATAGAGGAGGCTGGCAGTGAGGCGTCCCAGGGCAAGAGCGAGGCCCAGCCCAATGGCCAGTCCCACACCGGTCAGGATGAGACCCTGACGCAGGACTATCCACAGGACTCCGCGAGGATTGGCACCCAGTGCCATGCGGATGCCGATCTCACGGGTGCGGCGCCGCACTGAGTAGCTCATCACGCCATAGAGACCGATGACGGCCAGGGTCAGGCCTACTGTCCCAAATACTCCCAGCAGGATGGCCGAAATTCGCGGCAGCAGCATGGATTTGTCCACATGTTCCTGCATGGTGTCGATGTTGAAGACGGCCAGGTCCGGGTCGAGGGCGGCGATTTGCGCCTGGATCGGCAGCAGCAGACTCTGTGGTTTCACTGCAGTCTTCACAACGATCGAAATCCCAAATAAGCTGATGACCTTTTCGGGCGCCGCCTCCACAAACAAATAGGCGCAATTCTTGGGGCCTTCGCCGAGGGTGCGCGATTTGGAATCCCGCGCCACCCCGATGATCGCATAGGGAGTTTTATCGCTAACCATCTGGCGGCCCAGTGGGTCCTCGTTCCCGAATATACGTCGTGCCATGGTCTCATTGATAATGGCCACGTGCTCGCCGTCGGTCTTGGTGTTGAAGTCGCGTCCTCGCAGCAGAGGAACGCCCAGGGTCTCAAAATAGCCGCTTCCCACACGATAAACATCGGCGTTCACATCTTGCTTCGAGCCGCCCTTGCCGTTGCCCACCGCGAAATCATAACTAGCCCCGCCGATGCTGAGGGGGAGGGTGTCAACAAAGCTTACCGAGCGAACTCCCGGCAGCGCTGAGACGTGTTCGCGAAGCTGCGCCAGAAATTGCTGGGTCTTTTCCCGCGAGTAAGCGTGGAGTTTTGGGTCGAAGGTCATCAGCAGGATATTGTCCGGCTTCATGCCGACGTCGATCGAGGAAGCGTTCTGCAGGCTGCGGAGGAAAAGACCCGCGCCCGCCAGTAGCACCATCGAGCCGGCCACCTGCACAACCACCAGGCCGTTCCGCAAGCCAAATCCCCGCATGCGGCCGAAGACAGAAGACTCATTCTTGAGCGTCGCCACCAGGTCCGGACGAGTGGCGCGCAGCGCGGGAGCCAGTCCGAACAGGACAGTGGTCAGGAGGGAAAGACCCGTCGTGAAAGTCAGGACGCGCAGGTCCACGTTGAAATCAAATACGATGGGGAACGGCAGGGGCAGTTCGAAACGGGAAATCGCCCGTGCGGCGATGGCTGCAAGCCCGAAGCCCACTACCGCCCCTGCGATTGAAAGCAGCATGCTCTCCGTGAGCAACTGCCTTACTACCTGACTGCGGCTGGCGCCCATCGCCAGGCGGATGGCAATCTCGCGCTGCCGGCCCGTGGCGCGCGCCAGCAGCAGGTTGGCGACATTGGCGCAGGCCACCAGCAGCACGAGGCCTACCACCACCATCAGGACGGCCATCAGGCTGACGGCAGGCGTCTCGGACCCCGCGATCAACCCGCCCGCACGATCGAGCGTTATGGGCGGAGGGTGCTCCTTTTCGTTCTTGCGATAGGTGTCATCAATCCGTTTCTTCACAACGTTCACCGCCGCCACTGCCTGGGCATGACTTACACCCGGCTTTAACCGGGCATTCAGGATCAACCACTGGATATTTCGCCCGTTGAACGAGTCGTCTTTTGTGAGGTCGGGCATGATCTGCCCGGCCATCGCCAGCGGTACCCAGAATTCCGACACCATCCCACGCTCCGTGCCATAAAAGCCAGGGGGCGCGATCCCTATTACGGTATACCGCTGGCCGTTCAGCACCACAGGTTCATCGAGAATTGACCGGTCTGCGCCGAAGCGCCGCTGCCACAATGAATGGCTCAGAACGACTACGGCGTCGCGGTTCCGTACGGTATCCTCCACGGGCAGAATCGCGCGGCCGAGGAAGGGAGTTACGCCGACGACGGAAAAGTAGTTACCGGTGACAAGTTGACCCCAGATGCGCTCGGGTTGGCCCTTGCCGCCCAGACTGACGGGGACCAGGGGAAAATGGGCACACACGCCTTCGAAGACCTGGGCCGTTTGATCGCGATAGTCCGTGAAGTCAGGATACGAAAGGGATTCGCTTTCCTGGAAGACCACCAGGCGTCCGGGGTCTTTCACCGGCAGTACGCCCCAAAGGAGGCCGTTGGCGACGCTGAAGACTGTGGCGTTGGCGGCAATGCCCAGCGCAATCGAGATGATGATGACGGCGGCGAAGCCGGGGGCGTTTTTGACTGTCCGGAGCGCGTAACGGACATCCTGCAATAGAGTCTCCATGCAATTACTCCGTCGGGCCTTTTGGTCAGGCTACCCTAGTGGATTTAACGCAGTGTCTTAACCGGAAGTTCCCGGAGTTTTCATGCTTGACCCCAAAAATGCAGGCTGCGCGAGCACGTACCCCGCCAACCGCGCGCCTTGCATGGTATATTCGACAAGTCGGTAGTCCGGCGGGAAGAATTCCAGGGCGGTGCCAAAACGAATCCCCAGAGGAAGGCGCGTCCGGCGTTGCACGTGGGGCGGGCCCTAGGCCATGGCGTGGGAATGGGACTCATAAAAGCCGACGGGGGAATCGAAAGAACAAATGAATTCACAGGAAGGGCGCGATCGCTGGGGAGTGCTGCTGCTGGCGCACGGAGCGCCCGATAAGCTCGAGGACATCCCTGAGTTCCTGCTCAACGTGCGTGGGGGGCGGCCTCTGCCGGAGCCGGTAGTAAAGGAAATCACGCACCGTTACAGCCTGATTGGCGGGGGATCACCGTTGTTGCGGCTCACTACGTTGCAGGCGGAGGCGCTGGCGAAGTTGATTGCCCACCCTGTTTACGTGGGAATGAGGAACTGGAATCCATTTATTCCCGAGGCGGTGCGCCGTCTCAGCGACGATGGAGTTGAGCACGTCGTGGCTGTGTGCCTGGCGCCCCAGAATTCCCGCACCAGCATTGGGCTCTACCGGAAATACCTGATGGATGCGGTGGCGAAGGTGCGGCCGGGATTGGTGGTGGATTTCGTGGAAAGTTGGCACGACCATCCGGGGTTGATCGAGGCGTTTCGCGAGCGACTTGAGGTGGCGTTCCTTGCCGCGAGGCAGGAAATCGGCGGTCCCGTTCCTGTAGTCTTCACGGCCCATAGTGTGCCGGAGCGGACGATTGCCGAGGGAGATCCTTATAAGCAGCAGGTGCGGGAGACGGCGGCTCTGGTGGCAAGGGCGGCGGGCCTCTCCGATTATCGCGTGGCGTTCCAAAGCCAGGGGATGACGTCGGAAAAATGGATCGGGCCAACGGTGGAATCGCAAATCGACGAGTTGGCGCAGGCAAGCATCAAGAATGTATTGTTAATTCCCGTGGGATTTGTCTCCGACCACGTCGAAATTCTTTACGACATCGACGTGTTATTCCGCGACTATGGAAAGGGACGGGGCGTCTCGGTGCGACGCTCGGAATCGCTGAACGACAGTCCCAAATTTGCCGCGGCTCTGGCCAGCCTGGTGACGGCACGCATTGGAAATATCAATGACGAAACATAATGTGCCGAACTTGGTGGGAAGAGCCAACGACATTTCACACAGAGTTCACGGAGCACTTGATTATTGAGAGCGCCTCGACTCTTTGGCACAGAGTGCACGGAACCACGGTACGCTTATGAATACAACACCAAAATTAAGAATTCCTCTTCCCTCGCCACCTTGGGGGAGAGGGGGGACCGCAAGGCGGGGGGTGAGGGGGTCAGATCCAACATGGCTGCCCAGAGTCAAATTGGTACCTTACGCCACGGCCTTGACCCCCTCATCCGGCCCGCCCCGGCTGGTGAAAACGCCGGTCGCAGGCTCCCCTCTCCCCCAAGGGGGCGAGGGGAGTAAATTCAAATTCTCAATACACAACCATGGTCAGGAGGTAAGACACTGAGAGACACGGCGAAACCTCGTCGCGTAGCGGTAATCGGTGGAGGCGTCTCCGGCCTTGCCGCTGCCTACACGCTGGCGCGGGCGCGCCAGGCCGGTGCGCCCGTCGAGGAAATGCTCATTGAAGCAAGTCCGCGGCTGGGCGGCGTGGTGCGGACGGAAACAGTTGAGGGCTTCGTGATTGAAGCGGGTCCTGACAGCTTCCTGGCCGAGAAGCCGCAAGCCGCGGCGATGGCGCGGGAACTGGGACTGGGTGACGATCTGATGGGCTCCAACGACCACGCGCGCCGCACCTACATTCTTCACCGGGGGCGCCTGCTGCCGCTGCCCGATGGCCTGATGTTTTTGGTGCCGACGCGCCTTTGGCCGATGGTCACGACAAAGCTGCTGCCGCTGAGCACGAAACTGGCGGCAGCGCGGGAGCTGTTTTCCTCCCCGCCCGCGGGCGACAATGGCGATGAATCGGTGGCCAGTTTCGTGAAAAGGCATTTCGGTGAGGCGATGGTCGAGAATATCGCGGACCCCTTGCTGGCGGGCGTCTACGGAGGCGATTCTGCGGCCCTCAGCGTTCGCTCCGTGTTGCCGCGTTTTTGGGAAATGGAACGCCAGCACGGCAGCCTGACGCGCGCCACCTTGACGGCCATGCGGCGGCGCAAGGCAAATTCGAACAATAACGGCCTAGACTCAGCGGGAACGGGCACGGCGCCGCCTCGCAAGCTGCCGCTCTTCATGACTCTCAAGGGCGGGCTCCAGCAAATGACCGAAAAGCTCGCGGCAGAGGTTGAAAGATACAGGGTTTTTGTACGCCGCCGGGTGCTGGGTGTGGAGTTGGCCCCTGGCGGACCGGGAGGCGCTGCGGACTCTTGCTCCCGCCGATTCCTAATCGGGTGCGAGGGGGGAAAGGCTTTCGACGCGGACGCAGTGGTTCTCGCTTTGCCCGCACACCTTGCCGGTGGGCTGGTTTCCTCCATCGACCACCGCCTTGGGGAATTGCTGGATGGTATCCCCTACAGTTCTTCCATGACGATCTCCTTGGGGTTTGACGAAGGTTCCAGGGCCGCGCTTCCCGCAGGGTTTGGATTCCTGGTGCCGCGCAAGGAGCGGCGGCGAATGCTGGCCTGCACCTTTGTCCACGCAAAATTCGACCACCGCGCGCCGGAAGGAAAGGCCATGTTGCGATGCTTCCTGGGAGGGGCGCGAGATCCCGATGCGCTGGGATTCAGCGACGAGGAAGTTGTGGGAATGGTGCGGCAAGAACTGAAGGAAATTATGAACTTTACCGCCGAGCCCCTGTTCTTTCGCGTGCATCGATGGCCCGCTTCCATGGCGCAATATCCGGTGGGCCACAGAGGTCGTGTCAGCGCCATCGAGGAGCGGCTACAAGACCTGCCCGGCTTGTACCTCGCGGGGAATGCTTACTCCGGGATCGGCATCTCGGATTGCATTCGGACGGGAAGGGGCGCGGCCGAGAAGGCCTTGGAGCACGTGGGACTGGGGACGCGGAAGGCAGTGGGCAGCAGGCAATAAGCAGAAGGCAGCGGACAGCACCCGGGCAATTTTGGATTTGGGATTTTGGATTAGCGAGGCGGTAGCAAGCAAGTGGCGCGGAGTTTTCCCGCTTCGAACGGGATTCCTCCGCGGCTTTTTAATCGTGATAGGATCCGACACTAAAGGAGACTGAAAAGATGGGCACGACTGATCAGCTCAAGTCTATGAATGGCCCGACCAGAATGTCACGTCGCGAACTCTTGCGGACTGCTGCGGCTGCGGTGGTGGTTGGCGGGATGAGCAGGTTCTCCTTGGCCCAGCCGGCCGCCAGCAACTCATCGATATCTGCGGACAAGGGCAAGGTTTTTCCGGAGAATTTCCTGTGGGGATGTGCCACGGCTGCGCACCAGGTGGAAGGCAACAACACCAATAGCGATTTCTGGACGATGGAACATCTGCCCGGGAGCATGTTCAAGGAGCCATCGGGCGACGCCTGCGATCACTATCACCTCTACCCGCAGGACATCAGCATGCTCGCCGACCTGGGGTTTAACACCTACCGCTTCTCGCTGGAGTGGGCCAGAATCGAGCCGGAAGAGGGATTCTTCTCGAACGCTGAACTGGATCACTACCGTCGCATGCTGGCAGCCTGCCATGAGCACCACCTGACCCCGCTCCTGACCTACTACCACTTCTCGCTCCCGCGCTGGTTCGCGATGAAGGGCGGTTGGCAGAATGCGAAGGCCGCGGACTTGTATGCGCGCTTCTGCGAGAAGGCAACCAGGCGCCTCGGCGATCTGGTTGGATATGCGTCGACCATGAACGAGCCGGATGTCCCGCAACTGCTGAAATGGCTCAACCTGCCCGGAACGCCGGCGGGAATGAGCATCCCCGAGATGATGCAGGCCGGCTTGGTGAACGTGCGCAAGCAGCTCAATGCGCCGGAGTTCGCCAACATTTTCCAGGGTGACGGCAAAAAGACTCGCGACGGCTTATTGGCGGCGCATGCCAAAGGCAAGGACGCGATGAAGTCCGTGCGACCCGATATGCCGGTGGGATTCAATCTTGCGATGACCGACGACCAGGCGGCGCCCGAGGACAGCCATCTGGAGGAAAAACGGGCCGAGGTGTATGGACCGTGGCTGGAAGCAGCCCGGCACTGCGACTACCTGGGGGTACAGACGTACTCCCGTTCTATCGTGGGAAAGAGGGATTTGCCTGCGCCGCAGGGGGCAGAACTGACCCAGACCGGTATGGAGTTTTATCCGGAGTGCGTGGAACATGTGGTGCGTTATGCCAGCAAGGAGACCAAGGTTCCCATCATGGTGACCGAGAACGGCATCGCCACCGAGGATGACACCCGTCGTGTGGAGTATTACCAGCGCGCTCTGGCGGGGCTGAAGCGTGCCATCGATGACGGGGTGGATGTGCGCGGTTACATTGCCTGGTCATTGTTGGATAATTTCGAGTGGCAGTCAGGCTACACTCCGAAGTATGGGCTGGTCGCAGTGGACTTGAAGACGCAGAAGAGAACCATCAAGCCGAGTGCGGCCATTCTGGGGAATATAGCCCGGAGGAATGCACTGTAGCGAGCCCGGCTGTTTCCGCGCGTCATGATCGGCAGGCTGGCGCATCTCTGAAACGGCGATGCCGTGTCAAGCCGGAATTTTTAAGTATGTCGTTCTTCTTTGACAAACCTCTCCGTTCGACTTCAGAATGAGCTCTA
>Ga0335085_10012943_pt1 | contig 12250 bp, 9 predicted proteins | sample Lox_Sample_45_FD_206712 | JGI IMG/M metagenome (GOLD analysis project Ga0335085, IMG submission 206712) | Soil microbial communities from Loxahatchee National Wildlife Refuge, Florida, United States - Lox_Sample_4.5 | ecosystem: Environmental > Terrestrial > Soil > Wetlands | place: USA: Florida...
TCTCGTTGAAGCCGCCCGCCTCGGTCGAGCCGCGCCAGTTGGCGATGATGTTGCCGTGCGTGAGCACCACGCCCTTCGGTTCGCTCGTCGACCCGGAGGAGAACTGGATGAAGGCGGTGTCGTCGGGTGTGACGCGCTGGATGCTGCCGGCGCGCGAGATGTCGTCGAGATCGTCGACCAGGAAGGTGCGCGCGCGCAGGCCCTCGAACAGCTGCGTCTCGCTCGCCGCCGCGGCGAAGGCGCCGATGCGCTCGAGCGAGCGGCGCTCGGTGTAGAGGTAGGGGGCGCCGAGGCGGCGCGCGATGCGCAGCAGCTTGTGGCGGTGCTCGTCGCTGATGCCGAGCGCCACCGGCACCGGCACGATGCCGCCGAGGACCGCCGCCCAGAACACGTCGATGAACTGCTCGTTGTTGCCGAGGAACACGATCAGCTTGTCGCCGCGCCGCGCGCCGAGGCGCTGCAGATGCCAGAGGATGCCGAGCGCGCGCTGGTAGAGCTCGCGCGCCGAGACGCTGCGGGACTCGTTCTCGCCCTCGAGGTAGGTGATGCCGCGCGGGAAGTCGCGGTTCGCCTCGAGGACTTCGGTGAGCGTGGTGGCGTCGATCATGTGCGGCGTTCCAGCCTCATGTGCAGCGGATGGCGGGTGCGCAGGTTGATCTGCGCTTCGAGCTCGAGGGGCTTGTCCGGGACGTACACGAGGCGGTAGCGGCGCGCCACCTTGTACAGGTGCATGAGCATCTCGTAGAGCGCGAAGGTCTCCCCGATGCAATGGCGCGGGCCTGCGGCGAAGGGCATGTAGGCGAAGCGCGGCCGCTCGGCCTCGTGCTCGCTGTCGAAGCGCTCTGGCCAGAAGCGGTCGGGGTCCTTCCAGAAGCGCGGATGCCGGTGCAGCAGATACAGCGGCAGCAGCACGTTGGTGCCGGGGGGCACGCTGAAGCCGCCGAGCACATCCGCGGCCACGGTGCGGCGCGACAGCAGCCATCCCGGCGGATAGAGCCGCAGCGCCTCGTTCACCACCTGACTCGTGTAGGCGAGCGCTTCCATCTGCGCAAGTCCCGGAGCCGCCGTCTCGGCGGCCGCATCGAGCTCGGCGTGCAGCCGCCGCTCGGCCTCGGGGTGCTGCGAGAGCAGATACCACGTCCAGTTGAGCCCGCTCGCCGTGGTCTCGTGTCCGGCGACGATCAGCGTCATCACCTCGTCGATGAGCTCGCGCTCGCCCATCGGCTCACCGCTCTCCTTGTCGCGCGCCGCCATCAGCATCGCGACGTAGTCGAAGTGCTCCTCGGGCTCGGCCCGCCGCCGTGCGATGAGCTGCGCCACGAGCCTGGTGAGCGAGCGGAACTTGTAGGCGAACTGCAGATCGCGGCTCTGCTCGCGGGTGACGACCGCGAAGGGGTTGGCGCCGAGCTGCCCGGTGAGGCGGTCGAGATCGCGGCCGAAGATCGAGCGCAACACGATGTCGAGCGTGAGATCGCTCATCTCGTCGGTGAGGTTCACGGGCTCGCCGCGCGCGGCGAGCTCATCCCAGCTCGCGAGGCGCCGGTCGTTGGCCTCGGCGATCAGCGCGGCGAAGCCGGTGATCACACGGCGGTGGAACAGCGGCTGCATCATGTAGCGCTGGCGCTTCCACAGCTCGCCCTCGCTCGTCATGATGCCCTTGCCAAGGAGGATCTTGACGCGGTCGAGCCCGAGGCCCTTGGTGTAGTTGCGGTGATTGCTGACCAGCACCCGCTTCACATCGTCCGGGTGATGGATCACATAGGTATAAGATTTGCGTGCCGGAACGAACACGCGGTAGGTGTCGCCGTGACGGGCGAACAGCTCGACCATGCGCTCCAGCGAATCGTCGGTGGAGCCGATGTCGAATTGCAGCTCGGCTTCGGGAGGATGGGGATTCGCGGACGCGGCGGCGGTCATGCAAGCTGTTGAAAGCCAAACCTTAATCTTATATCACACGGACCTGCGCGGTCAGTGGCCGGAAGAGGCAGCGCGCTCGCTCGCGGGCCGCTTGCCGTACGGCAAGCGCCTCGAGGTGGCCGCCCGTGGCGCGCGCGCGCCGCAGACGCTCGCCGGCATCGCCCTGGCGCTGCGCGCCCTCGGCCAACTCACGGGCACGCGCATCGCGCCCGCCGCGCTCGTCTTTCCCGACGGCGGCAAGCCGCACCTGGCGCGCGCCGCGGCGGCCGCCGCGCAGCCGCCGGATTTCTCGATCAGCCACGGCGGTCCGTGGGTCGGCTGCGCGGCCGTGGCCCACGGGCTCGTCGGCTTCGACCTCGAGGAGGGGTCCGGGGCGCGCCTTAGCGAGTGGGCGGCGCGCGAGGCGGCGCTCAAGGCCTGCGGGGCGGGTATCGCCGAGGCGCGCGACGTCGAGCTCACCGCCGACGGCGCGCGCTGCCGCGGGGTGAGGCTCGCCGCGCGGCGCATCGGGCTCTTTGCCGGTGCGGTGGCCTGCGCGATGACGAGCCTGCCGGTCGGGGGCATCGAGGCGCACGCGTGGCCGCTCGCGGAGCTCTTCGGCCCATGAGCGGCGGCGGCGACGACGGCAGGCTGCGCAATACGCTCTACCGGACCGCCACCCGGTCCAGCCGGCGCATGACGCCCGCGCGGCGTGCGCTCTACGCGCTGGCCGCACCGCTCGGCGTCGGCATCATCCGGCTGTGGTGGCGGACCTGCCGCGTGGTGCGCGTCGTGGGCGAGGAGCACCTGACGGCGGCGCTGGCGCGCGCGCCGTCGCTCATTCCCTGCTACTGGCACCAGCACCAGCTCTACTGCGGAAGATTCCTCCTCGGGCAGCGCGCCCGCGGACTCTCCCCGGGCTGGCTCATCAGCCCCTCGGTCGACGGCGAGCTCGGCGCCATGATGGTGCGGCGCTTCGGCGGCGCGGTGATCCGCGGCTCCTCGACCCACACCGGCGCGCGGGCGCTGCGCGATTATTACCAGGCACTCACCCGCGAGGACATCTCCCCCGTCATCACCCCGGACGGTCCGCGCGGCCCGCGCTTCAGCTTCAAGCCCGGCGCGCTGCTGCTCGCGCAGATGTCGCAGCGGCCGATCCTGCCGCTCGCCTATGCCGCCTCGCACGCCTGGCTGGTGAAGTGGGACAAGTTCGTGATCCCCGTGCCGTTCCTCGCGCGCATCGCCATCGCCATCGGCCCGCCGCGCTACGTGCCGCGCGTGACGGACGCGGCGACGCTCGCGAGGCTGCAGGGCGAGATGGAACGCGAGCTCCATCGCCTCTATGGCCTTGCCCGCGAGGCGCTGCGATGAGCCCGGCGGGGGGCGCCGGCGCGTCCGCGAGCGCCGCCCGCGATGCCGGGCGGGCGCCGCTCGTCATGCGCTGCGGAGCCTTCGGCGACATGGTGCTGCTCACGGTGCTGCTCGAGCAGCTCTACGCCCGCTTCGGACAACCGGCCGACGTGATCGCCTCCGGCCCCTGGTCGCAGCCGCTGCTCGCGGGGCATCGCGCGGTGGGCCGGATGTTCATCCTGCGCAGCCGCCGCACACCGTACTGGCTCAGCCGTACGCAGCAGCGTCTGGTCGCCTGGCTGCGCGCGCGCGGCCCCGGTCCCACCTGGTTCTGCGACCGCGGCGAGGGCCGCGAGCTGCTCGCGCGCGGTGGAGTGCCTGCCGACTACGTCTGCGACTCGACCGCGTACCCGTTCATCGACGGCGAGAACTTCGCCGACCGGTACCTGCGGCTCGGGGCGCTGACACCGCCGGCCTTCGCCGGTCTGCTGCCGCCTGCGGTGCCGGGCGTGCCGCGCGCCGCGCGGCTGGAGGTCGCGGAGGCGGCGCGGCACGAGCTCGGGGAGTGGCTCGCGAGCCGCGGGCTCGGCGGGCGTTCCTACATGGTCATTCATCCGGGGAGCCGCCACGTCGCGCGGCGGCGCTTTCGCGCGCGCTCGGGTGCTTCCAAGTACTGGCCCGAGGAGCGCTGGGCGGCCGTGGTCTGCGGCGTGCGGGCGCACCGGCCGGATCTTGCGATCGTCTTCTCCGGAACGGGCGCGGAGGGTGCTTTCATCGCGGACGTGCTGCGCCTCGCGCGCGTCGCCGACACGCTCGACGCCGCCAACGATCTGCCCGCGACGCGGCTGCTGCCGCTGCTCGAGCGCGCGCACAGCCTCATCGCGGTGGACACCGGCCCCGCGCACGCGGCGGCCGCGCTCGGCTGTCCGACCGTCGCGCTCTTCGGTCACATCGACCCATGGCTCTATCGTCCGGGCGGCGCGACGACGCCCGCGGCGACGCTCACCGGCACGATCGACGGCAAGCCCGACATCCTCGGTATCGAGCCGGCTCAGGTCATCGAGGCCTGGCGGCGCCTGACGCAGCCCGCTTAGCGGGTCGCCCCGGGGATTCTGTTAAGTCAGCCGAGTCGTAACCCGTGCTTCAACAGGGCGTTAGCTTGTAATCCTGCATCAGTGTGCGAGAATCCGGCGCAACCCTTGGAAAGCGGCAACGAATCGCGAACTCCGTGACGGAGTGACGAGTCGGGGGCGTGGGAGTTGATCTAGGCTGCTGCGGTTCGGGAATGGGAGGTCACGGATAAATGGCGATTCCGCCCCCGCCGGATAAGCCAGCGGACTTCACCGCGTCCGACATCCTATCGGCTGACGCCTGGACCGGGCGTCACACCAAGCCCGCCATCGGACTCGACGTCGCCTGCACCAAGATCGCGGTCGATTTCCAGAACATGCGCCGCGACGAGGTGGACGCGTGCGTGCGGCGCAACCTCGAGCTGCTGCGCGGGGCCACCAACGTCGATTGCGCCTTCCTCGTCGCGCTGCACCCGGAGGAGCCCGCCATCCAGGAGGTGCAGGTCGCCCGCAGCGCCTTCGCGCAGTGCAAGCCCGAAGGGCTCGCCGGCCTCTCGCTCGAGGGTTTCCCCTGGCTCAAGTCCCGGCTCGAGCACCTGCGGCTCTCGGAGCTGCGCGACACGAGCTCGCCCCGCAAGGAGCAGGCGGCCGAGGCCGCCAAGCTCGCGGACCTGCAGATCGGCTCGGCGCTGCTCATCGCGTTCCGCGTGCAGGGCAAGCCCGCCGGCATCCTCGGGCTGGCGCAGACGCTGCCGCGCGGCGCCTGGGACGTGAACCTGCAGCTGCTCATGAAGCTCATCGGCACGAGCCTCGCCACCGGCCTCGAGCGCATCCGCACCGAGGCGCGGCTCGCCAAGCTCGAGGAGCGCACCAATCTCTTCCAGGCCGCCGCCAACGACGGCCTGTGGGACTTCGACGTCGAGAGCAACGAGGTGTTCTTCTCGCCGCGCTGGAAAGCCATGCTCGGCTACGCCGACGAGGACATGCGCGGCTCGCCCGACTGGCGCAGCCTCGTGCACCCCGACGACCTGGCGCGCGTGCAGACCGCGATCCGCGATCACGTCGCCGGCAAGACCCCGATCTTCGAGAGCACCCACCGCATGCGCCACCGCAATGGCGAGTGGCGCTGGGTGATCAGCCGCGCCACGGCGCGCGTCGACAAGCACGGGCGCCTGCTGCGCCTGGTGGGTGTCGAGCTCGACATCACCGAGCGCAAGCTCTACGAGGAGGCGCTGTTCCGCGAGAAGGAGAGCGCGCAGATCACGCTGCAGTCGATCGGCGACGGCGTCATCACCACCGATGCCAACTCGACCATCGACTACATCAACCCGGTGGCCGAGGAGCTCACCGGCTGGCGACTCGAGGACGCCATGGGCCGGCCGGTGGAGGAGATCTTCCGCGCCTTCCACGAGGAGACCTGCGAGCCGCTCGAGAACCCTCTGACGGTCTCGATCCGCCGCATCCGCCCCATCAAGTCCGTGCGGCCGATGCTGCTCATCCGCCGCGACGGCAACGAGCTCTACGTCGAGAGCACCGCGGCCCCGATCCGCGACGGTCAGGGGCACGTCGCCGGCGGCGTGCTGGTGTTCCACGACGTCAGCGAGTCGCGCGAGCTCAACCGGCGCCTCTCCTATCATGCGAGCCACGACCTGCTCACGGGACTGGTGAACCGCCGCGAGTTCGAGAGCCGCCTCGAGCGGGCGTTGAAGAGCGCCAAGGCGCGCGAGGCCTCCTACGCGCTCTGCCACCTCGACATCGACCAGTTCAAGATCGTCAACGACACCTGCGGCCACTCGGCCGGCGACGCGCTCCTCGGGCAGGTGGGCGCGCTGCTGAAATCCAAGGTGCGCTGGCGCGACACGCTCTCGCGCCTCGGCGGCGACGAATTCGGCATCCTTCTCGAGAGCTGCTCGCTCGATGAGGCGATGCGCACCGCGGAGACCCTGCGCGAGGCGGTGCGCAACTTCCGCTTCACCTGGGAGGACCGGGTGTTCCGCCTCGGCGCCTCGATCGGCGTGGTGCCGATCACCGCCGAGAACGAGGACGTGGCATCGATCCTGTCCGCCGCCGGCAGCGCCTGCACGGCGGCCAAGGAAGGCGGCCGCAATCGCGTCCACAGCTTCGCCGAGAACGACATCGAGCTGATGCGCCGGCGGCGCGAGATGCAGTGGGCGGCACGCATCAACGCCGCGCTGGAAGAGGGGCGCTTCGAGCTCTACCGCATGGCGATCCAGCCGCTGCAGCGGGTCGAGCCCGGCGCGCACTACGAGCTGCTGCTGCGCCTGAAGGATGAGACCGGACGCATCGTGGCGCCGAACGACTTCATCGCCGCGGCCGAGCGCTACGGCATCACCCCGGCGATCGATCGCTGGGTGATCGAGAATGCCTTCCGCTGGCTGGTCTCCGAGGCCGATGAGCGGCAGAACCTGTTCCAGTGCTCGATCAATCTTTCCGGCCAGAGCCTGGGCGACGACAAGTTCCTGCCGTTCGTCATCGAGCAGCTGCGCCACAGCGGGCTCGATGCCTCGAAGATCTGCTTCGAGATCACCGAGACCGCGGCGGTCGCTTCGTTCTCGCAGGCCAACCGCTTCATCCAGGCGCTCAAGCAGCAGGGCTGCAAGTTCGCGCTCGATGACTTCGGTACCGGGCTGTCCTCGTTCGGCTACCTCAAGCACTTCCCGGTCGACTATCTGAAGATCGACGGCAGCTTCGTGCGCGAGATCCTGCGCGACCCGATCGACCGCGAGATGGTGCGCTCCATCAACGAGATCGGACACCTGACGGGCAAGCAGACCATCGCCGAGTTCGCCGAGAACGCCGAGATCATCCAGATGCTGACCGGCCTCGGCGTCGACTATGCGCAGGGCTACGGGGTCGCCCAGCCGCAGCGCGTGCTGAAGTCAGCGGTCGCCTGAGAACCGGGGCGCCGCGGCCTGCGCCGCCGGCCTGGGAGGAGGCGCCGTTGCAGTTCTCCAATCCCTAAGTTTCGAAAAGCATCGAATCCGCGCTGGACCCGGGCCGCCAGGCTCCTGGGCTGGGCCGCCGGTTCCTAGCAGGCTGTTGAAAATTGCCACGCATGCGTCACAGTACGACCAACGCGGTTGACCGATGGACGAGCAGCATGCGCGGAACGGATATGGATCAAGGTGGCCTCTTCAGCTACGTCTCGATGGAGCAGCGGATCCCGGCGACGCATCCGCTGCGACGCATCCGAGTGCTGCTGGATGAGGCGCTGGACTCGATAAGCCGGGACTTTGATCGGGTCTATGCTGCAGGTGGGCGCGAGTCGGTGGCACCCGAGCGCCTGGTGCGAGCTCTGGTGCTGCAGGTGCTGTACTCGATCCGCTCGGAGCGGCTGCTGTGCGAGCAGCTGGACTACAACCTGCTGTTTCGCTGGTTCGTGGGTCTGTCGATGGATGATCGGATCTGGGATCACTCGACCTTCACCAAGAACCGCGACCGGCTGATTGAAGCGGGAGTGGCCCGCAAGCTCCTGCGGCGCATCGGCCGGCGAGCACGGCGCGAGGGGCTTTGGTCCTCGGAACACTTCAGCGTCGATGGCACGCTCATCGAAGCTTGGTCGGCGGTCAAGAGCATGCGTCGGCGCGATGGGAAGGACGATCCGCCGCCCCCGGGACGCAACCCGCACGTGGACTTCCACGGCGAGCGGCGCACGAACGAGACGCACGTCGCCCCGCACGAGCCGCAGGCGAAGCTCTTCAAGAAGAGCGCCGGGCAGGCCGCCAAGCTCTGCTACATGGGGCACGTGCTGATGGAGCACCGACAGGGGCTGGCGGTGGACGTGGAGATCACTGAGGCGGACGGATTTGCCGAACGCGAGACGGCGCTCAGGATGCTCAAGCGCCAGGGGAAGCGCACCGGCCGAACGGTGGCCGGGGACAAGTGGTATGACACTCGTGGCTTCGTCGCCGGCTGCCGCGAGCTGGGGGTAACCCCGCACATCGCCCAGTCGCTCAAGCGTTCGGGCGGCTCGGCGATCGATGGGCGCACGACGCGTCATCACGGCTACTTGGCCAGTCAACGCTTGCGCAAGCGGATCGAGGAGATCTTTGGCTGGAGCAAGGACGGGCGGGCGCTGCGCAAGATGCGGGTACGCGGACTGCCGAGCGTGGCGTTCATGGCGACCCTCACGATCGGCTGCAACAGCTTGCTGCGGGTCGCGAAGCTGCTGCCCGATCCGGCACCGGCGTAGGAGACGTGTCGATGCAATCAGCCCCAGGCGCTCAAAGACCACTCGATTCACCGGAGCAACGCGCCCGAATCGGCCAACGCGGTTCGTCGCCGCACGCCGGGGGGCTTCGAAAATGAATCGATCGATCATGCGCGCCTTGATCTCTCTCGAATTTTCAACAGCCTGCTAGGCCGCCGGCCGGTAGATCAGCCCGATCGCGATGCCCGCGATGCACCACTCGACGAAGTAGGCCACCGCCGAGAACGCGGTCAGCCGCGCGCCGATGTTCAGGTTGGCGTAGTTGTGCAGCACGAACGCGCCGATGGCGAACAGTCCGATCAGGGCGCCGAAGAGCGCGCCATCCGCCCAACCCGACCCCGGACGATAGAGCCGCGCGTACAGCACGGCGAGCACGACCATCGAGAGCAGTATCGCCGCCATCCCCACGGGAAAGTGGCTCATCTGTCCGTCATGGTCACGGTAGACGGCGGGATATTTCGCGAACTCGGTCTTGAGGAACGGCATCGCCACGAACATCAGTCCGCCGGCGGCCATGTACGCGATGAATGCGCCGAGGGCGGCAAGTCCGATACGCACGGTGTTCATGCTCAGCGGCCCGGTGCGTAGAAGTAATAATCCGCGCTGTAGGGGATCCACGTCTCGGTGCCCGGCTTCGACGGGTCGCACTTCTGCGCGGGCGGCGCCACGCCGCCCCTGGTGTGAATCCGCTGGATGCTGCTGACGCGCGTCAGTACGCCGCTCCCCTCATGACTCGTGACCGTGACGAGCAGCCAGGGGATGGAGTTGGGGTCTGGAGAGGGAGCCTTGGCGGTCAGCTTGCCGGTCACCGAGCTGCCATCGAGGTGCTTCCAGGTCGGTCCGGCGGAGTGGTGGCCGATGAGCGCGCCCTTCGCATCGCGCAGCTGCGCTTCCGGCGCCTTGAGCGTCCACTGGGGTTTGCCGTCATCGCCCTTGCCGCAGACGTAGATCTGCGAGCCGCCGGCGTGCGCCACCAGCACGACCTGTTCGGCGGCGGGTGCCTTGATGGCCTCGGGAACGTCGGGACGCTCGGGAGCCGCGGCGTAAGCGGCGGCGGCGAGGCAGGCGAGGACGAGGAGCCCCGGGGGCTGCAGCGGGGAGAAGCGCGGGATCATCGGCGTGTCCTCCGGCGTCAGAAGTCGTATGCGGCGCCGGCGTAGAAGGCCTGGCGCTCCGCCGGCTCGATACTGCCACCGAACAGGAAGACGCGCGAATAGTAGCGGCGATCGAACAGGTTGGAGACTCCCGCCAGGAGGCGCAGGTGACTCGCAATCGTGTAGTCCGCGGCGAGGTCGACGACCGTGTACGCGGGAATCTGCGCAGGCGTGCCGGCCACTGCCGTATTGCTGTCCTGGAAGTACTGGGCGCCGACCGAGTCCACCACCAGGCTCACCTTGTAGAGCGAATCATGCCGCAGCGTGACTCCCGCCTTGAGCACCGAGTGCGGTGCGTAGGCCGGGGTCTTGCCGACCTGGCCGGGGATGATGCTGCTGGTGAAGGTCGCATCGAGCAGGCTGGCGTTGGCGAACACGTCGAGGTGCTGACTTGCGCTCACGTCGGCGGCGAGACGCAGCAGATCGTAGGCTAGCTCGGCCTCCACGCCGCGGCTGCGCGTGTCGCCGGTGTTCACGTCGATCGTCTCGGTGGGCGTCAAGCTCTGCGACTCGATGCGGTCGTGGACGTTTACCTGGAAGAGGCTGGCGTCGTAGTAGAACCCCGCGAGCGGCCAGCCATGCACGCCACCTTCGTAGGTCACGTAGTGCGTCGGATCCGGATTGTTGCCCGGCGAGAAGTTGCTGAAGGGGCTGGCGATGTCGAGGTAGCGCAACGGCCGGAACCCCTGCGAGACGTTGAGGTAGGTCTCGTTGCCGCGCCCGAAGTCGTTACCGACCCCGAGACCGAAGAGCGGTACGGTCTTGCGGTAGGTGTCGTCGACCAGCAGGGGGTGCGGCGCGACGTACTCGTGTGTGGTGAGCTCCTCCTCCTCGATGCGCGCCGAGGTGACGATGTGAAAGCGGTGCGGCAGGCGGAAGACGTTCTCGGCGAACAGCGCGCCGAAGCGCGTGCTGCGCTCGCTGCGGTAGAAGGGAGTGCCGGACTCGTCGTCGCGGGCGACGTAAGGGTTGGTGCTGAGGTATTCGTGGTAGGGACTGGTGGAGTAATAGGCGGTGTAGCCCACAGTAAGCGCGTTGCCCTGACCCCAGCGCTGCAGGAAGCGACCGTCCAGGCCGGTGTAGTGGAAGCGCTGGCTGCTCAGGGTGGCGCTCTCGGGCGTCAGCGCTGGCGGGTCGACCGCCGTGTAGCTGTCCGAGCGGGTGATGAGGTCGGTGTAGCCGGTCCAGATGCGTTGCACGAACGAGCTGCGCTCGTCCAAGTCGTTGCGATAAGTGAGGACACCCGTATAGCGGTCGGTCCAGAGGTTGTCCGCTGGCGTCGTCGTCTGGTTCGGATCGGCCTGGAACTGCACATGGGACATGAGCCCCGCGAGCCCGCTGTCGAGCGAGTAGGCATGCAGGTCGAAGGACAGACTCTGGTGCTGATCGAAGCGGTAGCCGAGGTGCAGATCGCCGGAGTTGAGCGTGTAGTCGCCGTTGTCGCGCTGCCCGTCGGACTGGCGGTGCGCGAAGTCGGCGGAGTAATTCCAGTCACCGGAGGTTCCCGACACGCGGTTGAAGCTCGAGAACAGACCGTACTCGCCCCCCACCTGCTCGGTGGTGCCAGCGGCGAGCTTCGCGGGCTCCGGGGAACGCGAGATGAAATTGATGACCGGCTGCGGCTCCGGTCCGTAGAGCAGTCCCGAGCCGCCGCGGATCATCTGCACCGACGACAGGGTCTGCGGCACCGGCAGATTGTAGAGCGTCGGGTAGCCGATCCAGTCGAGCTCGAGCGGGATGCCGTCCTGCATCACCAGCACGTACTCGCTCTCCTGCGGATTGCCGAGTCCGCGATACGAGAGGTTGAGCTGCGTCGGGTTCTGCTGCTCGGCGAGCACCACGCCCGGCAGCCGGTCGAAGATCTCGCGCTGGTTGTTGTCGATGACGGTCGGCTGGTTGTCGAGCTCCACCACGCTGGTCTTCTTGGTGACGGTGATCGTCGGCCCGTCGACCTCGGGCAGCGTGTGGGCGTAGCGGGTGTCCTTGTTGTAATTCCAGGGCCGATCGGCCTCGATGATGACCTGGTGCTTGTCGGCCGGCGGCGGCGCGGCCTGCGGCTGGGCGCTCTTGGGCCGGTTGGTATCGTCGTCCGGGGGTGTTGGAGCATCCGCCGCCCTTGCCGGTGGCACGGCGCAGGCGCCCGCCAGTGCCAGAGAGAGCCCCGTCAGGAGGCCGGAACGCATCATCGGGTAGTCCTTTCACTGTCGCCGCCCCTTGGGCGCCAGCGGACGATTACATGCCGTCGCCGACTACTACCAGTCATAGGAGCACGGCTCGGCGCTGGCGCTGGCGCACGATCCACGTGTTGGGCAACAATCAGCGCGTGTCACCGAGGACTCAAGGTACCGCCGCCAATCCGCTGCGCAGCCGCGCCGGCCTTGGACCGCTCGAGGCGCGGCTGCTCGAGCTGCTGTGGTCGCGGGCTCAGGCGGCCACCGTGGGCGATCTGCAGCAGGCCTGCCCCGCACTGGCCTACACCACGATCATGACGACGCTCGATCGGCTCTATCGCAAGCGGTTGCTGCTGCGCCACCGCGATGGCCGCGCTT
>Ga0335085_10012944_pt1 | contig 12250 bp, 18 predicted proteins | sample Lox_Sample_45_FD_206712 | JGI IMG/M metagenome (GOLD analysis project Ga0335085, IMG submission 206712) | Soil microbial communities from Loxahatchee National Wildlife Refuge, Florida, United States - Lox_Sample_4.5 | ecosystem: Environmental > Terrestrial > Soil > Wetlands | place: USA...
TGTACCACGAGCGGTGCCCAGAATGCGGACGGAGCTGCCGGCGAGAGAACGAGCGGATGCACAGCCGGATCCGTGTGCACAGACACCGCGGCGAGCCATCACCTCTCACCGTGGTCGCCTGCATCGTCTGTGAATGTCCGGTGGATCGAAGGGGATGCGGATGGCGCAGGCGGTACCATGTGCAATGCCCGATCTGCGGCCGTAACTGCCGGAAAGAAGCGAAAAAAGCGCTGGGAATCATCCGGGCATTGAATGAAGAGCGGCGTGGTCCGTCTCACAGGGGAGCGAATCGAGGACGGACCTCGACGGGCTCGAAGAGATAGCGTAGCCTTCGCGCGAAGGCAGTCGGCCCGGTGGCCGACGGAACATCGCCCGGCACGGCAGCCGGGGAGGGTCAAATGGCGAGACAGTACTTTTTTCCGCTGCGCGAATGCGCGGCGACGATCGCAGCGGAGGTCATTGCGACGGGCGCAAGCACCGGCTGGGAGCGGACCGGCGTCCACGAGATCGCAGAGATCCTCGAGCCGTTCGAGATCGGCGCGACCGATTCGACGTCCGTCGAGTGGCGAAAGATCGATCGTCAGATCGATCTGGCAGTCGGTGAGACGTTGCCTGCGCCGCCTGGACACGAGCCCAACGAGACGGCGAGCAGGTTCCACGTGCAGGGCTACGACGTCACGACGATGCCGGTCCTGGAGCTCGAGGAGAAGGAGAACGCGCTCGCGCGCGAGATCTTCACGAAGCATCTCAGGATCGCTCAGATCAGCGCGCTCGAAGACGTCGAGAACGAAAAGGCGCGCAAGTCGGTCGAGCTCTTCTCGATCGCGTGTCTCGAAGCCGCGGAACTCTTCTACCGAGGCATCGGCGTCAACGAGAGCGATCGCGTCCGCGTCGCGAAGCGGACGCCGATCGACGTCGAGAACATCGAAAAGCGCATGGAGTTCTTCCTCCATGAATTCCTTGCGGGCCACCATGGGCCGATCGGCCAGAGCGATCTCAGGAAGATCGCGAAGACGATCGTCGGCTTCGTGCTCAGGTGAGGAACGTGATGGCCAACAAAGAGACGGTGCACTTCTATCGAGTCGTGGAGCGCGCTGGCGCGCATGCAGTCACCGGAGTCGGGCGGGAGAAGGCGATCCGTCTCTACTGCGAGCAGCGCGGAGTGAGTTGGCTCTTGCAGGTGCGAGGGCCGCGATTGAACCGCGGAGGGTTGATCGAAGGCAAGGCGTTCATGATCGCCAACGCGTGGATGAATCGAGAGGACCTGATCGCGCTGCGAAACGCGATCGAGTCGTTGTTGCAGAACGACGGCGGCGAGCGTCGTCGGCTTCAGGCAAGGAGGAGCGTCATGGGACTCAACAAGGTAGAGGTGCGGGCACTCAAGGAAGTGCGCGAGCGGATCAAGATGAAGAAGGCCTCCTTCGGAAGAGTGAGTGAACTCGATGATGATCCGTTGCCGAAGAGCGAAAAGGAAGTCACGGAGTTCATCCGGCGCCGCACGCGTCTCTACATGGAGACGTGGGTGCTTCCGGTGATCGACCAGCTGATCGCCGAGGCCGAGGGAAAGAAGGTCTACGACGACGTGATCGGAGAGATCGACGAACTCTCCCGCTAGGCGGAGACCGACGACTGCGGGAAGGAATATCTGCGATGGAAAGGCGCATGCTCATCACGCTCAGCAGCGAAGCCGGAGGGTTCCTTCTGCCGACGGAGCAGCGAGAGATCGCGACGGTCTTCGCCGACAGCCGCGAGGAAGCGATCGGTATCATCCTCGTGCATGGCTGGATGGAAGGCGGCTGCTCGCATCACTACGACGTCGAGGACCTCGAAGAGGAGATCAATGCCATCGCGGAGAAGATCGCGGACTTCGCATTCGATAAGAAGGACCTCGTCGGGTTCCACGAGGATCTCGTGCGAAAGGGCATCTTCAAGGGAATCAACCTGAACGTGCTTGCGCGTCGATTCCTGTCGCTCAAGGCGATGCGCTTCGAGGGCCGCGTCCCCGAGATCCGTTACCGTGCCTTCAAGCGTGGGAGCAAAGCATGGGGCACGGCGCACGGACGACGTCGGCACATCACCATGAGGCTCCCGCCGAAGGCATCCCGTGAATCCGCCGTAGAGACTCTGTTGCACGAGCTCGTGCACATCTCGTGTCCGCTCGATGAGTATCACGGAGAACTCTTCTGCCGGCGGCTGATCGCCTGCGCGCGCGAAGCCTTTGGTCTCGACCTCGATACGGCGGCCCTGCTCGCATTGAAGCCGAACAAGACAGCGACGCTGCGCGCGTACCTCATCGACGCGAAGATCGTCGAGGCGATGTCGATCTCAAAGATCGGCGATGCGCTGCGCGCCGATCCGGAGTGCGCCTTCGAACCGAAGCCGGAGCAGACCGAGGAAGAGATCGAGGCACGCCGGCTGGCCGAGCGAGAGGAGAAGCGCAAGGCGCGTTTCGCGCATGCGGTCGCGAAGCTCGCCGAGTGGGAACGCAAGATGGCTGCGGCGAAGAAGAGGGCCGCGGGGTGGCGGAGCAAGGTGCGACGCTACGAGCGGATCGCCGCAAAGAAGAAGTCAACCGACGGAGGCAACTCATGAAGCGCAAGTCGAAGAAGACGACCTTGCCTGCGGAGGTCGTGCCCGGATGGACTCGCGACTTCAGTGAAGAGGGAAGGCCCGTCTTTAGAACTCCGACAGGGATCGAAGTGGAGGCAGACGGCAACCGACGTATCCTCAAGATTCGATCGTGTGATCTCGTCTACTCGCGTAGTGGGCGAGTCACTCGCGTAGAGAGGATGGACACGCTGCCATTCGACGTCGCGCTCACAGCGATCGCGGAGGCAGAAGAGGCAGACGCAGTGCAAGTGAATCAATCGAAAGGCAAGGGGAAACGATCATGAGTCACGCAAGCGTCATGGCGCGCGTCTCCGCCGAGCGGATCGAAAAACACAATGGGAATCTGCAAGATGCGCTCGAAGAGATGATGGCTCCGTTCGACGAGGGGACCAAGGATCGGCTGTTCCTGTCGTTCGTCGACAACGAGGACGAGCTTCGGACGGAGTACGAGACGGAATCGTGCGATCGCGTGCGCGGTCCGACCGGCGAGCTTTTCTCTCCGTACGACGAGCGATTTCGTGTGCGCAGTCCTGTGCCCAGGACGCCATTTGTCTCGTGGACCGCCAGTCCACTGCCCGACGGATACGTCCGGGTGGCGATGCGAAAGAACGAGGTCTTTCCGACGCTCGATGCGTATGCGGCTGACTACTGCGACACGAAGCGAGATCCGGACACGAAGAGGCTCGGGTATTGGAGCAATCCCAATGCGAAGTGGGATTGGTGGACCATCGGCGGCCGGTTTTCTGGGACGTTCCCGGTCAAGACCACGCCAACGCCGAAGACACCGATCTTGCACGAGATGAATCAAGCGGAGAGCTTCGAACGCTCCTTAATCACCTCGCTCGGCGGCAAGATGGAGAGTTCGCCGCAAGCCGGGTTTGCCGACGTCGTTCTGCTGTCGGACATCGACATGGATCGCGTGGCCAGCCTCACTCGAGAGGAGGCCGACAAGTTCTTTCGCGAGTACGAGGCGATGCTCGCAGGCAAAGTGTACCCGGCGTTCGAGGGGCCTCGTGACTACGCGCTGAGGCTTGGTCTCGTCGACGTCGTGCGTGGTCCGGCCGAAAAGACCGACGGCGTCGTCGTCCTGCCGTGGTCTCGCACAGACAGGTTGGCGGACAACGACGAGCGCCGCACCTGGAACGACGTCGCGAAGGTGGTCTCGAAGGAGGAGTTCGACAAGACCTACATGGAGGGATTCAATCCGCTCGTGTGCTTTGCCGCACTCGACGACGACGGATGGCACGAGCCGGGGAAGATGGGGTTCTTCGGAATGTCGGACGCGACCCCCACAAGCATGGTCGAGTTCAAGCGGGGCTTCGTCCAACGCTTCATCCGCGCGGCAAAGCCGACCGATGTGTTCGTCGCAATCGACTACCATTGCTAAGCAGCGAGCCATGAACGAATCGACGAAGTCGAGCGCGCAGTGGAAGGCGATCGTCCGCGCGCTCAACGGGACGGACATCTTGATCGCCGAGGTCGAGGCGGCCGGCGTCGATCGCAACGCGGCGCTGACGGCGATGACCGTGGCGCTCGCTCGCCTCTTCAAGCTCCACGGGATCGACGAGACGGAGTGGAAGCGAATCGTCGGAAGCGCCTACGCAACGATGGAAGAGATGAAGCTCGAAAAAAGGCCGAGGCTCTCGTCATGATCGCGGATCTCACAAGCAAGCGCACGCTGCCCGAACTCGTCGCCGTCTACAACGAGGCGTGCGCCGAGATCCGCGCAAGCTACGCGAAGATCGATCACGTGAAGTCGAAGCTAGAGGAGGCCTTCATCAGCGGTTCGTTCTCGATTCGCCACCGGCACACGGCGGTGAGCTTCGATCCGTCCGACGCCGACGATGCGATCATGGAGATCCGTCACTCGGTCTGGGCGGCGATCATCGAGCGGACCGAGATCAAGCGGTTCCTCTCGGTGCGGCGATGGGAGGAGCTCGACCGACAGGTGCGCGAGCGCAAGATGCCGGAGGTGACCGTCGAGAGCATCGTGCAGTTGATGTCGAGCTTCACGACGCAGTTCGCGGAGCTTCTCGGCGAGGCCATCGAGGAGGTCTTCGACTGGCTCCGCCCGCGCCACTCGGAGCACAAGACGAACAACGAGCTCGAAGTGCCGCACAAGGCAATCCTCACGTACATGGTGAGCCGCACGTTCGGCTGGCGCGTCAATTACCACAAGGAGCAGAGGCTCACGGCGCTCGAGAACGTCTTCTCGGCGCTCGATGGGAAGGGGCAGGTGACGAAGTCGTATCGCAGCGAGATCGAAAACGTCGTGTCGAAGGAAGGATTCAACGGGACAGGCGAGACGCAGTACTTCAGATTCAAGGTCTTCGGAAACGGCAACATGCACCTCGAATTCAAGAGGCTCGATCTGCTCGACAAGTTCAACAAGATCGCCGGAGGTAGGCGGCTTCGCCCGGCGGAGAACGCTGCGGCGGCCGAGTAGGGAGAAGCGGAGACGTCATGAACGCCATCACGAAGAGACCGATGCAGCCCGTCGTGGTTGCGCATGACGATGTGATCCGATTCAAGTCGAATCGCATCGTACGAGATCTGCTCGCTCACGCGAGCACAACGGGCCTGAGTCTCAACGAGCTCAAGTTCGAGGAGTACGACCAGGACGAGATCGATCAGTTCTACCAGCTCATCGGCTACTCGGTGTCCGGGTATGGCGACATCGACGAAGTCTCGAAGGAATCGGTCGAGGAGGCCGACAAGGAATCATCGGCTGTGATCGACCGGATCGAGTGCATCCGTCAGTTCGCGAGGACGGTGCCTGCGCTCGCCGGCGCCGCGCGCAAGGACTACGACATCGTCAACGCGCTAGCGATGTATCTCGCCCGGGCCGTCGCCGCGCGCTTTCCGGAGCGGGCAACGATCGTCGGACACGACGAGCGCGCGGACTTCCGATGGAGCGAGCGGCCGTATCCGCGGTCGTCGACCTTGTCGATGCGCGAAGCCATCGCAGCGACTGTGACGGTCATTCGTCGTCCGGCGGACGCTGCGGAGATCGAGGTCTCGCGCGTGATGCGCGTCGAAGATCTGAGCGAGCTGCCGGCAGTCGAGAAGTTCACGGCCGTCGTTGTCACGGTGCGCGTCCTCGACAAGGGCGTGTGGGTGCTCGTCAGAACGGAGTGAGGAGAATCGAAATGGCGACGACGGCGATGGAGATGGGTGAAGCGATTCGAATGATCCAGCGGATGATCGATACCGTCGGTCTTCGGAACCCGGCGATCGAGATTCGCTGGCGAGGCAACGATGTCGCGCACGCAGACGTCTGGTGGGTCAAGATGACCTACGAGCCCTGTGGCGATGAGAATCATCGCGCAGATTTGCTTCTGGAGAGTGGCAGCGACACAGAAGAGGACACGCCAGAAGAGGCGATCATCGAGTTCGCCGAAGATATTCGCATGGCGCTGCGCAAGGCGCTCGGAGAAAAACCATGAGTCGCGAGGAGAAGCTCGATGCGATGGCGGAGGAGATCGCGGCCTTCGCCTTCGACAAGGTCAAGGACGAGCAGCCGCGTCCTGCAGTCATCGTGATCGTGGCCTCGAAGGAGACGAGCGCGCTCCGCTGGAACTTCCCGAGGGAAGACCTGCCGAACGCGCTTCGCACGGTCGCGAAGAACTTCGAGGGGATGGGGAAGGCGTAGGGGTCCGGTGGCGTGCTGCGATCGAAACGCGCCGTGTGCGGTGTGCCTCGAAAAAGGCCGGACGCTGCTTGCGCAGAAGATCGCGCATCTGGCAACGAGAGACCTCGTGAGGGAATACGCAAGTGCGGTTCCGAAGGCGCCTCTGATGGACGAAGCGTTATGGAGATGGGAGCCCGAAGAAAAGCCGGAGAGCTCGTCGTCGCAATCGAGGCCTCGGACGATCACGATGACGATGATGAATCAAGAACGAGGTCGAGGTCGATTTCACAAGAATCGAGTGGCACTAGAGATCGCACGCAAGAATGCGAAGCAACGGAGCGAACCATGAGTCACATCAGCTGGCCCGAGATCGAGGCGGGACCGCTGCGCCCGGTCGCGCGAGAGGGGCATGGGCCGCTGCGTCCGGTCAATTCGCCTCTCGTGCTGCCGTGGCACGGGGAAGCCTTCAACGTCCCGTTTCTCGAGGAAGCGGAAGTGCTCCAGCCGATCGTCGACGGGATCAACAAGGCGGTCGCCGACGTCGAGTTCTGCGACCCGTGGGTCAAGCAGACCTTCGACGTCGAGGGCACGGGTGAGGGGCTCGTCTTCTATCCGCAGCGAAAGCCGCTGACGCGCAAGTTCTTCTCGGACCTCGTGTTCAAGGCCAAGGGCGAGAAGCACAAGACGGTCGAGAAGGCGAAGCCCGCGCAACTCGATCCATCCGTTGCCGCGAGCATCGATGCCTTCGCCGAGATGGTGCTCACGGATGGCCGGCTCGAGCAGGCTGCGCGCGCCTGCGCCTCCGGCGCGCTCGTCTACGAAAAGCGACTCATCGGGCCGTTCCTCGCCGCCATCTGCAAGGACGTCGAGAAGGAAACGGCCGACGAGCTCGAAGAGAGCAAGCTCACCTGGAAGCAGGTGCAGCGAGCAGTCTCCGAGCGAGCGCGCAAGTGGTACATCGAAAAGAGTGAGGCGCTCTGATGGAGACGACGAAACCGAAGGCGGGCGATTGCCCCATCGCCGGGTCGCAAGAACTGATCTGCTACGCCTGCAAGAAAAAGCTCGTGCTCACGCTTCGATCGGTGGATCCGTACTACACGGGAAGAGACTACAGCGTTCTCACAAGCGAGTGCGTCGGCTGGTTCGTCCGGATCAATGACGGAGACGACGACGATGGAAGGGCGGCCTTCTGCAGTTTCGAATGCGCCTCTCGTTTCGAACGGACGTGTTCGATTCGTTATGCATGGAGAGAGTGGGAGCGTCGATGGAAGGGCGATCCGAATACGCCGTGGGGACTGGGCACGGGCACGACAAGACCGAGCCCGGATTACGAGCCGACGGCCGCCGTCGCTGGCATGGACCCGGCCAAGGTCACGGTCGCGCAGTACGAGAAGCTCAAGAACGACGCCTTCCTCAAGTTCCATCGACGCCGATCGGACGAAGGCAAGGCAGAAGATGGCCGAGGAGTTCGGAGAAGACTGGGAGACATTCCTATGACTGCAATCAAAATGTGGATCGCGTGCGTGTGGTTCGTGCTCGTCGGTTGCGTCGCGGCGCTTGCCGCTGGATGCGCGGACGCGACGTTCGAGGTCGCAGAGCCGCTCGAGATCGCCGATGGCGATGGAGCCGACGCGGACGTCGCGCACGCGGAGACGGAGGCGCGCGATGCGCTCGACGCCCATGAGACGTCGAGTGAGACGAGCGACAGCCACGTGGACGACACGGGCATGCATGCGGATGCGTCGGATGCCGGTGACACCGCAGTGGTTGACAGCGGAATCGATGACTCCGCATCGGCAGTCGATACGGACGTCGACTCGGGCATCGACTCATCGCCTCCCGATACGGGAACCGTCACCGAGGACACGTCACCGACGTGCGCGCGCTATTGCTTCGGCGGAGGAACGGCGCCGCTTGGGGCTCCGTGCAAGGACTCCGGCGATTGCTGCTCCGCATACTGCTGGATCAGCGCAGGCGATCCGCAGATCTGCGTCGGTCCGGACGGGACGCTTGATGCGGGATCGTGGGACAGCTGCGCGAGCTGCGCGCCCGGCGTCTGGTGCGGTGGCACAGAGGAAGTCTGCCCGACGTACCCCGGCGCGAAGTGCGTGCACTGATCGACTGATCGTCTAGCATTTCCGCAGCGAATCGACGCGATCGATCTCGAAAGAGATCGGTCGCGTTTGCCATTTAAGCCTCTTCGCATATCGCATCACGCGAAGACCGTTACATCGTTCGAACCTCGCGAACGTTGCGCAAGGTTGCGATTGGGCCGAACCTTCATCGCATGTCATTCGGCCTCTCCGCGATGAACGCCACGCGTGGACATCACCTCGCGCACTACTCGCACTCGCACCACAATCGCCAGGAGGCGCACGAAGGAGGCACGAAGAAGGAGGCCCGCGCAACGCACGGGACCTACTTCCTCGGCCAGAAGCTCTTCGAGTTCGGCGTCGCCGGCTGGCTCGGCTACATGGAGGGCTACAGCGGCGAGCCGATGTTCTTCTCGAGCAACCCGGCGACGGCCGTGGGCTTGAAGTTCCTCGGCCTCGTGGTCCTCAACACGGTCGAGATCGCGCGCATCTGGTTCGATCACTCGTTCCAGAACCAGCTCGGTGCGAAGGCCGGCGCGTTCTTCGACGGCGCCCTCGCCGGAACGACGAGCGCCTTCACCGTCGCGTGGACCTACGACTACGCGAACTCGGCGGGCAATGCGAAGCGCGCCGCCGAGACGCCCGCGACGCCGCCCGCGAAGACGACCGGCGGAGTCGACTACAGCAAGTCGCGTCCTCGCCAACTCGGCGCGCCCGCGCCGAAGTCGGCGCCCCAGCCGGATCGCGATCTCGCGGCGGCGGTCGAGCGCGCGAACCGGCTCAACGCCGACATTTACGCCGAGGTGCGGTAGCCGAATCGGCCGCGCCGCAAACGATCCCCACAACGTTTCAAGTTTCGAAAGACGAAGGAGAACGAAACCATGTTCGGAAACACCGCAGTCGCGCAGAAGAGCTCGGGCCGTCGCGCGCATCTCAGCCTCGTGCCGGCGCTCGCTGCAATCGCGGCGGCGACGATGGGCGACTCGGAGGTCCACGTCGGAGGAGGCTTCGGCTTCCCGACGTCGCGCCAGGGCCGTCCCGCGGGCCGCGCCGTGGCGTTCACGCCCGACATCGACGAGTCCGACGACGTGCACGTCGGCGCGCAGAACCCGGTCGCCGGGTGCGCGACGATCGACGACGTCGACATCCAGGAGCAGATCGTCCCCTGCCAGAACAACTACGACGGCATGCCGACCTTCGCGGGCTCGGGCGACGTCGTCGTCCCGGCGGGCGGCACCGCGACCGCGTCGATCGTGCCGGTCGACTTCACGGTGATGATCGACTACGGCATCGACGACCCGAGCGGCCTCCTGCAGATCGTGTCGATGAAGGCCGGACGCCTCGACATGATCCAGAACGGCACGCCGCGCACGCCGATCTGGCAGGCGCAGTCGGTCGCGTGCAAGAAGTTCCAGAAGCCGATCGTGCTCCAGCCGTGGAGCGGCTTCAAGGTCACCTTCCTGAACTCGACGGGCAACAACATCACCGTCAACACGTGGGCGGCGGTCCTCCAGATGGGCTGCAAGCCCGCGACGCAGACGCCGAGCACGGGCCAGTAGTCCGGGCAGTCCCTCAACGAAGCAAGCGGACCACAAGGAAGGACTGACGACCCATGGCGGACATCGGTGCAGCGTACGCCACGCTCCCCAATTTCTGGGCGACGTGGGACTTCGGCGGACAGGGCGGAACGTTCCGGCAGACGGGCGGCAAGAACTGCACCGTCACGAACCCCGGTACGGGTCTGTACCAGTTCGTTCTCGGCCAGGGCGGTCTCGCGCAGCCGTACGAAGTCGAAGTGCAAGTCGGCGGCGCGTCGGCCGGGAACCTCTCGTACATGACGGGACTCGCGGACGACTCGAACACGCAGAAGACCCTCTCGACGGCGCGCGGCAACAACGTGCTCACGGACGTCGATCACGGGTACATCGGCTTCCGTCGTCTCGCGCAGTAGAGGCCGGCGACAAGTTGATCGGCATGCCGTAGCCACGGGGCTCTCGGGCAGCCTCGGCCGACGCCTCGGCTGTCCCTTCCCCGGGATCACTCTTCGGGGAAGGGACATCCGCGTTCATGTATCGGCCGACGTACGCAATCGACGCAATTGGTCGCAACGAGCCTGCGGCCAAGCAGATCAGTCTTCCGATCATGGGCTACCTCCTGTGGGCCCTCGTGAAGATTGACATGCTCTATTTGCGTACGTTCCCCGAGGACTTCGCGACGCCTCTCTACGAGGCCGACATCGTCTACGGCGACGAGGAGCCCGAGCCGGGCACCGCGTGCGGCGACGACGATTGGCGTGACATCGCCGTCGTCTACCGCATGAAGGTCGGCGACTGCGAGGAGCTCGCGGCGGCGCGCTGCGCGGAGCTGCGCGTGCGCTGGGGCATCGACGCGCGGCCGATGGCGATGCTGCAGATCTTCAAGCGCGATGGTGGGCGCAAGCCGCGCCACCTCTATCACATCCTCGTGCGTTGGCCGACGACGCTCCCGAACGGTCTCAAGTACCCGAGCAACGTCAAGAAGATTCAAGACCAGGACGGGCAATGGATGCTCGTCGAGGACCCGGCGGAGGTGCTGGGCATGCGCATCTCCTCGATTCAGGAGGCCGCATGACGAATCTCTTTTATTTCGCGCTCGGGGCGGCCGCCGGAATCGGTGGCTACTACCTCTACGACAAGTACTCGGTGTCGCCGTCGGACAACGGCGGGCAGCTCACGCACGGAGGAATGACGACGCCGTCGGTGCTCAACGGCAAGATCGTCGCGATCCCGACGGCAGGGAGCCCTGCGCCCTCGGGTCTTCCGCCGATGGCGGGCGTCGCGAGCCAGGACGGCTACGAGTGGGGCTACGTCGTCGGTCCGGGCGACAGCGCCGGATCGATCGCTCGAGCGATCACCGGCGACGACGGCCGCTACCAGGCTCTGCTCGCCGCAAACCCTCAGCTCGCGAAGACCGGCGAGATGGGCATCTTCAGCGGTCCGGACACCTGGCAGTTCTCGACCGACACGTCGATCGCGCCCGAGAGTCGCTTCGCGCCCGGAACGCCGATGCTGCTTCCGGTGCCGTGGGCGCGCTACATCGACGAGCTCGGAACGCCGCGCGGAGGGATCGATCCCTTCCCGCCGGACCCGCGCGCCGCACCGGCGACGGCAGCGGTCGCGGGCCGCGCGCAGACGGTGGCGCCGAAGAGGCTCAGCGCTCCGAAGCCGAGCGTGCAACCGCAGCAAGCAGTCGCGAAGGTGAAGAATCGTGCTGCGGGCCGAGGCTACGCGCCGTACGGCAAGACCGTCGATCTCGATCAGATCGAGACGAGGAGGCTCGCGTGATCCGCAAGCCTGCGCGCGTGCTCGCTCACGGTCGCAAGCCGCTGCTTTCGCGCGGCGACGCGGACGTGTCGGTCGGCGCGCTCGGATCCGGGGATCAGACGATCACGATCCCCGGCTGGGCGATCCCGACGGCCATCGGCGCGATCGCAGGCGCAGGCATCACGGCGATCGCGGGCGGCTCGGTCGGCTTCGCCGTCGCGATGGCAGCCGCGGGCGCGAGCGCGGGGCTTCTCTACTCGCAGATGCAGAACCCGTCGACGCAGGTCCTTCAATGCCCGGACGTCTCGAGCGCGGCGTTCGTCGCGACGCTGACGGCCATCCGCAACGGCACCGAGGACGCAACGACGGCGACGAATCTCGCCGAGAGCTACGACAACGGCGGGTGCGCCGATGCAGCCGCAGCGGTGCGCGCAGCGATGCCGCCGCCGCCGCCGCCCGCGCCGCCGGCTCCGCCCCCTCCGCCTGCGATCACGACGCCGTCGTCGTTGGCAGTGAATCCATCCGGCGCGACTGCCATCCCCGCATCGAAGGGATTCCCGTCGTTCCACGTGAGGCCGTCATGATCAGGAAATCACCGAAGGCGCTGATGCACG